>Ga0114968_10004536_pt1 | contig 10341 bp, 7 predicted proteins | sample M_130807_EF_Meta_FD_87020 | JGI IMG/M metagenome (GOLD analysis project Ga0114968, IMG submission 87020) | Freshwater microbial communities from Lake Montjoie, Canada to study carbon cycling - M_130807_EF_MetaG | ecosystem: Environmental > Aquatic > Freshwater > Lake | place: Lake Montjoie... | reverse complement strand
GGTCGAAGGCGCGGCCTTGCGCCAGGCTTTCCTGATACATGCGCACGGTGTCGCTGCCTTCGGAGCTCTCGGCAACATCGAAGCCGTTGCTGGTGAGATTGCGGACGATCAATGAGCGCACCAACGGATCATCCTCGAGCACGAGGATTCGCGGATTGGCGGCGTTCAGTTCCGGTGGCGCGTCGAACACCTTGCTCAGGCCAAAGGCGTCCGCCTCATCACCATCGGAATCCAGCGGCAGGTAGAAACGCACCGTGGTGCCCTTCCCCTGCTCTGAACTGACAGTCAGTGAGCCACCATGGGCTTTGGCGATGGATTCGCAGACCGTGAGGCCGAGCCCGGTGGCGTTGTCAGCCTTGCGGGTACTGAAGTAGGGCTCAAAAATATGCGGCAGGTGCTCCGTCGGGATGCCCTCTCCTTTGTCTTCGACTTCGATCGCGAGGCCGGAGGGCTGGAAATTCGTGTCAGTGACCATTTCACCGGGAAACATCTCGGCATGATCGGGCGCAAAGCAGCGCACGGTGATTTCGCCGCCATTGGGCTGCGCCTGTTCGGCGTTGCGGATGAGATTGCTCAGCAGCCGACGGACCTGGGCGCCATCGATGGCGATCTGTGGCAGGCCGGGCTGCACTTCGATGCGGTACTCGACACGATTCGCACGCGTGTGATGCGTGAAGAAGGTCTCGATGAGGTCGCCGAGGCGGAGCTGCGTTTTGATCGGCGCACCGCCGCGGGCAAAGGTGAGCAGTTGCTGCACGAGATTCTGTGCCTGCAGCGTGGCCTGTTTGGCCGTGTGCAGCTCGGGCAGCGTGATGGCATTGCGCAGGCGCATCTCGGCCAGCGAGATGTTGCCCAGCAGAACAGTGAGCAGGTTGTTGAAATCGTGGGCGAAGCCGCGCGCGAGCAGACCGAGGGATTCGAGGCGGTCGATGCGGTTGCGCCGCTCGGCCTCTTCGCGCCGTGCAGTGACGTCCTGTACGAGCAGCAGTAGCCCTTCGCCAAAGGGATAACCGCGCAGTTCCAGCCAGATCTGTTTTTCGTCGAGGTAGAGTTCGCGGTTCACCGTCTCGCGGTGCAGCATGGCATGCGCAAAGGCCTCATGATGCAGTTCACGGGTGGCGGAGGGCATGATGTCCCAAAGCGAGAGGCCCAGCATGTTCTGCAAGCTGCGGTCAAAAAGGCGCAGGGCACTGGCGTTGGCATAGGTCACGCGCCAGCGGGCATCGAGAGCGAAGAGCGGATCGGAAATGCTTTCGACAACATCCACGAGCGGCGCAGTGCTGCGGTTGGGGAGGGTCGACGCCTCCACCGGTGCCGGAACAGCAGCGGCACGGAAGAGAATGATGAGTCCGGTCAGATGGCCCTGCGCATCGCGCAGCGGTGCCGTACGGTCTTGGATCGGTACCCGTGCACCCGCCAGGGTGGTGAGATAGACGGTGCGCTCGGCGGTTTGCGAAGCGGCCTCCGCAGAGAGAATCTCGGCAGGCTCGCCGCTGTGCTGATAAATGCGAAAGACTTCGTGCAGGGAGCGGCCCACGGCCTCCTGTGCATTCCAGCCGGTGGCACGGGCGGCCGAGGGGTTCATGAACACCACGCCACCGGACAGATCAGCGGCGATGACGCCATCGGCCAGGCTTTGAAACGCCTCGAAGTAGCTGTGCTCGCGGCGCAGACGCTCATTCTCTTCAAAATGGCGCTGCGCAGCCACTTCGACGGCCAGTCGCAGTTCGTCGTGATTAAACGGCTTGAGCAGGTAGCCGTGCGGGTGCGTTTGCCGGGCGCGGGCCACGGTGTCGAGATCAGCGCAGGCCGTGACATAGACAATGGCCACCCGGCTGCGGCGCTGCAGTTCACGGGCCGTGTCAATGCCATCCAGCTGCCCAGCGAGGTGAACGTCCATCAACACGAGGTCAGGGCGGAATTCCTCCAGGCGCTCCAGTGCTTCTTCGCCTGAAGAACAGATGGCGACGACCACGTAGCCCAGCTTGCCGAGAGTCGTGGCCATGTCACAGCCAACGAGGCCCTCGTTCTCAACGATCAAAATGCGGATGCGATCAGAATTGGTCATTTCCCCGGTAGTGAAACTATTCTAATCGAGATGAATTAGAAACGCCATAAGAAATCCAAGTCCTTTTATTTGACTGGTGAGAATCTGTGCTACGGCGCGTTGTTCGGCCCGTGCGCATTTTGCAGCGGGTTACTTCGCGGAGGTGGCGGGCCCATTCTTTCCAGGGGGAAAGAAACTGACGTCAATCCCCTCCTTGCGCAGCCCTTTCTTCACCTCCTCGCTCAGCCGAGCATAGCTCCGTTCGCGGAGAAGATGGGTCTTCGTGGCGGCGGTCACTGCCTCGTCGCTCTTGGCGTTTTCGATCTCGCGCAGCCAGGCGATGATATGGGCGGCGTCGCCTTTGTCGTCCACGTGGTAGAAAAAGTAGGTCAGCGCGCCGGCCGATGCATAGTTTGCATGGGCGGAGCCGTCAGGTCCCAGCGCAGCGGTCCAGCGTTCGTAGTCGATGGTCATCAGTTCCTCGAGGTCGATCATGACGAAGCTTTTGCCGCCCCCAGTGAAGTTTTGCAGCTGACGGTTCAGGCCGATCAGGCTGAAGCGGCCGTTGCTGTTGTAATCCAGCATCGAGACGTACTCTGCGCTGCCTTCGACATACCAAGTGGGCAGGATACCCATCCAGTGGTTCATCATCTGGTGGGTGATTTCATGGATGAGCGTGGCGTTGTCACGGGCGTCGCTTTCGGCCAGCGACACACGGTTGCCGACCATCTGCACCCCGAGGCTGGAGAGCGGCACCATCAGGGCCTTCTTGGATGTCATATAAACACCGGCGGAACCCTGGATGCCTCCCGCCTCCATGTAGTCCGCCTTGCTGGTAAACAACCGTGCCAGAAAGCTCTCACGCAGCTTTTCAGGCCGTGGTTTCAGATCCAGCGGCAGCATGCAGTTGATCAGCCAGGTGGCTTCAAACATGCGGCCAAACTCGCGCACCACATTGGCACCAAGTTTGGAGTCGCACTGAAACTCATAATGTGGCGAGCGGTAGATGAACTGATGGGCTTCAGCATCTTCCTTCACCACCGTGACGGCAGGCTTTTCATCGAGCACAACGGTGCGCGGCCAGGTTTTGCTGGCGGCCGGGGTGCCGGGCTCAGCGGCTGTGGCAGTGGTGCCGGCACCAGCAGTGCCCTGGGCCTTGGCAAACGACTGATCTGCGGCGGTCAGACGGTCCAGCGGCACCGTGAAGGTGCTGCCATTGGCCATGCGGATCTTAACCCCTGCGTCATCCAAGGCCACAAAGCTGGCTTCGATTTTGCGTCCATCCGTACTCGTCCAGGTGTGCATGACGGGTGTGGCAGCCAGTGCCTGGAGGAGACCAGAGGCCAGCGCGATGGCGACGCCCAAAGGGCAAAAAAACTTCATGCGGCGATTTTGGGAGGAACCTGCAAAAATGTCGAGCATTTAGGCATATCGCAATGCTGCAGCCTCTCTAAATAAAAGGAAGCAGGACACACTTTTTTCTCGCCATTCAGTGCGATATTTGCATAACCTTGCCTAGCATTTTACACGGGTATTCTCATGAAATCGTTCATCGCATTTCTCACCATTCTGGCTCTCAGTTTCTCTCTTTGTGCTGCTGACAGCGTCGCGAAAAAGAAAAGTTCCGGCAAGCCCTCTGCCTTGGTGGAGGCCGTGGCGAAAACTCTGACTGCCCCGCAACGTGCCCAACTGCTGGCTCTGCTGAACGAGGGGGATCTGGCGGCGCTCATGGCGATTCCCGGCATTGGTGAAGTCCGCGCCCTGGCCATCCAGCAGATCCGCCCTCTGGCCGATGTGACCAACGTGGTGAGTGCCGATGGCATAGGTGAGGGCACGTTTGCTCAAATGGTGGATTATGCGAAGCAAGGGTTTCCGCAGGCCGAGAAAAGAGCCCCATCCAAGAAGAAGTCCGCACCAAAGAAAACGGACGAAGAGGACGCAAAATAGCCTCCGGAGGGGAGCTTTGCGGCCCCGGCCTCTGGTTTCGACGATCCAAGAGGAATTTATGGACGATTTTGTGATTCTGGTCCTCCTTGTGAAATTTTTCACAAATAGCGGTTGCCGCACTGCGGGACGTTCGGATAATCAAATCCGATTCTCCTGCGGTTCCCTGCTCTTACATGGCCACTATCATTGTACAACGCCCCAAACTTGCCTGGCATGAACGCTGGTTCATTTCCACATTGCTGAAAGGGCTGAAGATCACGGTAGGGCACGGCATCCGGACCTTCCTCCAGATCGCCGGGAGCAAGCCCAAGGTCACGATGGAATACCCGGAGCAGAAGTGGGACGAACATCTGCCGGAGTACTATCGTGGCGCTCCCGCCCTCGTTACGGACGAGCAGGATCGTGAACGCTGCGTGAGTTGCCAGCTCTGCGAGTTCATCTGCCCGCCCAAGGCCATCAAAATCATCCCCGCCGAGATCCCCAGCGACGATCCATGGGCTAAGGTCGAAAAGCGGCCCAAGGAGTTCGACATCGACATGATTCGCTGCATTTACTGCGGCATGTGCGAGGAGGTCTGCCCGGAGCAGGCCATTTTCCTGCGCAAGGACTACGCCATCACCGGCCTCTCACGCCAGGAGATGGTGCACAACAAAAAGCGCCTCTATGAAATAGGCGGCCAGCGTGTGGGACTGGTGAACAAGTGGAACGAGCTCAAGTAATGCCCCCGCTGCTGTTCTATCTCTTTGCGCTGATCACCCTGGGCTTCGGCTTTCTGGTCGTCACCGGGCGCAATCCTGTGACCTGTGCGCTCGCACTTGCGGCCAGCTTCGTCGGTCTCGCGGCGCTGTTCCTGAGCCTCGACGCCTACTTTATCGGGGTCATCCAGATTCTCGTCTATGCCGGCGCGGTGATGGTGCTGTTCCTCTTCATCATCATGCTGCTCGACATCAAAACGGAGGAGGGCAAGAAGATGAATCTGCCCGCCATTCTGTCTGGCGTACTGCTAGCGGTGCTGCTCACCCTGCAAATCATCGCGGTGGTCGGCAGTACCGAACTGGCAAAAAAGACCTCGCAGGACACTCCGCTGGCGCTGGTCGATGCACCCGGGAAGATCGGCAAGGCGGCGCTCCTTCCCACCATCACGAACGATCTCAAAGCTGGGACGCTGCCAGATGCTAAGCTGATCGGCTTCACCTTGTTTGATCAATACGGCTTCCACCTGCAAGTGATCGGCCTGCTGCTGCTCGTCGGCACCATCGGTGTCGTTGTTCTCAGCAAACGCGAAAGGAGCGCCCCATGATCACCCTTGGCCACTATCTCGTTGTCAGCGGCATGCTGTTCGCCCTGGGCCTCGCTGGCGTTATTGCCCGGAGAAACATCATCATTGTCTATATGTGTCTGGAGATGATGCTCAGCGCCGCGAATCTCGCGCTGGTCGGCTTTTCCCGCTTCCATCTCGTCAACGGCCTGCCGGATTATACCGCGCAGTCGCTCGTGTTCTTCACCATCACCGTGGCTGCTGCTGAAGTGGCTGTGGGCCTCGCCATCATCGTGGCTCTCTTCCGCTCCAAGCAGAGCGTGGATGTCGAGTCCGTCACCAAACTTCAAGGATAACGCGCCCGCATGCACGCCAGCATCATCCTACTGCTGCCTTTCTTTTCGGCGCTCCTCATTCTTCTGGGCCACCGTCAGCTCAAAGGAGCCGCCGTGCTCATTTCGGTGGGTTCTTCGATCATTTCCTTCGTGGCCTGCCTGTTTTTCCTGGCGGCGGACGATGACAACAAGCTGCTCCTGCCCTTCCTTGATGTGGGTCATTTGCATGCGGGCATTGATGTCCTGATCGACAAGCAGAGCCGGGGCATGATGTTCATCGTCAGCTTCATCGGCATGCTGGTGCATCTGTTCTCGCTCGGTTACATGAAGGACGACGACGCCAAGCCCCGCTTCTTCGGCTCTCTTTCCCTCTTCATGTTCTCCATGACCGGCATCGTGCTGGCCGGCAACCTGATCATGATGTTCATCTTCTGGGAGCTCGTCGGTCTGAGCTCCTACCTGCTGATCGGACACTGGTATCAGAAGGCCAGTGCCGCCGAAGCCTGTAAGAAAGCCTTCCTCACCAACCGCATCGGTGACTTCGGTTTCATGATCGGCATCCTGCTTCTCTTTGGAGCCAATGGCGGCAACGTGAACCTCGACGACCTCGCCTCGGCCTTCAGCTCCGGCCCGCTGCGCCCTGACCCGTCGGGTGCCAATGCTGGTTTCACCACGGCTGCGGCCCTTTGCATCTTCCTCGGCGCGGTGGGCAAATCCGCCCAGTTCCCGCTGCATGTCTGGCTGCCGGACGCCATGGAAGGCCCCACGCCGGTTTCCGCCCTCATCCACGCCGCCACCATGGTTGCTGCGGGTGTTTACATGCTGGTGCGGGTGAGTTTCCTCATCGAGGCCTCACCGCTGGCGGCTCAGATCATCGCTGGCATCGGCTGCTTTACCGCGCTGCTGGCGGCCCTGATGGCCACGCAGCAGAATGACATCAAGCGTGTGCTCGCCTACTCCACGCTCTCACAGCTTGGCTACATGGTCATGGCCGTTGGTGCTGTGGCGATGGCAGCGAAGAACGGCCATGAACCGCATGCCGCCGAACCCGGCCATCCGGCCATGTTTCATCTTTACACGCACGCGTTTTTCAAAGCGATGCTCTTCCTCGGCTCCGGTGCCGTCATCTATGCCTGCCACCATGAGCAGGACATCTGGAAGATGGGCGGTCTGCGCAAGCACATGCCCGTCACCTTTTGGACTTTCCTCATTGGCACCGCAGCATTGATGGGCGTCCCCTTGCTCAGTGGTTTCTGGAGTAAGGAGGCCGTGCTCGGCGTCGCTCTTGACAGCGGCTACAAGGTTCTTTTCATTGCGGGTGCCGTCACGGCCGCCCTCACCGCGTTCTACATGACGCGGCTGCTCATCGTCGCTTTCTTTGGCAAGCCGCGCACGGATTCCGCTCATCACGCCACCGAGGCGCCGATGATCATGATCCTGCCGCTCGCGATACTCGCGGTGTTTTCGGTGTTCTCGGGTTATGACATCCTTGCCACGCCACTGCAGGCCATGAAGCCGCCGCACGTGGAAGGTCATCAGACCGTGTTCTGGGCCTCGCTGCTTGCCCTGCTCATCGGTTCCGGCTTCGCGATTTACCTCTATCGCGGCAGGGACAAGGATCCCATCAGCATCAAGCTCTTCGCCAACAAGTTCTACTTCGACGAAATCTACGCCGTCATTATCCGCATCTGCCAGGACCGGCTGGCGTGGATCGTTACCGCCTTGGAGCGTGTGCTGGTGGACGGCCTCGTCGCCCGTTTGCCGACGGCGATCATTGCTCGTCTCGGTGCCGCCACCCGCATGCTGCAGGGTGGACATCTTCAGGGCTACACCTTTCTGCTGGGCGGCGGTGTCATTGCTGTGGTTTATCTGGTCGTATTTGTGCTGCCCCGCCTGGGTCATTGATGGAGAAATTGAATGAGCGTTCTTGAACTAATCATCGCACTCCCCCTGCTCGCCGCTCTGGCGGTCTGGCTCGGTGCGCCTGCCCGCGCTGCATCCCTCGGTGCCACGTTCATCAATCTGATCCTCGTGTTCTACACGGCGGTGCAGTACTGGGGCAAAACCGGCCTCGCCTTCACCTATTCCCGCCCGATTCTCGAAAATCCATCCCTCAGCTTTGCCGTCGGTGCGGATGGCATCTCGCTCATTCTCGCCCTGCTCACCACACTGGTGATGCTGGCCGCCATCTGGCAGATTGAGGATCGCCCGCCGATCTTCTACGTTTCTTCGCTGCTCATCGGCGGCGGTGCGTTGGGGGCCTTCCTCACCACGGATGTTTTCTTCATTTACGGCTTCCATGAGCTCGCGTTGATTCCGACCTTTCTCATGATCGCGCTGCATGGGCGTGCCGAGCCCGCCCAGCGCAAGGCCGTCGCATGGAAAGCCACCATTTATCTCGGGGCTGGTAGTCTCGTGCTGCTCGCCGGTCTGGTCTGGCTGGTGCTCGAATTCAGCGGTGGCTCCAAGCTCACCTTCGATCTCGAAGCCCTGCGCAATCAGGCCACGCTTACTCCGCTGCCCGCTGCGAAGCAGGCGCAGATCTTCTTTGTGCTGCTGCTCGGGTTTGGCTCGCTTGTCAGCCTCTTCCCATTCCATAGCTGGGCCGCGCCTGCTTACGCCACCGCACCCACACCGGTGGCCATGCTGCACTCCGGGGTGCTGAAAAAATTCGGTCTCTACGGTCTCATTCGCATCGCCCTGCCGCTGCTGCCGCAGGGTGCCCATGTGGAATGGGTGCAAAACGCGCTGCTGCTCATGCTGCTGGGCAACATCCTCGTCATGGGCCTCGTCACCATTCATGCGAGCCGCCTCGATGACACGCTCGCCAACTCCAGCGTCATGCACATGGGCTACATCTTTCTCGGCATCGCCGCAGGCACTGAAATCGCCCTGAAAGGCGCGGTGATCCTCATGTTCGCTCACGGTATCTCGATTGCGCTGCTGTTCGGCCTCTGCGGCCGCATGCGCAATCAGCTTGGCACCCTTGAGTATAACAAGCTCGGCGGTCTGGCCACCCATGCGCCGGCGTTCACGGTGTTGTTCGCCTTCGGTGCCTTTGCTTCCATCGGCCTCCCCGGTCTCACCAATTTTGCGGGCGAAGTGATGATCTTCCTCGGCAACTTCACCGACTTCAAAGTCGGCGTCCTGACCAATCTGCAGTGGACCGTCATCCTGGCCCTTTGGGGCGTGGTGATGTCCGCTGTTTACATGCTGCGTGCCTTCCGCAGCATCTTCCACGGCAGCCCTGCCACCGGCCTGTTCATGATCGATCCTGCGTTTTCACAGCGTGTACCGTTCATCCTGCTCGCCACCACGCTGCTTGTCACCGGCTGCTGCCCATGGCTGCTGCTCAACCTCATGAAATCCGCGCCGTAGTCCTGCCATGAGCGTTTTCACCATCGAAGCCGGCCTCGCCCTCCTCGGACTCGCACTTCTGCTGCTTGAGGCCTTCAAGCCCGGCATCTCCCGCCAGACTCTTGGACTCACCGCCATTGTCGGCACCACGCTCGCGCTCGTGCTGTTCATCTTCGCACCCCACGACAGCGCCAGCCAGCCCGGCTTCATCCAGCCCTGGCATCAGCTCGACAGTCTCGCCCTGTTCTACAAAGGCTTCGCGCTCGTCATCACCATCCTCGTCCTCTGGCTCACGCTCCAATGCGCACCCTATCTCACGCGCTACACGGTCGATGGCAAGCTGGCCGAGATGTTCAGCCTGCCGCTGATCGTTTGCGCTGGCATGATGTGGATGGCCTCCGCGCGTGACCTCGTCACCGTCTTCGTTGCGCTCGAACTCGTCACCGTTTCCTTCTACGTTCTCGTCGCCTTTGCCCGCAAAAGTGCCTTCAGCCTGGAAGCAGGGGTGAAGTATCTCATCCTCGGCGCTCTATCCACCGGCGTCCTCGTCTATGGCATCGCCTGGATCTACGGTGCCACTGGTACGATGAGCTTCGACGGCATTGCCAAGGCGCTCGCCAATCCTGCCACCAGCAAAACCACCGCGCTCTTCGGTGCCGCCGTGTTGCTCTGCGGACTGGGTTTCAAAGTCGCCGCCGCGCCCTTTCACATGTGGGTTCCTGACGTGTATCAGGGTGCCCCCACACCCGTGACGGCCTTCCTGTCCGTCGGTTCCAAGGCCGCAGGCTTCGTCGTCCTCACCCGTGCGCTGGATGCGTTCCTGGTCGAAGGCTCCATCATTGGCAGCGAAATCCAGGCGCTGCTGCTCGTCACCGGTTCTCTCACCGTCCTGCTCGGCAGCCTGCCCGCGATGTTCCAGACCAGCGTCAAGCGTCTGCTCGCCTACTCCAGCATCTCCCATGCAGGCTATTTGCTCCTCGCTCTAGCCTGCCGCGAAAGCGCCCGCTTCGACCTCTCCTCCGGTGGCGTCGTTGCTTTCTACCTTGCTACCTACCTGCCCATGACCGTTCTCGGCTTCCTCGGCCTCGGCCTCATGCGTGCCAACGGCCTTGGCGAAGAGCTCAAGGACTTCACCGGCCTCGCCAAACGCAATCCGCTGCTCGCGTTGCTGATGACCCTCTCCTTCGCCTCGCTCGCTGGTCTGCCTCTCACCGCCGGTTTCCTCGGTAAGCTCTTCGTCTTCCTCGGTCTCGCCGACCACGGCTACTGGGGTGCCCTGAGCTGCGCCGTCATCGCCGCCGCCGCTGGCTTCTACTACTACTTCAAGACCATCCTCGCGATGTACACCACCGAAGGCACCGACGTCCCCGCACTCACCTTCTCGTTCCCCGCCAGAG
>Ga0114968_10004535_pt1 | contig 10341 bp, 6 predicted proteins | sample M_130807_EF_Meta_FD_87020 | JGI IMG/M metagenome (GOLD analysis project Ga0114968, IMG submission 87020) | Freshwater microbial communities from Lake Montjoie, Canada to study carbon cycling - M_130807_EF_MetaG | ecosystem: Environmental > Aquatic > Freshwater > Lake | place: Lake Montjoie... | reverse complement strand
TGCCGTAAACAATCATTGATAAAATTAAAAATACAAGACCGCCATTTGGATCAGGGTCGCCAATACCAAAAAATCCAAAGCGAAGTATCCAGGCAAAAATGCTAATAACCATAACAATTTTGATACCGAATTTTTTCAAGAAATAAGGAATGGTTAGGATAAAAAGCGTCTCTGAAATCTGGGATAAAGAAAGCAAAATCAAATCATGTTTAACCACGAAAGAATCTTTAAATAATTCATTTTTTCCAAAACTTCTTAAGAATTCACCGCCAAATACATTGGTAATTTGTAGTGCGGCACCAAGAAGCATTGAAAATAGAAAAAATACCACCATACGTTCTTGCTTTAAGAGTACCAAAGCATCTAAACCCATTTTAGACAAAAACGTATTTTTAGATTCCGTTTTTACGGGTTTACATGGTGGAAGATTTAAACTAAACAATGCCATGGAAATGGCAGAAGCCGCTGCTAAATAATACTGATAATTTGAGCTTGAAAAACCAGTTAAATCTACAATCCACATCGCTACAATAAAACCAATGGTTCCAAAAACACGAATGGGTGGATATGTTTTTTGAATATCTAAACCCGCTTGTGAAAGTAATTTGTAAGAAACAGCATTGTTTAAAGCAATGGTTGGCATATAAGCCATTGAGTTAAGCAACATCACCCAAAACATAATAACCGGATCTTTGATAAAAGAAACCATGATCAAACAACATGCACCAACAAGATGACATATGCCTAAAAGTTTTTCTGCATTCACCCATTTGTCTGCAACAATGCCCAAAATGGCGGGCATGATTAATGAGGCAATACCTAAGGTTGAAAAAACACTGCCAACTTCAATTGGCGTAAAATTTAAAGAAAATAAATAACCACCTGTTGATATTAACCACGAACCCCAAATGAAAAATTGTAGAAAACTTAATATGGTTAACCTTTGTTTAATGTTCATGGATGATTGGTTTTTTTCTTTTAAACTTGATTAGCAAGATAATATTTTTTTGTTAAAAATTTAATCTCATTAAAAAAAATCTAAGCTTTAATTCATTTTAAAATTAAGTTTCCATTTTTATCCTTGTATTTTTGTCAAAAATTTGGATATGTTAAATAGTGCGTTTTACGATAAAGTGTTTTCTACAAATAGCGAATTGAGCAAGATTGCAGAAAAAGTAATACAAAATGAAAGAATTACCGATGCGGATTGTTTAGAACTTTTTGAACATGGATCTTTAGCTTTTGTAGGTGCGCTTGCCAATCATGTTCGCGAGCAAAAACATGGCGACATCACCTATTTCAACCGAAATTTTCATATCGAACCAACCAACGTTTGCGTTTTCAGTTGTGCTTTCTGTTCTTATTCTAGATTGTATGCAAACAAGGAAGAAGGCTGGGAATTAAGTATTGATCAAATGTTGGACATCGTAAAAAGCTACGATGGCAAACCTGTTACTGAAGTGCATATAGTTGGTGGCGTTCATCCCAAAATGAACATGGCTTATTTTATTGAGCTAATTACAAAAATAAAAAGCCATCGTCCCGATTTACATATTAAAGCGTTCACTGCAGTGGAGCTCGATTACATGTTTAGAAAAGCAAAACTGACCACCAGAGAAGGGCTTGAACAATTGAAAGCTGCCGGATTACAATCATTACCTGGTGGCGGAGCGGAATTGTTTCACCCTGATATTAGAAAAGTTATTGCAGGCGATAAAGTTTCTGGAGAAGGCTGGCTCGATATTCATGAAACCGCACATCAATTGGGCATGCATAGCAATGCTACTATGTTATACGGACATATGGAAACCTATGAACATCGTATAGACCACATGCGTAAACTTAGGGATTTACAGGACAAAACAAATGGCTTCAATACGTTCATTCCGTTGAAATTTAGAAATGCCAATAACGACATGAGCCATATTACAGAATCGAGCACCAATGAAGATTTGAGGCTTTATGCGATTTCGAGAATTTATTTGGATAATTTCCCGCACATAAAAGCATATTGGCCAATGTTGGGAAGACAAAACGCACAACTTACTTTGTCATTTGGGGTAAATGATATTGATGGCACGATCGACGATTCTACCAAAATATATTCGATGGCGGGAAGTGAAGAACAAACCCCAACTATGACTACAGAAGAATTGGTAACACTTATCAAACAAGCCAATAGAAAGGCGGTGGAAAGAGATACGCTGTATCAAGTTTTAAATGAATTTTAATCTATACTATTATGTCAACATGTGAATTTAAAGTGCCGTTCAAAGGTTCGGCGGAAGAAATTATGAACAAAGCGAAAGATGCTGTAGAATCTCAAGGTGGTACATTTAATGGAGATTTGGTTGCTGGGGATTTCAATGTGAGCTTATTGTCCAACAAAGTCTCTGGGAAATATGTAGTAGAAGGCAATGAAATGACCTTAACCATTTTCGAAAAACCAATGTTTGTCCCTTGTAGTGCTATTGAATCTTTTTTGATTAAGAAATTATCTTAATCTTTAGGATTCATCAACAATGGGCTTATCCATTACCACAATTAAATCTGAAACAGCTACGAGCATGGGCACAACCCCAACTTGAAGTAACGCTTTTTTACCGCGAATTTCTTTAACGATACCTACTTGCTTGTTTTGTTTCATTTTTACTTTATGACCCACTTTTACTTGAGCATCCGTTTCTAAAAACTTTTCGTTGATTTTTTTCTGTTGCTTTTCTGCCTGATATTTTTCTTTTTGTCCAGTCAGTGTGGTGTGCATCATTTTTATCACTGCGTCTTTATTATCTGATTTACGCCATTCAATGATAAGCGCCTTCAATTTACGCTCCATATCTTTTAAATAAATCAGTTTGTCTTCGGCGATTTTATTGGAGAGTTTTAATTTCTCTACTTCTTGTTGATGTTTTTCCTTTTTGATCAAAACCTCCATTTCTTTTTTCATCTTTTCATTTTCTGAAAGCAATTGGCTGAGTTGTTTTTTTTCTTTTTCAATGGCCTGCATGTCTTGCTCCGTAGAATTCAATAATTTATCGAGTTGAAAATGATTTTCATTAACGAGTTTTCTGGCTTTTTCGATTAAGTTTTTGCTCAGTCCAATTCTTTCGGCAATGGAAAAGGTATACGAACTTCCGGGCGAACCCACTTTTAATTGGTACATGGGCAAAAGATTCTTCTCGTCGAATTGCATAGCACCATTAAACACACCCGCTACTTTATTAGCCATAACTTTCAAGTTGAGGTAATGCGTAGTAACGATGCCCATTGCATGTTTTTTAGCCAATTCCTCCATGATTACTTCGGCAAATGCACCGCCCAAGTTGGGGTCACTTCCACTTCCCAACTCATCAATAAAAAACATGGTTTTACCATTGGCATTTTCCATAAAATGTTTCATGTGGGTAAGATGCGCCGAATAGGTACTCAATTCAAACTCGATGCTTTGTGTATCTCCAATATGAATCATCATTTGTTTAAAAATCCCCATTTCGCTATCTGCACTAACGGGCACCAATAACCCAGATTGAAACATGATTTGTAACAACCCAACTGTTTTCAATGTAACGGTTTTACCACCTGCATTTGGTCCGCTGATGACTAAAATTCTACGGTTTTCATCAAGGGTAAGTGTTACCGGAATAGTAGGTTTTTCAAGACGTTTATTGTATAAAAATAATAACGGATGATACGCTTGAAATAATTTCGATATGGCTTTATCTTGAATCAATGGCAACTGCCCGCCGATTTCTTGGGCAAATTTTGCTTTTGCTCTTACAAATTCAAATTCACCAGCAATTTGATAATAAGAGAATAACAAAGGAGCGTAAGCAGATAAATGCTCGGTTAATTTTCGAAGGATTCGATTGATTTCTTTTGCTTCTTCATTTTCCAAAGAAAAGATATCATTATTTAAACCGGTGGTTTCTTCAGGTTCGATAAAACTGGTTCTTCGGCTATCACTTTCCGAATGAAGGATTCCTTTAATCATCCGCTTTTGTTCAGCAAAAACGGCCAATACCCGCCTACCGTTCATAAAGCTTTCTTCAATATCAGCTAAGTAGCCCAACTTATTTAACTTACTCACGATGCGATCAAAAACCCGGCGAAGTTCATTTCGCTTGCGGTACAAATTCATTCGAATAGAAGCAAGCTCTGCACTAGCATTGTCTTTAACCATGCCAATTTCATCCAACACTTCATCAATCATTAATCGAATTTGCTTTTCGAAATATGAACCGGCAATAACTTTAGATAAATATGGATTTTGTTCGCGTCTTTCTACATCAAACCAACGAAAAATTTGTGCTGTATTATCTGATAATTTTCTAATCCAGAGAAACTGCTCTCCAGTCAACATCGCACCAGGAATAGACAATAATTTTAATTCTTTATTAATGTTGTGATTAAAATCGTTGGGAAAATAAACGCCACTATCTAAGATAATTTTAAACTCATTGGTTTGAAATAAATCTTGTTCAATAAAATCTTTTTTGGTATGAATACGCAGCTGTTGAATTCGATTTTTAGCGTAATCATTTCTAGCATGAACAATGATTAAATCTTTTATCTTATCAAATTCAAGTTGCTGCAGGGTATTTTCCGGGAAAAATTTCATTGGATTTTATTAAATCAAAATTGAAAAGTAAAAAGTAAAAAAGGATGTTCTATAATTTTGACTTTTTAATTTATCATTTTGACTTTTTAATTTTTACTTTTTAATTTTTTAAAACAAATTGAATTCAATTATGTTTAGTTATAACCACTAATTTTATAAAAAATCAAGTTATGGACGGCAAGTTAACAAATTCAACAAATACATTTGAGATGGCCACATTTGGAAACGGATGTTTTTGGTGCACAGAAGCAGTATTTGCTCAATTGAATGGCGTAATTAGTGTAGAAAGTGGATATAGTGGTGGCCAAATGATTAACCCCGATTATAAATCCGTTTGTTCTGGCACAACAGGACATGCCGAATGTTTACAAATCAAATTCAATCCCAATATCATCCCTTTTACAGATTTATTGGAAGTATTTTGGAAGACGCATGATCCAACTACCTTAAACAGACAAGGTGGAGATGTGGGCACACAATACAGAAGCGTTATTTTTTACCACAACGACATTCAAAAACAAGAAGCAGAGGCTTACAAATTTCAATTGGATCAATCAGGCATATACAACAACCCCATTGTAACTAAAATATCTGCTGCTGAAATATTTTATCCTGCCGAAAATTATCATCAAGATTATTTTGCCAACAACGGTTCAAATCCATATTGCCAATTGGTAGTTAGGCCGAAAGTGGAAAAATTTAAAAAATCTTTCCAGCATTTAATTAAACCCTGATTTTGCAGTTGAAATAATAATTGCCAAAATACTTGCATTTTAAAAATCCGGTTATTACTTTTAACCCATAATTCGTTAATCCCTCCATTACCTTTGAATTTCTTCTGCAATTTCAAATTGTTTGCTTAATTTCACGCATATTTTTCAATTATCCTGTTGAACGATTGTTTTTATTCCTTCCATCCCTTGAGCCATTTTCATTACCTCTAAACTTAGAAAATGCTTATACTGCTTACAAGAAAAAATGCAACTTTATTGATGTTGATGGCATTCGTTTGTGTTAAAGGAATTGCCCAAAACCCAATCAGAAATTTCAGTCAGATGTATTCCGAGAATTTACGTGGGGGCACAACCATGTTTGGAAATACCATTTTACATATTGTAAATGCAACGGATAATACAGTAAACACGGCATTTATGAATGAAACCAATGATCCTAACAATGGATACGGTGGAATTGGTTTTGCACAACATGGTAACGATAATAATAACATGCAATATACTGATGTGGACGATTTTCAATCTACCATGAACTCATCATCAGCAGATTTAATACTTCCTTCGGGAGCAAACAGCATCAAATTTGCACGCTTATATTGGGGTGGAAAATTAAATGCTTCAGCATTATCCATCAACACAGATACACTTCGTAAAATTAAAATCAGAAAAGGAACAAGTGGTTCATATCTAAATGTTGTAACGCCTACAAACAACGTAGATCAATTTGCGGTTTCCACAACGGATATTGTTTATCAATCTTATGTAGACATCAGCAATTTTATCAATGCAAATGGAGGCGGTACATACACCGTGGCGGATTTACCCGTTGCAACAGGCGTGGCAACAAGCGGAGGGTATTTTGGCGGTTGGGTAATCGTAGTAGCTTACGAAAATCCAACTCAACCTTACAACAGCATTCGTTTATATGATGGATTTGCACAAGTGTATAACAGTGGAATACCAAGTTATTTAAACATTACATTAACTGGATTAAATGTACCAAGTACGCCATTGCTTGCTTCTGAAGCTGTAATGGGTACTATGTCTTGGGAAGGCGATGCCAATCTAGGTGCAACAATTAACAATCGTGAAGGTGATTTTATCAAAATAAATAATACGCCAGTTTCTAATGCGGTAAACCCTGAAGCCAATTTTTGGAATGGATCAATAAGCAGAAACGGCAGTTTTGTAGACACAAAAAATCCCAATTATAGCAATCAAATGGGTATTGATATCGACGAAGTAAATGTTGGTACAGGATATGACATTTTACCAAATGCAACAAGTGTAAATGTAGAATTTGGAACAGAAGCCGATATGTATTTCCCGAGCATATTTACATTTTGTATTCGTGTAAAAGACCCAACGATTGTATTAGACAAGGCCGTAACCGATCAAAATGGAGATGGTTTTATAGAAGCAAAAGAAGAATTAACCTATACTTTATCGGGAACTAATCAAGGAATAGCACCATCTTACAACACATATATTGTAGATTCATTACCGTTAAATGTTCGTTTCATACCAAACAGTTTGGAAATCATAAATGCACCAGGTATAACCGCAGGATTTAAAACAGATGCGGAAGATAATGATGCAGCATTTAAGGGAACAGTTGGAGCAAGAACTTACGTTAAGTTTTTTATCGGAACAGGTGCCACAGGAACCAATGGTGGAATTTTACAAGCGGGTACAGCAGGAAATTATGCCGTAAGATTTAAAGTAAAAGCAGATGATATACCAAATTCAGTAATCAATACAGCTAGAATTTATGGCAATTCAGCTCAAGGCGAACTATTTACAGATGATGGCACAGCGGTAATTGGAGAAGAAGCTGGGCCTACACCAGTTAATATGACTAGCTTTTTAGCCACATTAGCCAACAATCACAACTGTTTATTAAAATGGATTACAGAATCAGAAACAGATAATGCTTATTTTGAAATACAAAGAAGTAATGATGGCGTGCATTTTGATTACAGGGGAAAAGTAGCAGGTAATGGCACTACAGGACTTACCAAACAATACAACTACAATGATGAAATCAACGGCTTGTTTAATGTTATTTACTATCGTTTAAAAATAATAGATAAAGATGGCAAATACAGCTTTTCAAAAATCATTGCATTAAAAGTAAATGGTAGCAATACAAACGAACATTTTAATGTGTACCCAAATCCATTTTATTCAGATGTAAAGATTGAATTAATGGGTGCTCGTAAGGAAACTGGCTTGATTAGATTTATCACGTTCGAAGGAAAAGAAGTATTGAGAAGAAGTGTTGAAGTAGAAAAAGGAACCAATATTATTGTGTTGAAGGATTTGAATTATTTACCAAGAGGGAATTATATTTTAGAGATGACAACATCTACAAATAAAATAATTAGAAAAATTACAAAATAAATTTTGAACGTTTTTTATAACCGCATTTTTCCTTGAAGAACTAATCCATCCTATTCTACATATTAAAGGCTGCCTTTGGGTGGCCTTTTTTATTTTTTATCTATTACTTTTAATAAAAATTTCATAGAATGCAATTATATCACTTAAAAAAAATCGGTTTCATTTGGATTCTTAGTTTTATACACTTGATAGCGATAGCTCAATTTACCGAACAGGATACTTTAAGGGGCTCGATTGGTATTGGGCGTCAACACTGGGATATCATACATTACGACATTACGGTAATGCCAAACATTGAAACCAAATCAATATCTGGAAAAAACACCATAACGTTGATAGATAGTGGCATCAATTTAATTCAAATTGATTTGCAGCAACCCATGGAATTAGACAGCGTATTATTAGAAGGCAAACATTGTTTATTTAAAAGAAACGGAAATGTATTTTGGGTAGAAGTGGGTTCAAATAAAAGTCCTAAGCCCAGTATTAAAAAACTCACTTGTTATTTTCATGGAACACCAAGAGAAGCGATACGTCCACCATGGGATGGCGGATGGATTTGGAAAAAAGATGAATTGAATAATCCTTTTGTTAGTGTTGCTTGTCAGGGTTTAGGCGCGAGTGTATGGTTTCCTTGTAAAGATGTGCAATCCGATGAACCTGAAAATGGCTGTACGCTCACTATTATCGTACCCGATAGTTTGGTCGCAGTGGGCAATGGACGTTTAGTAGATCAAAAGAAAATGCCCAATAATTTAATGTCATTTACTTGGCAGGTAAAAAGTCCAATTAACAATTACAACATTGTGCCTTATATTGGCAAATACAAACATTTCTCCGAAACATACAAAGGATTGAATGGGCCATTAAATATGGATTATTGGGTGTTGGAACAAAACATTGACATAGCGAAACTTCAATTTAAAGATGCCCCAAGAATGATGAAAGCATTTGAATTTTGGTTTGGGCACTACCCTTTTTATCAAGATGGTTATAAACTAGTTGAAGCACCACATTTAGGCATGGAACATCAAAGTTCGATCGCTTACGGAAATGAATTTACAAACGGTTATTTGGGCAGTGATTTATCAAATACGGGCTGGGGTTTAAAATGGGATTTTATCATCGTACATGAAAGTGGGCACGAATGGTTTGCCAATAACATTACTTCAAAAGATATTGCAGACATGTGGATACATGAAAGCTTTACAAACTATAGTGAAACATTATTTACAGAATATTTCTATGGTAAAAAAGCGGCAAACATTTATGTACAGGGACTTAGAAGCAGTATTCAAAACGATAAACCCATCATTGGAGAATATGGCGTAAATAATGAAGGTAGTGGCGACATGTATAATAAAGGCGGGAATATGATTCATACCATTAGGCAGATAATCAACAACGATAAAAAATTCAGGGAAATACTAATTGGGTTGAATAAAACATTTTATCACAAAACAGTAACCACAAAAGAAATTGAAAACTATATCAGTAACAAATCTGGGTTTGATTTTTCAACAATATTTGATCAATATTTAAGAACAATTGAAATCCCTGTTTTAGAATATTATATCGATTCAAATCAGTTGCGTTATAGATTTAGCCATACTGTTTCTAATTTCAACATGCCTGTGAGATATAGATTAAATGAGCATTCCACATACAAATGGTTAAACGTTTCAAATGAATGGAAGCATGTTAAGGTTGGAAATATTAATAATTCTAATTTTAATGTAGATCCCAATTTTTATATTCAAGTAGAAGCCGTTAAACCGTAAACATTTTTGACTTTTCACTTTTCACTTTTGAATTTTGAATTTTCACTTTTGAATTTACAAATGCAAATAGTAATCTTTTAGCAAATGTAAAAACGCATCTGAATAAACGTTTCTTTCTTCATAAATATTCATTTCATTTTCTATTTGCAACTTCGGTTGTTTTGAAAATAAAATCATAGTACGAAAATGATTATGGCTAGCAGATTGTTTCACCAGTGTTTGATATACTATTGAAAATGAAAAATCGTTGAGAAGATCTTCGATATGTTTTTTTCGATGAAAAGGCAATAACAAAGCTGAGAATCCTATATCAGAAAGATTTTCAGCAATAAATGATACAAGCGTTTCTAAAGACAAACCACTATCATGTTTGGCAAGATTCTTAGGTGAGTCATTCGATTTCAAATCATTTTCATAAAATGGCGGATTGGAAAAAATGAATTCATATTTCTTTGTAGGCAAAAATTCTTGCAATGAGGTATGCAGAATATTTATCTGATTCTTCCAATTTGTATTGGCAACATTTTGACTCGCTTGATTAAAAGCAGATTCATCAATTTCAAGGGCATCAATTTTGAATGAATGATTTTGTGCCAACATCAAACTCAACAAACCCGTTCCAGAACCAATATCCAATGCGTTTGGAAAATTAGGTTTCGATTTTTTTATCCAGTCATTCATCCATGCACCAAACAAGCAAGAGTCGGTGCATACTTTCATCGCACACTGATCTTGGTGAATGGTAAACTGCTTGAATTGGAAATAGGAATTAGACAAAGGAAATATTTGTTGTTTGGTGTTTGTT
>Ga0114968_10004534_pt1 | contig 10342 bp, 7 predicted proteins | sample M_130807_EF_Meta_FD_87020 | JGI IMG/M metagenome (GOLD analysis project Ga0114968, IMG submission 87020) | Freshwater microbial communities from Lake Montjoie, Canada to study carbon cycling - M_130807_EF_MetaG | ecosystem: Environmental > Aquatic > Freshwater > Lake | place: Lake Montjoie... | reverse complement strand
GGCAATCAGCTTGAAGTGAGACAGGCGCAGGGGGGCGACGATGCCTTGCAGGACCAGGCCGGGAGCGAAAGGGAATGCGTGCATAGCGTTCGTCATGGTGTGGGGGCAGGCCGGCCTTTAGGCGGTTTGCGGGCTGAGGGGCTGAGGCGTGGGCGCCTCGGGCAACGGTTGGCCCAGACTCCGCAAGATGTCGCGCACCATCTGCGTGCGGTCTTTCACCTCAGGGAGCTCCCGCTCGATACGCAGTTTCTCGTTGCCCACCAGTTTGATGTGCTTGTTCTTCTGAATCAGGCCGATGATCTTCATGGGGTCAATCGGGGCGTTCTTCTTGAAGGTGATGCTGATCACGCCCGGCGCTGCGTCTACTTTCACCACGCCATAAGGCTTCGCGATCACGCGCAGGCGGTGGACGTCCACCAAGGTTTGCGCCTGGGGCGGCAGCTTGCCAAAGCGGTCCACAATTTCTTCCAGCAAGGTGTCGATCTGTTCGGCGTTTTTGGCGGTGGCAAACTTTTTGTAAAACGACAAACGCAAGTGCACATCGCCACAAAAGTCGTCCGGCAAGAGCGCCGGGGCGTGCAGGTTGATTTCGGTGGTGATGTTGAGTGGGCTGAGCAAATCAGGCTCGATCCCGGCCTTCAGGCAGCGCACCGCCTCGGAAAGCATCTCGTTGTATAGCTGAAAGCCCACCTCGAGCATGTTGCCGCTTTGGTTCTCACCCAGTACCTCGCCCGCACCCCGGATCTCCAGGTCATGCATGGCCAGATAAAAGCCGCTGCCGAGTTCTTCCATTTGCTGAATCGCATCCAGCCGCTGCTGCGCTTGCTTGGTCAGGCCCTCCAAGTCAGGCACCATCAAATACGCATAGGCCTGGTGGTGGCTGCGCCCCACGCGGCCGCGCAATTGGTGCAACTGGGCCAGACCAAACTTGTCGGCACGGCTCATCACGATGGTGTTGGCGGTGGGCACATCAATGCCGGTCTCAATAATCGTCGAGCACAAGAGCAGGTTGTAGCGCTGGGCAATAAAGTCGCGCATCACACTCTCGAGTTGCCGCTCCGGCATCTGGCCGTGGGCCACGGCGATGCGGGCCTCCGGCAGTAGCTCTTCTAGCTTGGCGCGCCGGTTCTCAATGGTCTCCACCTCGTTGTGCAAAAAGTAGACCTGCCCGCCGCGCTTGAGTTCTCGCAGCACGGCCTCGCGGATCACACCATTGCCCTCGGTGCGCACAAAGGTTTTGATGGCCAGGCGGCGCTGCGGCGCGGTGGCAATCACGCTCAGATCCCGCAGCCCCTCCAAAGCCATGCCCAGCGTGCGCGGAATGGGCGTGGCGGTGAGCGTGAGCACGTCCACTTCGGCGCGCAAGGCCTTCATGGCCTCTTTGTGGCGCACGCCAAAGCGGTGCTCCTCGTCGATGATCAACAGGCCCAGGTTCTTGAAATGGGTGTCTTGGCTCAGTAGCTTGTGGGTGCCGACCACGATGTCGATGGTGCCATCGGCCACGCCCTTGAGCGCGGCGGTAATCTCCTTGCCACTGCGAAAGCGGCTCATCTCGGCCACCTTGACCGGCCACTTGCCGAAGCGGTCCACCAGCGTTTGATAGTGCTGCTCAGCTAACAGCGTGGTGGGCGCGAGCAGCGCCACCTGTTTGCCGCCCGTAATGGCGATAAAGGCGGCGCGCAAGGCCACCTCGGTTTTGCCAAAGCCCACATCGCCACACACCAGGCGGTCCATCGGGCGTGGGCTGATCATGTCCTGGATCACGGCGTGGATCGCGGCTTTTTGGTCGGGCGTTTCCTCAAAACCAAAGTCGTTGGCAAAGGTCTCGTAGTCCGTGGGCGAGTAGCGGAAGGCGTGGCCCTCGCGCGCGGCCCGCCGCGCGTAGATGTTGAGCAACTCGGCCGCCGCGTCGCGCACCTGTTCGGCCGCGCGGCGTTTGGCTTTTTCCCATTGGCCTGAGCCCAGGCGGTGCAGCGGTGCCTCGTCGGCGCTCACCCCGGTGTAGCGGCTGATCAGCTGCAACTGGCTCACCGGCACATACAAGGTGGCCTTGTCGGCGTACTCCAGATGCAAGAACTCTTGCAGTTCTGGTTCGCCCTGGGCGTTTTTGTTGCCCAAATCCAGGTGCACCAGTCCGGTGTAGCGGCCAATGCCATGGGCCGAATGCACCACCGGGTCGCCCACTTTAAGCTCGCTCAGGTCTTTGATCAGCGCCTCCACGTCGCTGACCTGCTCCTGCTTTTTACGCCGGCGCGTGGTGGGTCCGGCAGCAAAAAGCTCGGTCTCGGTCACCAAGTCAATGCCGTGCTCTAACCAGCGAAACCCGACGTTGAGCGCTGCCGTGGCGATCCCCAGTGGCTCGGAGCTGGCCAAAAAGTCGGCCAGGCTGTCGAAGGTCGGCGGGCGCAGGTGGCTGGCGTGCAAAAAGTCCAGCAGACTGGTCTGGCGCCCCTGGCTTTCCGCTAGCACCAACACGCGGTGCGCCGTATTGCCCAAGTGGGCCTTGAGTTGCAATAGCGGGTCTTCCACGCCGCGCACCGCCGCTACGGCCGGCATCGCGTCAAACTCGGCATAAGCGCTGATAGCCCCGGGCTCGGCAGCGACTGGCCGAATAGCCAGTTGGGCGTAGTCGCGGGCGGCGGCATAAAACTGCTCGATACCCAAAAACAAGGCGTCGGGTGGCAACACCGGACGCTCCGGGTCGCCTTGCACCAGACGGTAGCGGTCCTTGGTGTCTTGCCAAAAGCGTTGAAACGAAGGCTCCAGGTCGCCATGCAGCACCACCGTCGCCTGCGGGCCCAGGTAGTCAAACACGGTAGCGGTGTCGTCAAAAAACAGCGGAAGGTAGTACTCAATACCCGCCGTGGCCACGCCGGCGCCCATGTCTTTGTAAATACGGCTCTTGGTCGGGTCGCCCTCCAGCAGTTCACGCCAGCGGCTGCGAAACTTGGCCCGCGCGGCCTCGTCCATCGGGAACTCGCGACCGGGCAACAAGCGCACCTCGGGCACCGGGTACAGGCTGCGCTGACTGTCGGGGTCGAAGGTGCGGATGCTGTCAATTTCGTCGTCAAACAAATCGACCCGAAACGGCACCAGCGAACCCATGGGGAACAGGTCAATCAGGCCGCCGCGCACCGCATATTCGCCGGGGCTCACCACTTGCGTCACGTGGCTGTAGCCCGCCAGCGTCAGCTGCGCTTTGAGTTTGGCTTCGTTGAGCTTTTGCCGCACCTTGAACTCAAAGGTATAACCCGCCAAAAACGCGGGGGGCGCCAGTCGGTACAGCGCAGTGGTGGCGGGCATCAGCACCACGTCGGCACCTTGGTCTTTGTCACGCTGGCTGATGCGCCAAAGAGTGGCCAGGCGCTCGCTGATCAGGTCCTGGTGCGGTGAAAACGTGTCGTAGGGCAGAGTCTCCCAGTCCGGAAAAACGGTGCAGCGCAACTCGGGTGCAAAAAACACCATCTCGTCCATCAGACGCTGCGCGTCTGCGGCGTCAGCGGTGACGATGGCAGTGATCCGGCCCGCAGCCTTGTCACGCTGGGCCAATTGGGCCAGCAGCACCGCATCGGCCGATCCGACCGGGCGAGGCAGCGTGAAACGTTTACCAGAAACAAGGGAGGGCAGGGTCATGAAACAGTAGAAATACAAAAACCCCCGGCGGCCCCAAGAGGGGGTGTACGGGGGTGATAAACCAAAAGCAGGGCTGATTTTAGAATGCTCACTCCTACTCGAAGGCCGCGACTGCGGACACCCTCAGCTTGTACATGCCCTTGCCTGATTCATCCGGCCCCAATCCGAGCGCCGATCCACCACGCTATTACGCTCTGGTGCCCTGCGCCGGGGCGGGCAGTCGCGCGGGCACGGCGCAGCCCAAGCAATACCAAACCGTGGCGGGTCAGCCGCTGGTCATGCACACCCTGTGGGCGTTGGCGGGGGTGGCGCGGCTGCATGCCGGGCTGGTGGTGCTGTCACCGGGCGACGACTTTGTTTGGCCCCAAGGCCCGCTGTGGCCTAGGCGCTTCGAGCGGGCGACCTGCGGTGGTGCGAGCCGGGCCCACAGCGTATTCAACGGCTTGCAGGCCCTGGGCCAGGGTGGCGCCAGGGAGAACGACTGGGTACTGGTGCACGACGCTGCCCGCTGCCTGATCACCCCCGCGCTAGTCGACACCTTGATTGATGCCTGCGCCGACGACACCGTGGGCGGGTTGTTGGCGCTGCCTTTGCCCGACACCCTCAAACGCGCCGAGCACGGTCGCGTAGCCGCAACCGTGCCGCGTGAGGACAAATGGCTGGCCCAAACTCCGCAAATGTTTCGCTGGGGTGCGCTGCACCACGCCCTGGCCCTCCAGGTCGCTTCGGACTTTGCCGGCGTAACCGACGAGGCCAGCGCACTAGAAATGAGCGGCCACAAACCCTTGCTGGTGCCCGGCAGCGCGCACAACTTCAAGGTCACCTACCCCCAAGACTTTGCGCTGGCGCAGGCGGTTTTGGATTCGCGCGCGCCTTGAGCCTTGAGGTCTGGCAGTACTATCGCACTATGCGAATCACACCCGAACAAGCCCATGCCATCCGCCAGGGAGCCGCAGAGTTTGTGGGTGATCAAGCGCGCGTCTGGTTGTTTGGTTCACGGGTGCGTGACGACGCGCGCGGTGGCGACATTGATTTGATGCTGGAACTTGATGAGGCGGTGGCAGAACCGGCGCAACTCGCAGCCCGCCTGGCGGTGCGTGTATCTCGCGCCATGGATGGTCGTAAAGTGGATGTGCTGGTCAAGGCGCCCAACTTGTTGCACTTGCCCATTCACACGATCGCGCTCTCCGAGGGAATTCGTTTATGAAAATCACACCGTCTCAAGCGGCGCGACTCGAGTTTCTGGTGCGCGTCACAGGCAAGGAGTGCCAGCATCTGCTGGAAACGGATGGGCGTCTCTTCGGTGATCTGTTCACGATAGACGATGCCAAAAAGATTGAGGCAGATCCCATTTTGGCCGAACGGCTGGATGCCTTTGTTTCGCGCTTTGCTCGATTGCAAGAAACCATTGGCGACAAATTGCTGCCGACCTTGCTGATTGCTTTGGCCGAATCCACCGGTCCGGCGATGGAAAACTTAGACAAGGCCGAGAAATTTGGACTCCTCGTTTCTGCGGACGCTTGGATGGAAATGCGTCGTTTGAGAAATCAGATGGTGCACGAGTACATAGAAGATGTGGCAGTCCTTGCGAGCGCGCTGCGCAGAGGTCATGCCTTTGCACCGGAGCTGGTCGCTGCCGGTCAGCGGTGCATGGCGCAGGCTCATCGCCTGCTCGGGCAGCGCGAACCTAAACCTCCAACCCCATGACAAACATCCGCATCGGCGAAGGCTGGGATATTCATGCCCTAGTGGAGGGCCGCAAGCTGATTCTGGGCGGGGTGGATATCCCCTTTGGCAAAGGTCTGTTGGGGCACTCCGATGCAGATGCTTTGCTGCACGCCATTACCGACGCAATTTTGGGGGCGGCCGCCTTGGGCGACATTGGCAGCCATTTTCCGGACACCGATGTGCAGTTCAAAGGGGCAGATTCGGGGGTGCTGCTAGGCGAAGTGGCCCGCCTGGTGCGTGTGCAAGGGTTTGAAATTGGCAATATCGACTGCACCGTCATCGCCCAGGCTCCCAAACTTGCGCCTTATATCGCCGCCATGCGCAAGAGCATCGCCCAAACGCTGGCCATTTCGGTCGAGCAGGTGAATGTGAAGGCCAAAACGGCTGAAAAAATGGGCCCGGTCGGCGAGGGTCGCGCCATGGAGGCTCGGGCAGTGGTCTTGCTGCTCCAGAGCGATTTAAGCGCAATTGACCCGTCCGTTCAATATCGATAGATCAAACTCCGGCTTTATGAAATTCCGACACGACATCAATGCCTTGCGTGCCTTGGCTGTTGTGATGGTGATCGGCTTCCATTTTCAGGTGGCAGGTTTCGGAAACGGATTCATAGGCGTGGACATCTTTCTTGTCCTATCCGGATTTCTTGTTGGAAGCCAGGCGCTTCAGCGACTCAAACACGGTGAGTTTTCTTTAAGCAACTTTTTGGAAATGCGTTTGCGCCGAATAGTACCGGCATTGTTTGTTGTGGTTATGGCAACCGTCCTGCTGGGTTGGCATTTCAGTTTACCCAATGAATACCTTAGACAGTTGCGGCAGGCCCTATCGGCAATGGCATTTGTTTCAAATATTGCCTTCAGCAGTGAAAGCGGATACTTCGCTGCGGCAGCCCAATCGAAACCCTTGTTGCACACTTGGTCATTGTCTGTCGAATGGCAGTTTTACATCGACTTGGCCGTCATTCTCCTTTTGCTTCAACGACTGGTGCGCGTATCGCCGCTAGTCAAGACGGCGCCGGCATCGCTGATCGTGTTGACGCTTGCCTCTATGGCCTGGTGTATTTGGCTAAGCGTTGAACATAATGTTGGCACATACTTCTATTTGTTGAACCGCGCATGGGAGTTGTTGGCCGGCTGCTTGATCGCGTGTTTCGACGTATTCTCTAAACGGCCAATTCCGCCGGTTTTGACTTATCCAAAGGCTCGAAACGCTTTGGCGGCGGCGGGATGGGCGTTCGTCACTGCCGGCTTCACAATAAATATTTCTGAAAACCATTGGCCCGGTCTGGAGACCTTATGGCCGGTCCTAGGAACGGTGCTGCTCATTGCAAGCAATGCACCTATGAACCGCGGCTCGTGGTTAACAAACAGACTCGTCCAGCGACTGGGTGATTGGTCCTACTCCCTTTACCTCTGGCATTGGCCGATCTGGGTGTTTTATGTAGCCTGGCTGTCTAGGTACGCAGAAACTGCAACGCCATGGGCCAAGCCGGCATTGGTCATGTTGACTTTGTTGATTGGCTTTATTTCCTTCCAATGGGTTGAGCAACCCTTTCGAACTCAACGTAAGCTGTGGACGCCCAAGCGGCTGGTATGGTTTTCGGTCACCGGATTCCTAATATTGGTGTTGGTTTCGACTATCACCTTTTCCCTTCAAGGTGTTCCCCAGCGTTTGCCCGACTATATTGAGCGGGCCGAACTGGCGCGCAGCGTCAATACACCACGTGATGAGTGCTTTAGGAATGACCAGTCCGAAAAACGGGCACCCGAACCCTATTGTGAAATTGGACCGGCCTTGCGACCTGGAGAACCGTCGATTTTGCTATGGGGGGACTCCATCGCCAACCAATATCTGGATCCACTTACACGCGCAGCAGGCAATTCAAAGGTCCACGGTTGGGTGGCCACACAAAGTGGCTGTCGTGCATTTTTGGATTCGGCTGAATCTGATTTCGGTGTGCCGGAACAGTGCCGACAATTCAACCGCTCAGTGTTCCGCCTTCTTGAAAGCGCCCAAGCTCCCAAGATAGTGGTCCTTGCCCGCAACTGGATCGCCCCTGAGGAAGTTAATCCTTTGGTGTCCAAGCTGCTGGCTATGGACAAAACCGTAGTTCTGATTTTGCCTTCGCTGGGATTGGATTTTGATGTGCCCGATAGATGGATCGCGATGCAGTACCGGGCGGGCAAAGCCATCGACAACTGGCGGTTGGAAGCAACGCCGGAGCTGCTTCAAGTGGAGCTACGCGAAAAAATTTCCAAACTAACGGATTCTTTCAAGGGCAATCCGAAATTCATCGTGCTGGATCCATTGCCTTTGGTGTGCGAAATCCATTCCTGCTATTTGGTTCGCGATGGGCAGGCAAATTTCAGGGATACCTTGCACATTTCCAATTTGAACTCGCAAATGTATGATGCCTTATTCATCCAAGCAGTCACCCGCGCTGCGGCCATCAGCAAATAGCGATACTGGGAGCTCCCAGTTGAAAAGCAACAACACACAGCAAAAAGCCCATCGCAGTGGATGGGCTTTTGCATTAAGACAAATTTGGAGCGGGAAAAGAGGCTCGAACTCTCGACCTATACCTTGGCAAGGTATCGCTCTACCAACTGAGCTATTCCCGCATGGTGACTGCCAAAGCAATCATTTGGTGGCCTGGGGCGGAATCGAACCACCGACACAAGGATTTTCAATCCTCTGCTCTACCGACTGAGCTACCGGGCCTGAGCCGCAAATTGTAACATCACAAATATGTGACACCGGTCAGCGGCGGGTCGTGGGATCTAGCTGCACCTCGGCCAGCCGCAACCTTGCGTCGGGATGCTGCGGTTCGTAGTGAAGCACCTGTAGAAAGGCTTGCAGAGCGGCTTCAATTTGCCCTAGCGCTAAGAGTGCGGTGCCCCGGTGGTAATGTGCCGCAACAAAGTCAGGCACGAGGCGGATCGCGCTGTCATAGCTGGAAATGGCGCCAGCGTAGTCTTTTAAGCCCTGCAGCAGATAGGCCCGACTGGCCCACGCCTGAACGTATTGGGGTTCGATCGCCAGGGCTCGATCAAAGCTCTGAACGGCCTCGCGGGGACGTCCGTGCCCTTGGAGCGCTAAGCCCATGTTGTAATGGGCCGCGGCAAATTGCGGCTCCAGTGCGAGCGCTTTGCTTAAACTGTCTATCGCCTCGCGAAGTTGGTGAAGCGATTGCTGGGCCGCTCCCAAGTTGGAGTAGGCTTGCGCGTGCTTGGGCTGGATCGCAATCGCTTGCTGGTAGCTGGTGACTGCTGCCTTCATCTGGCCCAACTGGTGCAGTGCAAGGCCCTTGTTGTAATGAACGTTGGCATCTTGCGGCCAATAGGCCAGCGTCTGGTCGAAGCGTATCAGTGCGGCAGCGGGCTGGTTCAGGCGTTGCAATGTCAGGCCGAGCTGATAATGGGCTTCCGCGTAAACGGGGTCGGCTCTAATGGCATTTTCAAAGCACGCAACCGCCCTATCGGGCTGGTCGATCCTCTGAAAAATCGTGCCACGGTTGAAATGTGCCTCCGCACTGGCCGGGTTCAGCCGAAGGGCCTCGGCAATGCTGGCCAAAGCGGCCTCCCACTGCGCAAGCGCCTGGTGCGCCAAGGCTAAATTGGAATGAAACTCAGCTACATCGGGCGCGTGTTTAATCGCCAGACCGATCAACCTGACGCTGGCCGCAGGGTTTTCGTTCTGTAGCGCAATAACGCCCAATAAATGCAGCGCGTCAAAATGATCCGGCTGCTTGCGCAGGATGCTGATGTAATGGGTTTTGGCCTCCGAAAGCTTGCCCGCACGGTGCAGTGCCATTGCGTCGTCCAGAGAATCTGCCGGTAAAGCCATAAGGGTGCTAAGAGGGAGGTCCCGTCAAAACAGTGCAGGCGCCATCGCCCAGATAAGGACGATAAATTTTACGATGGCTGACTCATTTCGAATGGCTGCCAGCAGAGGTGTTTTGGGAGCTGGCGCTTGCGATTTATGCGGTCCAAGGCGCATTACGTGGTCCCGCCGACAGGAATCGAACCTGTATTTCACGCTTAGGAGGCATGCGCACTATCCATTGTGCTACGGCGAGGGACGGGGCATTTTAGGGTGCGCCCTTTGCTGCCTCCGCCTGCGACCTGCGGGCTTACTTTGTCAGCAACCGCATCGCCTCTTCCAGCCCCTTCAGGGTGAGCGGATACATGCGTTGCTGCATTAACTGCTGGATGACGCTGATACTTTGGCGGTATTGCCAGACGCCTTGGGGCTCGGGGTTGATCCAGGCAAACTTGGGGAAAGCCGTGGTCAGGCGTTGCAGCCAATCGGCGCCGGGCTCTTCGTTGTTGTATTCCACGCTGCCGCCGGGCTGCAAGATTTCGTAGGGGCTCATGGTGGCGTCGCCCACAAATATCAGCTTGTAGTCTTTGTTGTACTTGCGGATGATGTCCCAGGTGGCGAATTTCTCGGCAAAGCGGCGGCGGTTGTTTTTCCACATGAAGTCATAAACGCAGTTGTGGAAGTAATAAAACTCGAGGTGCTTGAACTCCGTTTTTGTGGCGCTAAACAGTTCTTCGACCCGCGCAATGTGGTCGTCCATGGTGCCGCCCACGTCCATTAAAAGCAGCACTTTGACGTTGTTGTGCCGCTCTGGAATCATCTTGATGTCCAAGTAGCCTGCATTGGCCGCCGTGCTGCGGATGGTGTCGTCTAGGTCGAGTTCGAACTCATTGCCTTCGCGCGCAAATTTGCGCAAGCGGCGCAGTGCCACTTTGATGTTGCGCGTGCCCAGTTCCTGGGTGTCGTCGTAGTCTTTGTAGGCGCGCTGGTCCCAGACCTTGACCGCGCTGCGGTTGCGGCCTTTGTCTTGACCAATCCGGATGCCCTGTGGGTTCTGGCCATACGCACCAAAAGGGGACGTGCCCCCGGTGCCAATCCATTTGCTGCCGCCTTCGTGGCGCTCTTTTTGTTCTTCAAAACGCTTTTTGAGCGTTTCCATGAG
>Ga0114968_10004533_pt1 | contig 10346 bp, 6 predicted proteins | sample M_130807_EF_Meta_FD_87020 | JGI IMG/M metagenome (GOLD analysis project Ga0114968, IMG submission 87020) | Freshwater microbial communities from Lake Montjoie, Canada to study carbon cycling - M_130807_EF_MetaG | ecosystem: Environmental > Aquatic > Freshwater > Lake | place: Lake Montjoie... | reverse complement strand
CCCCCCAATCCTAAAAATGTTCCGTACACGGCAGGTCACTGACCGGTACCACCACCATAAGTGGGTCGCGATCCATGCGCGAAATCCAAAATACGTAGCGGTCCGTCTCCGGTGTCAACGTAAATCCAATACAGAATTCGATACTCACCGCCTCGAAATAGAACGGTTCACTGTAGCGCAATGGACGCAATGTGCGTCGGTCCAGCTCCACCATCACATGAAAATAGTGCCGCGGACGCAATTCTTCGCTAAAATGGACCACCCCCACCAAGACGTCCCCCCGATCCACCAACAACGCGGAACCCTTCATACGGTGAAAAAAAGGCGCTAAACGGGTCGATTCCTCGCTATAAATAATTTCCAGTTGCGGCGAAGACGACCCCGTATCGTACCGCAACTGTCCCACTCGAAACGGCCCCCAGCTGTAAATAAACAACTCGCGTCCGTGAAATTCACTTGTCGGATTGTTGAGAACCACCGGCACCCAATTTTTTTCTAAAAATGTGTCGGTGGGCGGTTCAATCAGCGTCGAACCGGTTAAATCCAACTGATTCACGTTGAAATTCCCCATGATCATCCGGTTACCCCCCGTGGAATGGTACCCCACCGTAGTCGCAATGTATTTCATCTGATCCCGCACTGCGTACAAACGGACGTCTTCAATCCCCCGAGAATACATCTCGTAACTGGGCAAATCCACCGTTTCGTTAATTTCCCGGAAATTCACGGGTACAAAACCCCCCCTGTCCTCCGAATACACGAGTTCGGACAAGATATTTTTGCTGCGAATGATGCGAACCCCGTCATAAAACATGTACCAACCGTCGGGATAATACCAGTAGTTCACATAGCGTGTATTGAGCCAGTGTTTCCCCCCGTGGTACAGATAGGCGGCAGAGGACGCATTGTAGCCCTCAATCTTCGGGTAATCGTAAACACACGTTGTGTTACCGGAAAAATCCAGTACCCGTTTCGAAAACACCCGCGCCCATACGTTTCCAATGATGGAATCGTTGTGGTCCGCCTTGTACCACGCCTTGTGGCCGTGATCGGGTTCGTAGACCGACAACCACTCGGTTTTCGCCTCGAGCCAGGCCCAGAAATTCACCTCCCACACCAGTTTGCGGGTTTCGGACAAGAACTGGGGGAAAAATTCCAAATAGAGCGCGTGAAACCGGCGAATGGACGCACTGTCCCCCATGAAGAACCCCCCGCAAAATCGCCAGTGAATGGTGTCGCTCACGTGACCGATGTGTTCTCCCGACCATTTGTCCCAGCATCCCGGGATGACGAAAAAAGAGGGTTCGAACCAGGTCCGCGTACCCAAAAACCGCAGAAATTCGAGACTACGCTCCTTGTCGAAAAACACGTGGGAAATGTTGAAATCGATCCAGGCAAAATGGGTCGACCCCCACGGGTTCACGTCCACGGCGTGGGTCATGAACTCGGTCTTGGAATTGATGACCGTTAGGTACCCCGGTACATCCTTGGTATCACTGCGTTTCTCCGGAAGTGTATAATTGCCGTGTTGGCGCAGCATGTTGGCGAGGACCGTGTCGTCAATCTCCAGCGTTTTCATGTATTTCACGTTATCGGGGAACTCGGCCTCCAGGGCTTTCACATGAGGTTCCATGGTGGGACACACGTAGACGCAGATTTTGATGCCGGTGGAGGCAATTTCGCGAAACCGTTCGATACGCCACGGCACCGTTTTCCGGGGGTCATATTCGTGTTCATAAATGTAAAAGAAAGAAGTGACAAATGTGACACTACTTGCCATGAATACGCTCTAGATTGGTCGATATAGACTAAAATTGAAAGTAATTTCTATATTAGTTCGAGATTGTAACATAAACTATGACCGCCTTATACGACGTTAGCACCCCCGTAAACCCACGGCACATGACCACGCCGTGTAAAATACTGTTTTTCGATACGGAAACCACGGGACTGTTTCCCGACGCTTCCGATACGACCAACCCCGCCCTGCCCTACATAACCCAACTGTGTTTTGTTTTGTACGACACGGAGACAAAACAAAATATAAAAATATTCAACGAATACGTCCAACTTCCCCCCGAAGTGGAAATCAGCGAATTCATCACCCAACTGACGGGCATCACCCGAGAAAAATGCGACAACGGTGTACCGATTGTAAAGGCATTACGCCAGTTTTACCGGGCATACCAGGCATGCGATGTGGTGGTGGCTCACAACATACGGTTCGATCGGCGGATGATTGAACTGGAAGTACAGCGCCATGCGCTCCAGTTCTTTCCCGACATGATGGACGCGTGTTTCATGTTCAACAGCGTGTATGAGATGATCCATAAGAAACGCACGATGTGTACGGCGGAATTAGGCAGAAGCACGTGTAGTATCACCTTACCCTCCAAACAGGCGGGTAAACCTCCCTATAAAAAAATGCCCAAATTGGCGGAATTGTACGAACACCTGTTTCAAGAAAAATTCGAGGGAGCACACGACGCTTTGACCGACACGTTGGCATGTATGCGGTGTTTTCTCAAAATGTGTGAATTGAAATCGATCGTGTAGACTGACTACTCGACGCGTTGGGCGACGAGCAAAGTATTGTCGTAGGGGTTCTTGGGGTGAGGAATGACGTACAACCGGAAACGCAGGTGGGGATATTGCTTCTCCCACTGAGCGATTTTTTCCCGCCAGAGATCGAGGGTGTAGTGCATAATGTCCTCAATGATGTAGACCCCGCCCAAATTCAATTTGTAGTTGCTGTTCTGGAAAAAATTGACATTGTGGGAAAACACGTGGTAGGCGTCGTCGATGATGATGTCCATGCCGTCGTCCACCAGGCCTTCACTGCCCCACATCTCGCGGGTACTCACGGCGTGGTTCTGGTCGCAGTAAAACGTGTTGATGCGGTCCTCCTTGAACAGGATGTCGCGGTCAATGTCTGCGCCGAAAATTTCGCCCTGGGGGAAAAATTGTTTCCAGCCCCGTAACGATGCGCCGGGTTTGCCGTTGGGACCCATGTTCGACGGAATGTTGACGTTGTTGGTACCCAGTCCGAGCTCAAAGAGGCGGATGGGGCCATCACGTACGGGTTTAAACAGCTCGTAGTAAAACCGGGTATAATTGTGGTTTTTCTCGCCGGCGGGGTCACCCTTGTCACTGCCGAAATAGTTCATAATGAAACATAGTTCCGTGCTCTGGGGGGAAATTTGTACGTTAATGTCCATAGTATATAGATATCAGACATAAACCGGGTTTATATTTTTTTCAGAATAAATAATTTACTCCCCACCCCCACCCCCGTTCAACCTGAACACATTTCACATACTTCGTTTTCGTCCTCGGCTTCGCTGCCCCCGCGGTCGCGTTTTTCCGGTTCGATTGTAAACTGCTGGGCTTGGTGCGCGGCCCGCCGGCGCAAATAGTAAATGCCCGTTTTCAGTCCCCGTCCCCACGAATAAAAGTGCATGGACGTCAAGGAATTGTAGGACGGTTCTTCGATCCAGGTGTTCATGGACTGCGACTGGCAAATAAAGACCCCGCGTTCTGCCGCCATGTCAATGACCGTTTTCATGGGAATTTCCCACGCCGTCCGGTATTTTTCGCGGATATGTTCGGGAATAATATCAATGTGTTGGATACTGCCGTTGTTCGCAATCACATTGTTCTTGATGGCGTCGTTCCACAGACCCAATCCGATCAAATCGCGCATCAAGTATTTGTTGGTCATCACAAACTCCCCGGCAATCGTGCGCCGGCTGTAAATGTTGCTGGTGATGGGTTCGAAACACTCGTTGAACCCGAGAATCTGCGAGGTGGATGCCGTAGGCATGGGCGCGACTAGCAATGAATTGCGAAGTCCGTGTTGCCGAATCTGGGATTTCATCGCCGCCCAGTCGTAACGCTCGTTCCCGGGATCGTAGCCCCACATGTCGAATTGGAGAATGCCCTCCGAGGCGGGCGAACCCGGGAAGGTCTCGTAAACCCCCTCACGCTGGGCCAGTTCACAAGAACGCTCCAACGCGCCGTGATAAATGGTCTCAAAAATTTTACGGTTCACCGTTTTGGCCTCGTCGGAAGTGAAGGCGAGGTCCATGAGGATGAAAGTGTCGGCCAACCCCTGGACTCCAATGCCGATGGGTCGATGACGCAGGTTGGAGCGCCGCGTTTTCTCCGTGGGATAATAGTTGCGGTCGATGATACAGTTCAGGTTTTCCGTAACGACTTTGGTGACTTCGTGGAGCTTGCCGTAATCAAACACTGGAGGAGTGACCGAATAATCCAGGAACGTAGGTAACGCAATCGACGCCAAATTACAGACGGCGGACTCTTTATCGTCAGAGTATTCCGTTATTTCAGTACACTGAGAAGTAATAATACCGTTAAATATACCAGCGTGTCGTTTTGGTTCAGTAAAACAAAAAGTGTCATCAATACGTCCATTATCGATAACATCAGTAATCGTAACATATTTACTTGCTGAACGGTTTGGTACATTCATATTATTTATTTTTAAGCGTTTTGGTGAGAAGCCGAGGGTAACTATTTTTTGTAGATCAACGGATGTAATCAACATTCGAAACAGTGGTTTTGTTTCAAAATCACGATATCCTCCGTGTCCATCAGGAAGATAACTTGTACCATGGTCATACATTTTTCGAACTTTGGGATTGATACCGCATGTTTGTAACATGAGTTTTACGTTTGTTAAAAATGATTCATTTATAGAAGTAACCTGTAATTGTTGGTTGTCCTGATTGTTGGTAATACAACCATCTGCGTCACAATAACCAGAAAACCAATTCATTTTGGTTTCTATGTTGTGTTCCATCGGAACAAAGTATTTTTCTTTAATATCCAACGGTAATCTAAGGGTAATTCTTGTTTTTTCTTCAGTTCGGCCAATATATTGGATATGATCCGCGAGTAATTTTTTATCAGCATACAAAAATATGGCTGGTTTTTTTTCATATGACAAGGCATTACATTGTATATTATCAATGGAATTGTTGTTTTGTAACAAATCTATCGTATTTTCATTTTCATAATTGATGTGCCGTTTACAAAAATAATGATCTTGCAAACATTTATATTGGCATCGAATCGTTTTTTTATGATTATTATTAAAATAGGTGCCATCTCCACAAAAAAAACCGTGAGTATAAGCATAGTTCATTTCTTCTGTACCTTCAATTACTGGATAATCGCATTTGATAAGTTTATCTCCTAATTTCAAATTTTGTGCTTCAATTACTTCAAATTTTTCCTTATTATACCGTTTCTGAATGAAGAATTTGTGATAAGGAGTACAGCTTAATACGCATCCATCACTAGTAACTACTTCAATTAATTTTTTATTTGTACCAGTCTTGAAAATTTCAACTTCGCTGAATTCTGTCCCATTCCAAACGTTTACTTTACTACCTACCAATGATTGAATTTCCAGGTGACCTTTATCTGTCAATATCTTTGTTTCAGGCGCAACACATAGATTGCTCGATTTAATGGTACCAATGTTCTTCTGGTTGGATTTTTTATTGACAGCATCTTTATAAAGGAGGTAGGGCGTACCCGTCTCCATCTGGGCATCGAGCACTTGGAACCAGAGGTCGCGGGCCTTCATGGTCACACGCCCACGTCCCGCCGTTTCGTAACTCTCGTACAAGGTTTTGAAATCGTCGCCGTAGACGTCGGACAGTCCCGGGCATTCGTCGGGGCACATGAGCGTCCAGGAACCGTTGGCTTTTACGCGCTCCATAAACAGGTCGGGAATCCAGAGCGCGTAGAACAGGTCACGGGCTTTCAACTCTTCGTCGCCGTGATTCTTACGCATCTGGAGGAAGAGCTCAATGTCGGCGTGCCAGGGCTCCAAATAAATGGCGAAAGAACCGTTGCGCTTACCGCCACCATTGTGGACCAAACCATTGTGTAACAAATAATTATGCTCCTTACCCATCTGTAAATCATAAAGTTTGCCACTATACGTCGTAGGTGTAATCTCAGTGATCCTAGACAACAAAAAATTATCGTACCGCATAAACTCGAAAAGCTGATTTTCGTTACATTCGATGTTCATCAAATCACAGATTTCACGGGTTTTGGGAACTCGCAAACGGTACACAATGTTTTTGTTCTCGCGTCTATCTCTAATATAACCGCTTGTCAGTACACCCATACGCATACACAAATATCTTACAGATTCAATCAATTGATACGACGTACTGTCAAATGTCAATTCCTCATTGTCGCATCCGTCTGTCTCCAACAGTCCTTTCAAAATATACTTGGCCTTTTCAATTGGCAGATGCATCCATCTCGACTGCATACGCTTTTCCTTGTTTTCGTCGTAAAAATCGTTATAACGGAAAGGGAGATTGAGATTCTGGTTCCACCGAATATGTGTGGCATTGTTATCAGTAGACACTACATAATCCGTACAGGTATTCGAAAAATATTTGGCCATAAACTCCGCAATATGATTCTTGTTGGTGGTGTGCATAGAAACATAACCCGACGCCTCTGTCTTACTATTGTCAGAGCCATCCCCCAGAATAATACCGTAAATATAACAATCGTCTGCCTTAATAGTTGTAATGTCTTTCTCGTACGAGGGAATCGGATACACTAACAAATCGTTCGTCGTTAATTCTTTGGCATCCGTCCATTCAAACTCACAAATCTTTTTATCTAAACTATCCTTCATAACGTCAAAATCTACATCCTTGGGTGGATTGACCAACGCATAAACCGGATGTTCAGGGGTAATAATCATCCGCGTGAGGGAATGCGTCGACTCAATTTCCAAAGCTTCGCCATGGTAATTGTGTTCCAATACATTCTGAATGACTTCCTCCTTACCTAACAAATTAATAACCTCGGTTTCACCCATTACACAATGTTGAATCTGAATGGGACCTTTGGTGGTATAAATAATCGTTTCTGGATGCACGCACTGATCCACGTATTTGGCCGTGTGATTGAATACGCGCAACATGGGGACAATGCCGTTCGAGGACCCGTTGGTACCACGAATATGGGACCCCGACGCCCGGATGTTGTGAATATGGAGCCCGATACCGCCTGCCCATTTCGAAATATTGGCGCAATCTTTCAACGTGTTGTAGATACCGTCGATGCTGTCACTCTCCATGGAAAGAAGGTAACACGACGAAAACTGCGGATGGGGCGTGCCCGCATTGAACAGGGTTGGCGTCGCGTGGGTAAAGTATTTTTGCGACATTAGGTTGTAGGTTTCCCGCGCTTTCTCCAGATTTGAACCGTGAATACCGAGAGCCACGCGTAACCACATGTGTTGCGGGCGTTCCACGATTTTACCGTTGGTTTTCATCAAATAAGCCCGTTCCAACGTCTTGAACCCAAAGTAGTCGATCAAGTAGTCGCGGGAAAAATCGCACCATCCGTTCAATTCTTCCGCATTGGCCATTACCACCTCGTAGAATTCCTCTCCGATGAGAGGCGAAGGTTGACCGTGTTTATCCAAGTAGTTGTATAACAGAGTCATGATTTCGGAAAATACCGACCCCGTGTTTTTATGATGATTCGAAACAATAATTCTACCGGCGAGTGTGTTATAGTCGGGATGAATGGAGGACATCGATGCGCACTGTTCTGCCGTGAGTTCATCGATTTTGGTGGTGGAGATTTTGTCGTACAATTGGTCAATGACCTTCATAACCAAAGCGGTATAGTTAATAGAAATGCCGGCTTCTTGCCCGGTGGACTTAATACGTTTGAGGATTTTATCGAATTCAATTGTTTCCAACTCACCGTTGCGTTTGGTAACCCGCATTTCGTCCATTGAACCTGATGTAAATGAAGTCATATTCCTCCTTTCAACTAAAATAATATAAGAGTAGGGTTTATATTATTTTTGTAAATAATACGTTGTGGTGAGCGTGGGCGATAAAAAAAGTATAAATTAGTCCATTACATCACAAACTGGTCTAAGTATCTTGCGACGCTGGATCACTGTTTTCTTGGTAGGTTGTCAACCGGGTTAGGCGTTGGCGGCAACTGGGGCAGTTTTTTTTAGAGTAGCGACCGAAACAGCTTTGGCAAAAGGAGTGGCCGCAGTTTGTTGTGACCGCGTTTGCCCGCAACAGTTCCTCCAAGCAGAAGCAACAGTCGTCGGGCATCTTTTGCTGAAGTTCTTCCGTGGATACCGGTTTCTGGGTGTGATTCAAGAGTTTCATCGGGTTCTCTTCAAAGTAGTACGGATCGTCATGGTCCGTATCGGTATCGTCGTCGTCGTCGTTCTCACCGGCGGTATCTTCGTCACTCAAGTACTCGTCGTCGTCGTCCTCGTCCTCGTCCTCGTCCGTTTCAACCTCTCGAGGGGGTGCGGGGGGCACGCACGCAAACCGCCGTTCTACTTCATCACGGTAGGCGCGCATGGCTTGCGCATAGTCTTGACCCGGAACGCGTTTGGGTGGCATGAGCGGTACGCGGAACTGGGCAGGAACGGTGTAGGGTGTTGTCATGTTGTTCGCAAACTCGTGTTACGGCTTAGTGGGTGGTGCGATCTGATTTTTTTGTGTGAAAAAGATCAATTTTACCCGGTTTCCGCCGTATTTGTGGGAAAGAAGTGGGAAAATTATATTTTTATGGGCGAATTCAGGTTATATACTTGTCCCGCATTGAACTGTGTCGGATCGGGCATCTTGTTTTCCTTATAAAGCTCGTGGGCACGTTTTGCCGCCTGGATACTTTCCTTGTAATACGGAAACGGCATGTCGCCCCGGTCGTTCTTACTCATGTGGTAGTACTTGTCGACCCATCCCGAAAAAGTACAGCCTTCAAAATGGAGAACATGGAGTTGTTCAAAGGGAACCTTGTAATTTGTTTCCGCGGTCTCAGTTCCCCGGTACCCGAAATCGTGAGGACCCGCCATAAACACGTGGGGGTCACGGGTTCTTCCCCCGCCCTTGCCGTTGACATAAGATTTACACGGCGCGCCTTGATCGCAACGTAAAAATTTTTTTGCGGTGAAACAGGTGTCGCGTTTTTTAGGTTCTTCAAAGATGGCCTCGGCGTTGATGAATTTGACCGTCTTGGCGGTGGGAGGCAGGGAACTTACTGCGGTCAAATCTCCGTGAAGTAATTCGTCGCTATCAATGTGTATGATCCAGTCAATGTCCTCGGCCGCGGCGTTATCGCGCAACACCTTGTTGACAAACACAATTTGCCGGTCAATAACCGTACTGTAATTGTTACCGGAATCATCACTGGTGCCAATTTCTACTACAACATCGGGCGCGGTTTGAAGGTATTCTTCCCAGCTCGGACTGTCTTCCAGGCGTATAAAAAATCGGGAGATCCCTAAATTGCGGTGATATTTCAACCATAGAGGTAGATCTACCGGGTTTCGCATCATACTTGCGATGGCGATGGGAAGTCGGTTGGCACGCCCACGGGGGGTTCCTGAAGCGCGTGGCCAGACGACTAGAACCACAAGAATCAACAGAATTACCAACAGGATACCGGCAAGGTAGCTACTGTATTTTTTTCCCCACCGGAGAACATTTATCTTCATTTGAACCATTTTCGACGTTTGGTGACCCGGTACGGAATCAAGCCGAGAGTGTGTGTGATACCACCGCTTATTTGTAATATAGGGAGATTTTACACAATGTATCCGCGGTAATTGAAGGGGTTGATACCTTCACGCAGGCGAATACCCGACTGTATGTCCGAGGTACGTCCCACTTGGTGAAACAGTTGATTTTTGTAGGCGTACACGTTGATTTTATTTTGTTGTATCATGCGAGAAATGAACGCATCCAGTTGGCCGTCCATTTTAATTTTATCCGTCTCGGTCACCACTTTTTTTGCGCCGGATTTATTGATCAGGTAGCCGTGTAGTCCCCAAAAGCCCCCGGGCTTGATGAAATTCCCCACGGGTTCGGGATGGATGATACGAATAAACCCAAAGAGGATGATGTCCCAATCGGGAGGACAATTGACCATGGCCTCCTGAATTTCTTTGAATCCTTGTGGGTGGACAACACTGTCGTCTTCCATGATCATGTAGTAGTTGTTACGCTTGTCTGACAAAAGCTGTTTCGCTAAAGTGTAGTGACTCAGAAAACAGCCGATGGCTCCACGGGTGAGTTGGTAATGGTAGTTACGGTACTGTTTTTTTTCAATCTGTTCCAGCTCTTCAATCGCTTCGGGGGTGAGCCAGGCGTCAATGTCTACATTTTTGCCCAAAATTGCGGGAAACCGTTTGAAAGGTATTTCTCGGATATCGGAACTTTGGTAGCTCTGACGAATTTGTTCGAGACGTTCGGGGTTTTTGTCGAGATTGATAACATACGATGTGGTATTCTTAGATG
>Ga0114968_10004532_pt1 | contig 10352 bp, 8 predicted proteins | sample M_130807_EF_Meta_FD_87020 | JGI IMG/M metagenome (GOLD analysis project Ga0114968, IMG submission 87020) | Freshwater microbial communities from Lake Montjoie, Canada to study carbon cycling - M_130807_EF_MetaG | ecosystem: Environmental > Aquatic > Freshwater > Lake | place: Lake Montjoie... | reverse complement strand
TGTAACCCATGGTCACACGGTGGTTATGATCCTGCGGTAAAACAAACATCTCATTAATTTAAGCGAATGCAAATGGACTTTAAAAAAACAATTCTTTGGGCAGTGTTCTCGATGTCGGGCCTAATGCTCTATAGCAATTGGCAGGTTTATGAGGGCAAACCATCTTTATTTGGCGGAACGCCCGTCAGTGCACCAGCGCCTTCCGAAAAGTCCACCAGAAATAACAAGGCAGATCTACCAACTCAAATATCGGGTGCGCCAGTAATCGCCGCAACGCCCGTTGTTGCTTCGGGCCCAATTGAGAGCGCCGAGAAATTCACATTAAAAAATGATGTATTGGTATTAGAAATTAGTGCAAATGGCGCTAATGTCATCGACGCAAAGTTGCTGAAAGCGTTGACCGCAGAAAATAAACCGATTGAGCTATTTCAATACACACCAAACCACAAATATTTTGCACGCTCTGGCTTGATTTCTCTCAATAACAATGATTTGCCAAACCACACCAGCACATTCAAGTTAACCCAATATGGTAAAGACGGTGCTGGACGACCTTTTCTTACGCTTGCTAGCGATCGCAACGGGGTTAGGTTAGAAAAAACTTTCAGCCTCAATGCTGGAAGTTATGTTGTTGAGGTTGATCACCGCGTTACCCAGTCAAGCAGTAACGCCACTCCCTTGGTTCTCTACACAGAGCTAGTGCGCGACGGCAGTCAAGAGCAAAAAATTGGCCCGTTTGACGGCGCTTTTTCAGCAAGCACATTTACTGGCCCGGCTGTTTATACCGACAAAGAAAAATTCAACAAACTAGAATTTACAGCGATTGATAAAAATAAAATCACTACCCCAACCCAAGTCCCTGCCGGAGATCCGGGCTGGATTGCAATGGTGCAGCATTATTTTGCTGGCGCATGGATTCCAAGTGATAAATTTGCACGCGATATTTATGCTGGAAAAATTGATAACGGCCTATATCGCATAGGCATGCAAACACCGCTTGGTGTAGTCGCTCAAGGCTCAACGGTTGTTGAAAAATCCCGCCTCTTCGTTGGACCACAAGAGGAAAGTGTTCTAGAAACGATTGCTCCCGGCTTTGAGTTACTTAAAGATTACGGTTACCTGACCATTTTGGCAAAACCCATTTTTTGGCTCTTGGAAAAAATCCATGGCTATGTTGGCAATTGGGGCTGGTCAATTATTCTCCTCACAGTTTTGATCAAGCTAGTATTCTTCCCTCTCTCGGCCGCAAGCTATAAATCTATGGCGCGCATGAAAGAAGTGCAGCCACGACTAATGGCGATGAGAGACCAATATAAGGGTGACCCACAGAAGTTAAATCAAGCGATGATGGAGATGTATCGCAAAGAGAAAATCAATCCACTAGGAGGATGTTTGCCGGTGGTGGTTCAGATCCCAGTATTTATTGCTTTGTATTGGGTGTTGTTGTCTTCCGTTGAGCTGCGCGGCGCCCCTTGGATCTTGTGGGTACACGACCTATCTTTGCCAGATACTTCAATTAGTGACCTCTTGGGCTTTACGCAGCACTTCCCGGTCGGAATTTTGCCGATCATCATGGCTATTTCGATGTATGTGCAAACCAAACTCAATCCAACACCCCCTGACCCTATTCAGGCTAAGGTGATGATGTACATGCCAATCATATTTTCGGTGATGTTCTTTTTCTTCCCGGCTGGCTTAGTGTTGTACTGGGTGGTCAATAACCTGTTGTCGATTGCACAGCAATGGCAGATTAACCAAATGTTTGGAAAAAAAGAAGCCAAGTAATTTTTGATGGCATAGCATTCAATGAAAAAGGCACAGCAATGATGACCAGAAAGTTGCCCATCATTGCTGTAGCTACCGCTCCGGGTAAGGCGGGTGTTGGGGTTGTGCGCATTAGTGGACAAAACCTAAGCGCAATTACAAAAGCACTTTTTCAAAAAGTACTTTCTCCGCGACAAGCAAACTTGCTCACCTTACGTGATGCTGGCGGTCAAACTATCGACCAACTCATTGCGATTTATTTTGTAGCGCCAGCATCATTTACGGGTGAAGATGTTTTAGAACTGCAATGTCATGGTGGACCACAGCTTCTCGAGTTGGTGATGAAGAGGTGCCTTGAGCTCGGCAAAGCAGAGGGCTTGGTGATTGCAGAGCCTGGCGAATTTACACTTCGCGCTTATCTGAATAACAAAATTGATTTAGCCCAAGCCGAAGCGATTGCTGATTTAATTGATGCACAGAGCGAGGCTGCAGTACGTGGAGCCGCCAGATCACTGCAGGGCATCTTTTCAGAGAGCATTAACGATCTAATTGAAGAAATTACACAGTTACGTATTTTGGTTGAATCTACCTTAGATTTTCCCGAAGAAGAAATTGAGTTTTTGGAGAATGCGCAAGCACGCGAACGTTTGGCCGCTGTTAAACAAAAACTACAGACCTTACGCAGCGAAGCTAAGCAGGGAAAAATTTTGCGCGACGGCATTCAGCTAGTTTTGGCAGGCGCCCCCAATGTGGGGAAGAGCTCTTTGCTCAATAGGTTTGCTGGCGAAGAGGTGGCAATTGTCACTCCCATTGCGGGCACTACACGTGATCGGGTGAAGGAAAGCATTACCATCCAGGGCGTACCGATGCACATTATCGATACAGCCGGCTTGCGAGAAACGGATGACTTGGTCGAAGCAAAAGGCATTGAAAGATCCTGGGATGCCATTCGTTTGGCAGACCTCGTCATTTTTTTGATCGACCCCAGCTCTGGTGAGGATGGCCTGAAAGAACAAATTCTGCGAGTGCTGCCCCCAAAGTGCCCCGTTTTAGAGGTGCTTAATAAATCAGATTTGATGGCATCAGGCTCTGTTGCCCCTCCAAAAGACGCTATTTGCATTTCAGCCAAGACTGGCGATGGGGTTGAGGCCTTAAAACAGAGGATATTAGAGATAGTAGGCTGGAATGGCTCACAAGAAGGGGTAATTGTCGCTAGACGAAGGCATTTAGACTGCCTGGAGCGAGCATCGGAGCATATTACAAGATCGGAGCAGTTCGCTGCAAATGGCAACAGTTCGCTAGAATTGTTCGCTGAAGAGCTGTTTTTAGCACAAAATCACCTTGGACAAATCACTGGAAAATTGCTCCCAGACGACCTTTTAGGCAAAATTTTTAGTCAATTCTGTATTGGCAAATAAGGGCCTTTTTGCCGTCGCTTAAAGGGCCAAATATCGCCAAAATGATAAAATTGTTGGATTAAAAAATTAAATTTTCACGGGTAAACATATGACTACAGCAACTACTGACCAAATTGATGCGAATGCGCCAGCTTACGTAAAAAACAAGAAATTGATAGAGTGGGTTGGCGAAATGGCTGCTCTTACTAAGCCAGATGCAATTCGCTGGTGTGATGGCTCCCAGGCTGAATATGACGAATTTTGTGAGATCTTGGTGCAGGCCGGGGTGTTTAAGCGCCTAAACCCTAGTAAGCGAAAAAACTCATTTTTAGCCCTTTCAGACCCTGAGGATGTAGCTCGAGTCGAAGACCGAACCTTTATTTGCTCTGCAAAAAAAGACGATGCTGGCCCCACCAATAACTGGGTGGAGCCAGGCGAAATGCGGGCAACACTAAACCCTTTGTTTGACGGCTGTATGCGCGGTAGAACAATGTATGTTGTGCCATTTTCTATGGGCCCAATAGGCTCGCCGATTGCCCACATTGGCGTTGAGCTCTCCGACAGTCCTTATGTTGCAATCAATATGCGCCTGATGACCCGCATGGGCAGAGCTGTGATTGATCAGCTGGGCGCTGATGGCGAGTTTGTACCCTGTGTACATACTGTGGGCAAGCCCTTAGCTGCTGGCGAAAAAGATGTTGCTTGGCCAAACAATAAGACCAAGTACATCGTTCACTACCCAGAAACCCGCGAGATCTGGTCATTTGGCTCAGGTTACGGAGGCAATGCACTGTTAGGTAAAAAATGCTTTGCACTGCGCATCGCATCCAACATGGGTCGCGAACAAGGTTGGTTGGCAGAGCACATGTTGATCTTGGGGGTAACTTCACCCGAGGGCAAGAAACATCACATCGCGGCTGCATTCCCATCAGCTTGCGGCAAAACCAATTTCTCTATGATGATTCCGCCCAAAGGATTTGATGGCTGGAAGGTAACTACGATTGGGGATGACATTGCATGGATCAAGCCGCGTAAAGACCCGGTTACTGGCAAAACCCGTTTGTTTGCAATCAACCCTGAGTCCGGTTACTTCGGTGTGGCGCCTGGCACAAACCGCCAAACCAATCAAAACTGTATCGACTCTTTAAATCAGGATGTGATTTTCACGAACGTTGGTTTGAAAGATGATGGTGATGTTTGGTGGGAAGGCTTGACAGAAACTCCACCAGCCCATTTGATTGACTGGCAGGGTAAAGACTGGACCCCAGCAGATGGCGCCGCGGGTCGCAAAGCTGCGCATCCTAATTCACGCTTTACCGTTGCGGCCACTAATAACCCAGCAGTTGATCCTAAGTGGGATGATCCGGAAGGCGTTCCTATCGATGCATTCTTATTTGGCGGTCGCCGTTCAAATACCGTACCCTTGGTTAGTGAAGCACGCGATTGGGTAGAAGGTGTTTACATGGCCGCTACCCTTGGTTCAGAAACCACCGCAGCAATCACCGGTCAAATTGGTGTCGTGCGTCGTGACCCATTTGCCATGATCGCATTTGCTGGTTACAACATGAGTGACTATTTCCAGCATTGGCTCAATATCGGTAAGAGGTTAGAGGCTGAAGGCGCTGTTTTGCCTAAGATCTATTGCGTTAACTGGTTTCGCAAGGACGAGAATGGCAAATTTGTTTGGCCAGGTTTTGGCGAAAACATGCGCGTACTTTCTTGGATTTTGGAGCGAGCACAAGGTAAAGCAAAGGGCAAAGAAACACCATTTGGTATCTGCCCAGAGCACGGCGATATGCACTGGAATGGCCTTGACTATTCAGCAGAGAAATTTGCTAAAGCCATTCATGTTGCTGTTGATGACTGGAAGAATGAGCTGAAGCTTCATACCGAATTATTTGATCATCTTGGCGATCGTTTGCCAAAAGAGCTCAAAGAAACTCGCGCGAAGATTGAACAGCGCTTAAACGCTTAAGAATTTCTTCTCATTAGTTAAATGACCAAACCCCAACACCATGAAATAGTGGTGATCGGGGCAGGCATTTGCGGCGCAACGATTGCAAATGAGTTGCTCCAGCGCGGTCAATCTGTGTGTATCGTTGATGCTGCGTCATCACCCGCCACTGCTTGTTCAAGCCATGCATATGCTATTGCGCATCCACACATAGGCAGAGGATCGCCGCGCTTATTGCGCTTAACGCGCATTGCCTTTTTGTTGGCCGAGGCTAGGTGGGGTAAGGCCTGGAACCAGCACGGCATTTTTCAGCCCACCAAAAAAGATAAGCATTTTGACCGAGTAGAAGTTGCCAACTACTTAAAGTCACTAGGCCTCGATGAAGATATTGCTGTTGCATTAGATGCTCAAGAGTCAGAAAAAATTTGTGGCATCAAACAAAATGGAGTGTGGCTTTCCCGTGGCGCGTCCTTAAATATATTTGAGGCCAGCAATGCACTACTGCAAGAGCACCAGCATTTAACTTGCCTATGGAATACGCGCGTTGCAAAACTCGAACACGCCAATGAACAATGGTTTTTGTTAAATCAGGCTAATGAAGTCATTCTTACTGCAGATAAGGTGGTGGTTGCAACGGCAATAGATAGCAAGGCTTTAATGAGTAGTATCGGAATAAAGCTGCCCTTAAAACCGGTGCGCGGTCAACTCAGTATTTTTTCAATTAAAAAAGATGATGCTTGGGCATCAAAGTTACCGCGAGTTGGGATATCGGGCGATGGCTATTGTCTCCCTGCCCAGCAGCTTGAAGATGGTAGTTATCATTGGATGGTCGGTTCTAGTTTTGATGAGGGCGAAGATGATCTGGGCTCAAGAGATAGCAGCGATGTATTTAATCGTGAGCAGGCACAAGGTTTACTTGCTTATTCTGAGGGAGATCTCAGGGCACTAATAAAAGCTGGTGATTTTGTTGGAGTACGTTGTGTTGCGGGCGACCGTTTGCCAATCATAGGCGCACTTACTCAAAGACCTGGAATCTTTTTGGCTACTGCTTTGGGCTCACGAGGTATTTTATGGTCAGCGCTTGCAGCTAAGTTGATAACCGCTCAGCTGCTAGGCGATGACTTTGTTTTGCTTGCACGCTTGGGCTTTGCAACAGACTTGGTTGCAGCACTAGCACCAGCTCGTTTCTTTGCTGGAGCTTTAGCCTCAAATTCAAAGCCAATTTTTCCATCGGCACCTAGGGCTAAATAGGCCTTAAAGCCACGCCCTGTACGGTTTGATTTAAAGTTGGTTAAGAGGTCTGTCTTGCCTTCCTTCAGCAACTTTTGCACCTGCTCAGGTGAAATTTCTTGTTGCAAAACTACCTTGCCTGTTTTGAAATCACACGTTTTGCTTGGCCCTGTATTTTTCTCGCAAAGGTAGCGCATGCCATCTTCATACACCGCCCCAGAGCATTTTGGACAAACACCTAAAGCCAGGCGACCTGTGAAATCTATCGCCTCAGTTTCATCATCTTGAGTGTTGCCAAAATCAAACTCAAGCTTGAAGCCTGCGTTTGGATAGTCAGCATCATCTTCTGGAATTTCACTTAACTTAATAATGGCTGCAAATGGGCGACCTATTTTGCTACGAAAGCCTTGCAGGGGGCCGATTGTTTTCTCGCGCAGCAATTCTTCTACTTCGGGATATTCAAACGCCCGCCCGCCCGGAGTTTTGCTGATCGTAAAGCCACATTTTTCACAAGCAAAGCGACGGTAGTTTTCTTTCACTGAGCCCTTACAGTGTGGGCATGGTGTAGTCAGGGTTGCATAGTCGCCGGGAATAGTATCGCTGTCATACTCCTTGGCACGTTTGACGATACGTTGAGTCATTTGGGCAATTTCTTGCATGAAGGTATCGCGATTCATTTTGCCCTGCTCAATCAGAGAGAGCTTGTTTTCCCAGCTACCAGTTAAGTCAGGGCGCGTTAGTTCTTCAACATCTAGGCCGCGCAATAAAGTCATTAACTGAAACGCTTTTGCTGTGGGGATGAGTTCACGCGCTTCGCGCACGATATATCTTTCAGCGAGCAGGCCTTCGATAATTGCCGCGCGCGTTGCGGGCGTTCCCAAGCCTTTCTCTGCCATAGCCTCGCGCATGTCATCATCATCAACCCATTTGCCAGCGCCCTCCATTGCCGAAAGTAGCGTTGCTTCTGAATAACGCGCCGGCGGTTTGGTTTTTAATGGAACAGCAGCAATCGATTCGCTTTGAACGGCCTCACCCTCTTGAACGGGCACCAACTCATCATCGGCTTGATTAGACTTGCCATAGACAGTAAGGAATCCAGGGTTGACTAGTACGCGACCCTCAGTTTTGAAATGGTGCCCTGAAACCTCGGTAATTCGGGTGGTGACCTTGAATTCGGCAGCAGGATAAAAGACCGCCAAGAAACGACGGACCACTAAGTCATATAGCTTTGCCTCTGGCTCACTGAGGGTCTTAGGGGTTTCTAGGGTTGGAATGATGGCAAAGTGATCTGAAATTTTAGAGTTATCAAAGATGCGTTTGTTTGGTTTGATCCAGCCATAACCTGCTTTTGATTTTGGATCTTTCGGATCGCCCTTCAGAATTTGTTTAGCAAACGCCCGATAGTCTTGAGAGCTCTCTGCAAGAACTTCCATTGTCTGTTTAACGGTATCTAAATAGTCTTCTGGCAATGCTTTTGCATCGGTACGGGGATAGGTTAAAACCTTATGACGTTCATAGAGTGCTTGCGCAAGACCTAAGGTATTTTTTGCAGAAAAACCAAAACGGGCATTTGCTTCACGTTGTAAGCTGGTGAGGTCAAAAAGTTGCGGCGCAAGTTGGGTTGCTGGCTTGGCTTCTTCTGTAACACTTGCTTTTTTATCGCGACATGCAGCAACAATACTTTGCGCCGCAGCCTCACTCCAGAGACGGTTCTCGCGTGCATCTGGTTCGGCGACATCCTTCTTGAATTTAGGGTCAAACCAGCGACCCTCATAAACTCCAGCAGCAGCAATAAATTCTGCCTTTACTTCCCAATAATCTTTGGAAATAAATTTACGAATGAGTTCTTCGCGCTCGACCACAATTGAGAGCGTTGGGGTTTGAACGCGACCCACGGTGGTTAAAAAGAAGCCGCCACTCTTGCTGTTAAAAGCGGTCATGGCGCGAGTGCCATTAATGCCAACTAGCCAGTCGGCTTCTGAGCGGCAACGGGCTGCATCAGCAAGCGGCTGCATATCTGCATCAGTGCGCAAGCTTGCAAAGCCATCACGAATTGCTGTTGGAGTCATGGACTGTAGCCACAAACGCTTGATGCCTTGCGATGCTTTTGCATGTTGTGCAATTAAGCGGAAGATCAGCTCGCCTTCACGTCCTGCGTCACATGCATTAATTAGAGTAGTGATGTCTTTGCGCTTAATCAGTTTTTGTAAAACCTTCAGGCGCGATTCCGTTTTTACAATCGGTCGCAAATCAAAATATGGGGGTACTACTGGCAGGTTGGCGAAAGACCATTTGCCGCGCTTAACGTCATACTCTTCCGGGGCTGCTATTTCTAAGAGATGGCCAACTGCAGAGGAAACAACAAAGTCGTCGTTTTCAAAATAGTCCTCGTGCTTAGTAAAGCCGCCCAGGGCCTTGGCGATGTCATTGGCCATAGAGGGCTTCTCGGCAATGACGAGAGTCTTGGGATGATCCACAGATGCGGTCTTGGTGCTGCTTTTGGTAGATGCTTTAGCCACGCGTTTGCCTAAATTTGAGTCTGAAATGATGTTTCTAACGGAAAAAAGATGAACAATTTAAACCAAATCAGGGTTTGGTCAACTGCTTACCCTTTTTTATTATTAACCGATAAATTGGGAAAAGTCCAAAAAGGCCAGCTTTTTGACGACAAAGAGGCCGCTTTTAGGGTCGTTTATGGGTAAAAAACCGCATTGAAACCCTTTTAAATAGGGGTTTTCTCAAAAAACCAACTCTTCAAGCACTTCTTTGGGGTTGCGCACCAGTTTTGCACCTTGCTGAATCAGAAGGTGGCAGCCGCTAGAAAGGGGGTGACGAATCGACCCTGGCACAGCAAAAACCTCTCTTCCCAGCTCTGATGCAATCCTTGCGGTAATTAAGGATCCTGATTTTTCGGCCGCTTCAATCACAACCACACCAATTGAGAGCGCTGCAATAATTCGATTGCGCCTAGGGAAATGACATGATTTGGGCGGGGCGCCCAAGGGCAGCTCAGAGACCAAAAGCCCTTGATTTCTGATGTTTCTGGCTAAATCCAGATGTTCTTTGGGGTAAGTCACGTCAAGGCCGGTCCCACACACGGCTATGGTGAGGTGCTTGATGCCCAGCTTAAGGGTTGCTTGATGGGCGGCGCCATCAATGCCACTTGCAAGCCCTGAGACAATCAGCAAACCTGCATGCGAGAGCTCTTTGGCAAAAGCAGCTGCGTTTTTAAGGCCTTCAGTGCTAGCTTTCCGAGAGCCCACGATGGCGATCATGGGGGTTTTGAGCAAGTCTAGATCTCCATCTATATATAGACGCTCGGGCGGATCATATAAATCATTAAGGCGGGACGGGTATTTTTTATCGCCCCTAGCAATACAAGCAATCTGGGTTGGTTTTGGGAATGGGCGCATAAAAAGATTTTGATCTTCAGGGGAATTATCGCAATCAGGACAGACTGATTGCTCTGTTAGATAATTCTTATATGGCTTTGTTAAACGTCCTTTGTTACCCAGACCCGCGCTTGCATAAGGTTGCTAAACCTGTAGCTCAAGTCGATGCGCGCATTAAAAAAATCGTTGCTGATATGGCCGACACAATGTATGAGGCCCCAGGGGTTGGTCTGGCCGCAACCCAGGTTGATATTCATGAGCGTATTGTCGTCATCGACATATCGGAAGAACAAAATGACTTGAAGGTTTTTATTAACCCAGAAATTATTTGGTCAAGCCCTGAGAAAAAGTCCTGGCGCGAAGGCTGCCTTTCTGTTCCTGATTTTTATGATGAAGTTGAAAGACCCTCACAAGTTCGAGTGAAGGCCTTAGATGTTGATGGCAAAGAGTTCGAGCTTGATGCAGATGGTTTATTGGCAGTTTGTTTGCAACATGAGCTCGACCATTTACAGGGCAAGGTATTTGTTGCGTATTTGTCGATACTCAAGCGAACTCGTATTTCACAAAAACTAAAAAAGCGCGCCAAAGAGTTTGCGGGTGAGCGCTAGTCGCTGC
>Ga0114968_10004528_pt1 | contig 10354 bp, 11 predicted proteins | sample M_130807_EF_Meta_FD_87020 | JGI IMG/M metagenome (GOLD analysis project Ga0114968, IMG submission 87020) | Freshwater microbial communities from Lake Montjoie, Canada to study carbon cycling - M_130807_EF_MetaG | ecosystem: Environmental > Aquatic > Freshwater > Lake | place: Lake Montjoie... | reverse complement strand
GCGCAGGCCCCCATGGCGATGCACCACTTCGGCTCCGGCATCTGGTCCCACACGCGCTTCACCGCGAGGGCCATCTTGTAAGTCACCGTGCCGGCCACGATCATCACATCGGCCTGACGGGGGGAGAAACGCATCACTTCCGCACCGAAGCGGCTCAAGTCGTAGCGGCTGCAGGCAGCGGCCATCATCTCGATGGCGCAGCAGGCCAGGCCCATCGGCATCGGCCACATGGAGTTCTTGCGCATCCAGTTGATGGCGGCGTCCATCTTGGTGAAGATGATATTGCCTTCAACTTTCGAGTCGTAAGCAGCAATGGTGGAATCAGCGGGAGCGACCATGGGAGTCAGGGGGATTTTGGAACCTTGAGAATTACGCCCCCTGCGCAGGGGCGGCAATCGGATTGTGAAACTTTTCACAAGCAAGGCCAACGATCAGAGCGGCGGCGTTGGTGTCTGCTTCCTGGCTTCATCTGCCGTTTTCTTCAAGACATCGTCTCCGAACTTACGGGCGATCTCCGCCTCCATGATTTCATTGTACCCCTTGGCATGGCCAATAATGCCCTCGCTCACAACGCACCCGGCCACCCAGGAGTACCTGATGCCGTAGCGCTCTTTCAAGAGCCGCTCATAGGCCCCTTCCCAAGGAGCGGGAGGCAGTCCCATGGTTTCCAGTCTCAAATTGCCCGCCTGCAGATCCTTACGTGCGTCCGTACGCCCTTTGATTTCTGCCAGCCAAGAGCTGTGAGGAGATGAGCAGGAGCAAAGCGCCAGAACAGCGATGGCCAAAGTCATTTTCCGGAGAGACATGCTTCGCATTGTGGCATGCACTTGCTTTTTCACAAGGACGGACCGCTTGCCACGAAGCTTGGAATCTGAGTATCATGCGACAAATCTCATGGGTCACCGTTCCGCCGTCTTCCTGCTGCTGTTCATCAGCGCCCCTCTGCTTCGTGGCGGGGAAGTGCCGGATGTCAGCGCGATGGACATCCTGGACAATACACGAATCATCAAGGCAGAGGATTTGCTGAGCCTCCATATCATCAAGGCCAGCAAGGAACCTCAGATCATCACCGTCAACAGCACTGGAGAGGTTAAGCACCTCGTGTTGTCGAGCCCGATGCCAGCCGCAGGCCTCACCTGCCGGACGCTGGCTTTCAATATACGACGGCAACTGGAGCGCGATTACCTCGCTGGAACGCAGATCGTGCTGGTGAAGTTCGCCTCCTCGATGGATGTGCTGGACGACCGCCACATTTTCGTGCCTGGGGACACTGTTTCGATCCGCGTGCTCGAGGACCGGCGTGATGCTGACCAGCGCCGGGTGGGGGACGACGGGATGCTCGAGGTTCGCCATTTAGGGGCGGTCAAGGCAGGAGGCATGACGTGTAGGAAGCTGGCAACCCTTCTCACTCAAAAACTGGTCACCATGCCTCCCTCCAAGCTGCCGCCCTATGCGTATCCCAAAGCTCCCACGGTTCTGGTCGCCTTCGACAGAATGACCTGCGGCTTTCCATCCATGGATGAACTGGACAACAACATCAAGCTGTGGCCTGGCTGGACGATCGGCATTCGCATCTTGGAGGACAGACGCGAAATGCTTCAGCAACTCATCGCGGTCTCGGGTGAAGTCCAAGTTCGTTACATAGGCCTCGTGAAAGCCGCCGGACTGACCTGTGCAGAACTGGCTGCCAAGGTCAAAGCCGAACTCGAAAAGGACTTCTTCCCGCATGCCACGGTGATTGTGAATTTGGACCCCCGAGAGAAGGTAGAAAGGACAATAGGCTGCTTCCCCTCAAAGCCTGCGGTCAGCGCGCTGGGAAATGTCGCCAAACCTGGGAAGTACGATCTCCCGGAGGAAAAAGAACTTACGGTGAGCGGCTTTCTCTCTATTGCCGGTGGGCTTACCTCCAAGAAGCGGGGCCCCACGATCCGAATTATTCGTAGCACTCCTCTGGGAACTAAAATAATCTGGGTTTATGCCCACGCTGTGCTGGTGGAAAAGTCCAAGGCGCACGACCTCTTTCTGCGCCCAGATGACGTGATGTTCGTGGATTGAAACTGCGTGGTTGTTAAACCACTCCATCGGCTGAGCTTACGCAACCGGCAGCGGCCCGGCGGCCACCAGCTTCTTCTGGCGCGAATCCACGATCAGATTCAGCCCCTCAAGGCTGCGCGCTCCCAGCAGCAGCAGATCGCCCTTCTCGGCGAAGACGACTTCGTCCACGGTGAAGGCTTTGTTCACTCTCACGATGGCAAACCCGACGCTCCGAGTGATCTGCTGACCATTCGCCATTACAAAGGCCAAATCTTTCTTTTCACGCTGCACGCCAATCTTCTCCAAAGTCGTCGCTGGCACCCAGGTGTATTCGCTGCCGGTGTCCACGAGCATCTTTGGAATCGTGACGTTCTGCTCGCGATCCACGACGTTTTCGATCTTGGCTCCCACTTTGAAGGTTCCCATGGGTGAATGATGCTATCCCGCAGGCCATTTGGAAAGCCCATTTTGATGTGACACTAACCCAGTGTCAGCCGCCCCAACTGTGCCAAGTGCCAGCGCAAGTGTGCCACATTTTGGCACTTTGGCACAATTCTGGACTCCTTGACTGTTGACTCTTGTTCTTCACAAGTCGCTCACAATCAGCATATTGAGTTGCCAGAACCCCACTTGGCACGCGTCTAGCCAAGTAAGTGGCACCAAAACCCTTCAGTTTTCCTTTCCCCCCAACCCCAAAATCATGAGCAAAATCCTCGGCATTGACCTCGGCACCACCAACTCCTGCATGGCCGTCCTTGAGGGCGGCAAAGCAACGGTGCTCGAAAACAGCGAAGGCGCGCGTACCACCCCTTCCATCGTCGCCTTCACCAAGAGCGGCGAACGCGTCGTCGGTCAGGCTGCCAAGCGCCAGGCCGTGACGAATCCCCGCAACACCGTCTTCTCCGTGAAGCGCCTGATGGGCCGCAAATTCGCTGAACTCACCGAAGCCGACAAGCGCATGCCCTACAAGATCGTGGCTGCCGCCAATGGCGACGCCCACGTGCAGGTCGAAGTCGGCGGCGAAACGAAAGTTTACAGCCCTCAGGAAGTCAGTGCGATGATCCTCGCCAAGCTGAAGGCCGACGCGGAAGCTAAGCTCGGCGAAACGATCACCGAAGCCGTCATCACCGTTCCCGCTTACTTCAATGACAGCCAGCGCAACGCCACCAAGGCCGCAGGCGAAATCGCCGGCCTCAACGTGCGCCGCATCATCAATGAGCCGACCGCAGCCGCCCTGGCCTACGGCCTCGACAGCAAGTCGGACGAAAAAGTCGCCGTGTATGACCTTGGCGGTGGTACCTTCGACATCTCCGTGCTGGAAATCGGCGACGGCGTCTTCGAAGTGCTCGCCACGGACGGCGACACCCACCTCGGTGGTGACGACTGGGACAACACCCTCATCACCTGGATCGTCAACGAATTCAAAACCGACAGCGGCATCGACCTCAGCGGCCAGCCTGACGCGCTTCAGCGCATCAAGGAAGAAGCCGAGAAGGCCAAGATCGCCCTCAGCTCCAGCCAGAGCTACGACTTGAACCTCCCTTTCATCACCGCCGACGCCTCCGGGCCGAAGCACATCATGAAGACCCTCACCCGCGCCAAGATGGAGCAGCTCACAGACAGCCTGTTTGAGCGCACCATCAAGCCGGTGCGTGACTGCCTTGCCGCCGCCAAACTGGACGCCAGCAAGATCGACGAACTCGTGCTCGTGGGTGGTATGACCCGCATGCCGAAGGTCGTTGAGACCGCGAAGAAGCTCGCCGGCAAAGACCCGCATCAGGGCGTGAACCCGGATGAAGTCGTCGCCATCGGCGCAGCCATCCAGGGCGGCGTGCTCAAGGGTGACGTCAAAGACGTGCTCCTCCTCGACGTGACCCCGCTCACCCTCTCCATCGAGACGGCAGGCGGCGTGGCCACTCCGATGATCCCGCGCAACACCACCATTCCGAAGAAGCACAGCCAGGTGTTCTCCACCTACAGCGACAACCAGCCCGGCGTGGAAATCGTCGTCCTGCAGGGCGAGCGCCCGATGTCCCGCGACAACAAGACGCTCGGCACCTTCAAGCTCGACGGCATCCCACCGGCACCACGCGGTGTGCCCCAGGTCGAAGTGACCTTTGACATCGACGCCAACGGCATCCTGCACGTCAGCGCCAAGGAAAAAGTCAGCGGCAAAGAGCAGAAGATCTCCATCCAGGGCAGCTCCGGCCTCAGCCAGGAAGAGATCGAAAAAGCCAAGCGCGATGCTGAAGAGCACGCCGACGAAGACCTCAAGCGCAAGGAAGCCGTGGAAGTGAAGAACAAGGCGGAAGGCCTCAGCTTCGAAATTGAAAAGCAGCTCAAGGAATGGGAAGAAAAAGTTCCTGCCGACCAGCTCGCCCCAATCAAAGACAAGCTCACCTCCCTGAAGTCCGCCGTCGAATCCGGTGACACCGACAAGATGAAGGCCCAGACCGAAGAACTCGAAAAACTCTTCGCCGCCGCCTATCAAGCCGCTGCCGCCGCAGGCGCAACCGGAGCCCCCGGTGGCATGCCCGACATGAGCGGCATGGGTGGCGCAGCCCCTGAGGCTGGTGCTTCCGAAACGAAGTCGCAGGACAAAGGCAAGGTCGTCGATGCTGACTTCGAAGTCGTGGACAAGGACAAGTAATCCAGTCCTTCGAGTCTTCTCCTGAGTTCCTATGGCTGGTGCTATTACATTGATCTCGAAAATCCTTTCAGGATCGCCGCAACACGGCGTCCTGAAAGGACGCGAGAGATTAGCCGGTGGTGAAAACACCGGTTCGTATCGCATGCCCTCGGTTCTCTCCGGTGGCGCGCCGGTAGGTGCGCGAGAAGCGTCCGCAGTCGGCACGTCGCCGGTTCGCGGCTGCTTCTCGCGCCCCTCCAGGGCGCTGCCTTTTTCCACGATGGGAAATCGCGTGGGTCCGGTGGTTGCACCACCGGCTCATTTCTCCCGTGCCTCCGGCACGCCTGCCGCCTGATCCACCCTCATGCGCACCTCCATCTACATCGAAACAACCATTCCGAGTTACATCGTGGCGAATCCTTCGCGCCATGAGTACGAGCGTGGCTGTCAGGAGCGCACGCGACAATGGTGGGATTCGAAGCGGCAGAACTACGATCTCTGCATTTCACAAGTCGTGCTTGGCGAAGTGGCCAGCGGTGACGCCGAGATGGCTGCTAAACGCCTCGAAGTGCTCGCCGGGCTGCCGGAACTCGATTTGAACGAAGATGTCGAGACTCTGACCGCTGACATCATGACGACGGGTGCTCTACCACCCGCCGCAGGCCGTGACGCGGCGCACATCGCCAATCCACACATTCAGCGGCAAATCAAGAAAGTCGTCGAACGACATGGGTATGAGATGCCGATACTCTGTACGCCCGATCAACTCCTCGCCACCGAAGCCGATCATGAACTCTAACTCAGACATCCAAACAGACGACAACATCGTCGCTGAAGTACGTCGCGTGAAGGAAGCCCTCTTTGACGCCTGTGGACGCGATGTCCACCGCATGTTCGAGCAACTCCGCCGTGAGCAGCAGGCCTCCGACCATCCGATCATTCCCCGCGTCGGCCCCATCCAACAGCCACACGCCATCGCTGCCTGATACCATGAGTACCGTCCTGACAACTTTTAACCCCGATACGCAGCCACGATGAGTTTGGAAGCGCTCAAGGAACTGTCAGCACTCGATGGGGAGGCCAAGGGCCTTCTCGCGAAGCATGATGAGCTCTTGCTGAAGATGCGCCGCACTTTTCTCAACAAGATCGTGGAATGCTTCACCGGGCTCACCGAAGCCGAGGGCTTCCGCATCACACGCGATCCCATGGGTGCCACCGCCCGGCTCTCTGAGACGGAGCTGATGATCAGCTGCACGGACCCCTCCCACACGCTGGTGGATTCCCAGGCGAAGTATTCGGTGACCTGCTCGCTGGCCCAGAACCGCGCCTACGGCATCCTGCTGTGCCGCCAGCCGCTGGTGCAGTTCACCAATCAAAGCGCCGACACGAACGACCAGATCACGAACAAGAAGCTGGAGATCGAATATCTGAAGTCGCTGATCGAAAACCAAGGCGGTGATCAGTGGTTCGTCATGGGCCGCATGGAAAACACCTCCGACATACGCGGCATGACCGGCATGTTGGGCTCGCCCTTTGAGTCCTTCCAATCCTTCGACTTGGCCGTGAAAACAGCGCTGCGTGAAATTTCCAACGCCGCCGTCGCCCCCCGCGCCGCATGAATGCTTCAACTTCACAGCCTCCGGTGATGGCATCATTCCCCGACAGCCAATACGCAGCCGCAAAACGCGAAGCGTCTTGGAGTGCGGTGGCCTGCGACACCGCTTTCGAGCGTCTCATCGTGACCGAGAATCTCCCGCGCCTGCGCAAGCCAAAAAGCGGCGTGGCGCTTCGGTTGCTGGGCTGCGCCCACCCTTCGGGCAGCCTTCGGCTGGCTGTCTCCACTTCGCTCCGGCTCCCGCACGCACTCCAAGACGCTTCGCGACTCTGCGCGCTGCTGGGTCTTGCCATACTGCTCGCTTCCTGCGGCAAATCGCCCGAGGCTGCCAAGACCACGGCGGCCCCGAAACCTGCGGCTGTTTCTGACTCGAAAATCGAAGCTGAAATCTCCAGCGCGCTCACGCCTGCAGCGACGACTTCCCCCGCAAACGACGCTTTGAAGAGCGAGGCGGACAGCATCATCGCACAGTACCCCGGCAAGACCGCCACCGAGCTGCTGAACACGCCGGAAGTGAAGGACAAGCTGGCCGTGGCGATGAAAAAACTCGGCAACGATCCCGTGCTGCTGAAGCGCGTGAACTCCACGGTGGATCTCGCCGCACAAATCAAAGGCCTCGACGGTGCTGCGAAGCTTGACCTGGACATGAAAGGCTACGATCAGGCACGCACCTCACGCATGCTGCAGTCCGTGCTCTCCGAAGAGCCGCAGCGCATCGTGGACTTCCTCGTCAGTGAAATCGGCGAGGCAGCCCCAGATCTCAGCTATGGCGGGCTTGACCGTGCGCCGAACGGCGTCGCCATCGTCCCGAATACCCTTCCTGCGCCAGCCGCTGCGGCAGCGCCCACCGACCCCGAATGAATTTCCGCCCGGCCAGCCGGCACACCAACCCGTGTGACAGCAGGCCGGGCAGACAACCCGAACCAAACCAGAACCAGAAACCCTCAAAGCATAAACCAGACCAACTATGGCCACCTCCATCACACCCCTCGGACGCCGCGTCCTCGTCAAGCGTTCCACCAGCGAAGAAAAGACCGCTGGCGGCATCTTCCTCCCTGACACTGCCAAAGAAAAGCCACAGGAAGCTGAAGTGCTCGCCCTTGGCACTGGCAAGGACGACGAAGGCAAAGACGTGTCCACCCTCTTCACCGTGAAGAAGGGCGACAAAGTCCTCATCTCCAAGTACGGCGGCACGGAAGTGAAGCTCGACGGCGATGACGTCCTCATCATCAACGAAACCGACATCCTCGGCATCATCGGCTAATCCCCCCTCACAAACCTCATCCCTCAACTCACTACTTAAACTGTTATGGCTAAACAACTCTACTTCGACGAAGCCGCCCGTCAGGCACTCCTCCGCGGCGTCACCAAGCTGGCTCGCGCCGTCAAGGCCACTCTCGGCCCTGCAGGCCGCAACGTCATCCTGGAAAAGAAATTCGGCAGCCCCACGATCACCAAGGACGGCGTCACCGTCGCCAAGGAAATCGAGCTTCCAGATGCTTATGAAAACATGGGCGCTCAGCTCATCAAGGAAGTCTCCTCCAAGACCTCCGACATCGCTGGCGACGGCACCACGACCGCCACGGTCCTGGCCGAAGCCATCTACGCTGAAGGTCTCCGCAACGTGACCGCCGGTGCCAACCCGATCTCGCTTCAGCGCGGCATCATGAAGGCCACCGAGGCCATCGTGGCCAAGCTCAAGGAAATCTCCACCCCCGTCAAGGACAGCAAGGAAGTGGCCCAGGTCGCAACCGTGTCCGCCAACTGGGACTCCAGCATCGGCAATATCATCGCCGAAGCCATGGACAAAGTGGGCAAGGAAGGCACCATCACCGTCGAAGAAGCGAAGTCCATCGAAACGACCCTCGAAGTCGTCGAAGGGATGCAGTTCGACAAGGGCTACCTCTCCCCTTACTTCGTCACCAATCCGGAGACGATGGAGTGCAACCTTGAGAACGCCTACATCCTCATCAACGAGAAGAAGGTCAGCAATCTGAAGGACATGCTGCCTCTGCTTGAGAAGGTCGCTCGCTCCGGCAAGCCCCTCCTCATCATCGCTGAAGACGTCGAAGGTGAAGCCCTTGCCACCCTCGTGGTGAACAAGCTGCGCGGCACCCTCAACATCGTGGCTGTCAAGGCTCCTGGTTTCGGCGACCGCCGCAAAGCCATGCTCGAAGACATCGCCATCCTCACTGGCGGCCGCTGCATCACCGAAGACCTTGGCATCAAGCTTGAGAACATCGAGCTCGCTGACCTTGGCCGTGCCAAGCGCATCACCATCGGCAAGGAAAACACCGTCATCGTCGAAGGCGAAGGCGGCAGCGAAGCCATCGCAGGCCGCGTTTCCCAGATCAAGAACCAGATCGCCGACACCACCAGCGACTACGACCGTGAGAAGCTCCAGGAGCGTCTTGCCAAGCTCGCCGGCGGCGTCGCCGTCATCAACGTCGGTGCTGCCACCGAAACGGAGATGAAGGAAAAGAAAGCCCGCGTCGAAGACGCCCTGCACGCCACCCGTGCGGCCGTCGAAGAAGGCATCGTTCCTGGGGGCGGCGTCGCCCTCATCCGTGCTCAGGCTTCCATCGGTGATCTCGGCCTTACCGGCGACGAGAAGACCGGCGCTGAAATCGTCGCACGTGCGATCGAAGCTCCTCTTCGTCAGCTTGCTGCTAACGCAGGCATCGAAGGCGCGCTCGTCGTTGCTGAAGTCAAGAAAGGCACCGGCAACCACGGCTACAACGTCGCCACCGGCAAGTATGAAGACCTCATCAAGGCAGGTGTCGTTGACCCAGCCAAGGTGACCCGCAGCGCTCTCCAGAACGCAGCCTCCATCTCCGGCCTGCTCCTCACCACCGAATGTCTGATCTCCGACATTCCGAAGGAAGAAGCAGCTGACGCAGGCGGCCACGGCCACGACCACGGCGGCATGATGTAATTTTTGACCGCTGCGTGACCCAACCCACGCGGCGAATCAAAACCCAAAACCCCCACGCGGCCCGGAAGTGATTCCGGGCCGTTATTTTTTGTACTCGTCTTGGAATATGCGTTTTTGAATTCATCATCAACCAAGCCTTTGCCAATCGCGGCGTTTGCGGCCTGAAGGTTAGCATGAGCACCAAGGTGCGGTCGTGGAGCGCATGCGTCCCGCTGAATGCAGCACGCGAGGACGCGTGAACTCCAGTCGAGCCCAGCCCTAAAGGTCTATTTAAAATGAGTCAAAACTTAAAAGTTTAGGGAGTAAAAAGGCCAATATTTTGAAATTCCGTGGAATTGAGAGTGAAGAAGACTTGATTATTTATGGAAATTTTAATAGATTTGGACCTGCATGAGCTTCCCATTTCCCAACGCCACTCTGCCGCCCCCCGGCCTGCCTGCTCGTTCCGGGGAACCTTTCGCCCATGAGGTGGCCGCCTTGGTGCAGGACATTCAGCGCACCCGGGAGTGGTTCAACAGTCAGCTCGATGCCCAGCTGGCCACCCTGCATCAGCTTTGTGCCACCACCCCTGGTGATGAGTCGAAGTGTACGCTTTCAATGGCGACGTTGTTCGAAGCCCCACGTCCGGTGACACAGGCGCTGGTGAAGGAATCCCCGCCCGCAGCGCCACCACTGGCAGCAGAGAAGCCAGTTACGTCCATGCATCAGGCCATTGTTTTGCCACCGACTCTGGCGGCCACGCTCGATCCTCAGCTCGAACAAGCGACACTGCATGAACTGAACAACGCTCTGACGCGCGCGTTTTCAGAAATCTCCGCCCGTGGCGGCATGATTGGCTGAATTCAGCCGCCTCGACATGCGTGAATGCAAGATGGGGTGGCGACAACCCGCCCGTCTGTGAGCGGGTTGGAATGGCCGATAATACCATGAGCAATTGAAAACGGGTCCGAATCAATCCGTCCATTAACGCGGCTTTTCGCTGGTTCTGCGAGAGCGGGTTTGCCCCTGGAGAATGGGGGCGAAGGCCTTCTGAAGGGTGGGATGCAATGAGGCGGCAGCCCCCGCTGGGACGAAGGATTCCAGGGACGCGCACAGCGCATCCCTACCATCCAGAGTAGCACACGCCGCAGGGCTGGTAGGG
>Ga0114968_10004527_pt1 | contig 10355 bp, 10 predicted proteins | sample M_130807_EF_Meta_FD_87020 | JGI IMG/M metagenome (GOLD analysis project Ga0114968, IMG submission 87020) | Freshwater microbial communities from Lake Montjoie, Canada to study carbon cycling - M_130807_EF_MetaG | ecosystem: Environmental > Aquatic > Freshwater > Lake | place: Lake Montjoie... | reverse complement strand
GTGAAGCGTCGGTATCCCAATAAGCCTTGTAAAGTTTTTGGAACTCAGCCGCAGCCTTGCCCACTGAGGCCTCGGGCACACCAATGCCGCGCGCCAACGTCTGCGCTTCGGCGTCTGTCAAGCCAACGCCCGGATCCACAAAAACCTTCAGGATTTTTTCGGGGTGGTGTTCAGCCACCTCTTCAACGTCCATCCCGCCTTCGCTTGAGGCCATCACGCACACACGCTGTGTACCGCGGTCGGTCACAATGCCTACGTAGTACTCTTTTTTGATGTCGGCGCCCTCTTCGATCAGCAAACGACGCACTTTTTGGCCCTGCGGGCTTGTTTGATGCGTAATCAATTGCATGCCCAGGATTTCGCTAGAAATCTTGCGCACTTCTTCGATCGAGCGCGCAAGTTTGACGCCGCCACCTTTACCGCGACCGCCCGCATGAATCTGCGCTTTGACGACCCAAACTGGGCCCCCGAGTTTTTCGGCGGCAACAACCGCTTCATCAACACTAAACACCGGAATGCCACGTGGCACGACTACACCAAACTGACGCAGCAACTCTTTGCCTTGATACTCGTGGATTTTCATAGGAATCCTGAACGTTAAAAAGAATAAAACACGTAAAAACTAATTCGGCTCAAACGACTTGTGCGATTTGAACCGACTATTTCTCGGATACTTCAGCGCCGATCACTACCGGTGCAACATACCACTGAGGATATAGCTCTTTCGTAATAGGACCGTCAAGACGCCAAGCCGTACAGCCGCCTAGCTGATAGGGTCGTTTAGTTGGATCGGCCGCATTGCGGCGTTGCCCAGACATCGTTTGCACGGCTGCAGTGGGCAACACTGCCGCTAACTCTGTCATATGAGTACAGCCAGCGGTACGGCTAAAACGTTCTTTAACCTGCTGTCTGAAACTTTTAAGAAGATTCATACCGATCAAGTCACGGTATTCGCTAGCGATTGAGGTGCAGGGTACGCCAAACGGAGAGGCATCGTACGCTGCCATCGCATCCAGTATGGTGAAGCTGCTGTCGATCGTGATACGCAGGTGCATGTGATGAAACGCCTGCCCAGCTTTTTGCTCACTACCATCGCGCTTGATATAGCTAAAGGCCTTAGAGTCGATTAACTCAGCCTCGACATCCCAAAGACCGTCTTCACGCTCAAAGGAGTGAACCTGAATTGAGCGATTATGCATTGGCTTACGAGGATAAGCGGGTAACGGCAGAGGCATACAGGATGGTCTTGTCAAATGACACGATGCAACAAAGCGTAAAAGTATAGCGCATCAAAGGGAAATCACCTAGACAAGCGAAAGCCGACAGGCGGATGGCTTGCCAGCCCTAGGCAAAGAGATAGAGGATCTGGCTGAGCGCATTGCATCAGAGAAAGGCATCGGCGCAATACACCCGCGCAGAGTATCAACACTCAAGCTCGGGTGGATCTTTGAGCACACGGTGAATCACATCGTGTGAAAAGCCACGAGAGGCTAAAAACCGCCCTTGGCGCGCATATTCAGACGTGTTTGTTGGGGAACCACTGCGACTAAATTTTTTTTGCCAAACGGTTTGAGCACGTTCAAGCTCAGAATCTTTGAGCTCAAGTCGCACTTGAGCGACCTGCGCAGCTTCAATGCCCTGATGAGTGAGCTCTTGGGCGATTTTGGCTAAACCTTGCTGGCCTGCTTTGCGATGCACAAACCCTTGCACAAAGCGCTCGTCTGATTGCCAGCCCTCTTTGGCTAAGGCATCAAGCAGCGCATGCAATTCGTCAGGGCTCTGCGCGTGTACTAAAAGCTTACGGGTCAATTCAACACGGCTATGTTCGCGCCGCGACAATAAACCAACGGCCCGAGCCCTGAGGGACAGGCCGGACCGCGGTTTCACTTTGTCGGCCACTACGCGCACCGACTCAAATTCGTCACTCATATTTTGAACGAGCCCGCAAATTCAAAGCATCAACAAATTGATCAATCAATGGCTCAACGACTCAATGGATCAATAAATCACAGAATCAGTCAAACAATGAATCTGTGACGTGGTGAATCACTGTGTCATTGACTCACCACTTGGGTCAATTAAAGATCATCTTCAGAGTCAGGTTCTGCCGCGACAGCCTTTGAGGCCTTACCCGAGGCGGCTTTGGGGGCTGCCGCAGCGCTGGCTGCGGCTTCGGCTACCGAAGGAGTGCGCGCAACGACGCCTAGCTTTTCACGGACTCGGTTTTCAATCTCGACGGCCATGGCAGGATGCTCGCGCAAATACTCGCGCACATTATCTTTACCCTGGCCAATGCGATCGCCGTTATAGCTAAACCATGCGCCCGCTTTATCGACGATACCTGCAACGACACCCAAATCAATGATTTCGCCTTCGCGCGAGATGCCAGCCCCGTACATAATGTCAAACTCTGCCTGCTTGAAAGGCGGAGCGATTTTGTTTTTCACGACCTTCACGCGGGTTTCATTACCGACCACCTCGTCGCCTTTTTTAATACCACCGATTCGACGAATATCCAGACGCACTGAAGCGTAAAACTTAAGCGCGTTACCGCCCGTGGTTGTTTCGGGGTTACCGAACATCACGCCGATTTTCATACGAATCTGGTTAATAAAAATCACCATGCAATTCGTGCGCTTGATGCTGGCAGTGAGCTTGCGCAAGGCTTGGCTCATCAAACGCGCCTGCAAACCGGGCAATGAGTCGCCCATTTCGCCTTCGATTTCAGCTTTAGGGGTGAGCGCCGCCACCGAGTCGATCACAATTAAATCGACCGAGCCAGAACGCACCAATGCATCCGTAATTTCAAGAGCCTGTTCACCCGTATCCGGCTGTGAAATCAGCAGGTCAGTGAGGTTGACGCCTAATTTTGAGGCGTACTGCACGTCAAGAGCATGTTCAGCATCAATAAAAGCGCAGGTACCACCTACCTTTTGCATTTCAGCGATCACTTGCAAGGTCAGTGTCGTTTTGCCCGATGATTCAGGGCCATAGATTTCGATCACTCGCCCGCGAGGCAAGCCCCCTACACCCAAGGCAATATCCAAGCCTAAAGAGCCAGTCGAAACGACCTGGATATCGTGTTCGACCTCGTTATCGCCGTAGCGCATCACGGATCCTTTGCCAAACTGCTTTTCGATTTGGGCAAGTGCTGCAAGCAGCGCCTTTGCTTTTTCGGGGGTGCCGGCTTTGAGGGCTTTTTCGTCCATGACAAATCCTTTAGGTAAAAATCAATAAAAATGATTGTACTGTACAAATAAACAGTATTACAAGGTTTTTATACAACACTACTGCGACACAGGGTTTACCCGAATTGATCGGCAACATTGTAGGCAGATCCGAGATGCTATGACAGAATAGACCTTCTTTCGTGTCATCAGGCTCTTTTAAACCATGCGTATTCTCATTGCAGAAGACGACAGCATTTTGACTGATGGCCTCACGCGCTCGCTGCGCCACAGTGGTTATGCAGTTGACGCGGTCAGTGATGGCGTTGCCGCCGATGCCGCCTTACTGTCCACAGAGTTTGACCTGCTGATCCTTGATTTGGGCCTGCCGCGTCTGAGTGGTCTTGAGGTCTTGAGCAAACTACGCGCGCGCCAGTCGCGCCTGCCCGTGCTCATCCTGACAGCTGCCGACAGTATCGAGCAGCGCGTCAGAGGGCTTGACCTAGGGGCCGATGACTATATGGCAAAGCCCTTCTCCCTGTCAGAACTCGAGGCACGTGTCCGCGCTCTGGCACGTCGCGGGGCCGGCGGTGGCTCAACCATTCTGCGTCATAGCAAGCTCGAATTTGACCAGACTGGTCGCGTAGCCATGGTGGGTGGTCAAACCTTAGATCTCTCTGCGCGCGAAGTCAGCTTGCTAGAAATATTACTGACACGCAGTGGTCGGATGGTGAGCAAAACCCAAATCGTTGAGCACCTGTGCGAGTGGGGCGAAGAAGTCAGCTCGAATGCGATCGAGGTATACATTCACAGGCTACGCAAAAAGCTTGAGGATAGCGGCGTAAAAATCGCAACCGTTCGCGGGTTGGGCTATTGCCTTGAACGTGAACAATCGACAAACCACGCGCCGACCTAAGTGACTCAGGGTTTATCAGCGCTCCCCGCGAGACCCTCGGTGCTCGCCGCTGGCCCCCAGGCGCTGCCCACCACTGCATCACCGCAGCGTGAAGCCATCGAACTTGAATACGATCTGCATACAAACCCGAGCGAGCGTGCCGCCCGGCGCTCGTTGTTAGGCGAAGTATTGGACTGGCTGCTTGCCCCCCTTTTTTTGCTATGGCCCATGAGCATTGCGATCACGTATGTCGCAGCCCAAGACCTGGCCAATGTGCCCTACGACCTGAATCTTTTAAATGCCCTTGAGGTGTTAAGCCAGCAGATCGAAGTTGAAAACGGGCGCCCCACCTTTAATCTTTCTGCCCCTGCAAGACTCGCTCTGCGCCCGCGCGAAAAAGATGGGATCTTTTGGAAGGTCATTGCTCCGTCCGGCGAGCTACTCAGTGGTGATGCCGAACTACCCACCCCAGAAAAAACCGCAACTGAAAACGTTGACACCGTTTATTACAAAAACCAAATGGTGCGCGGCTTTGATGTGCGCTTCGCTTACACCTGGCGCACCACGGGTTTGCGCCAAGCCGGGCCCGTATTAATCGTTGCGGCAGAGTCGGTCGAGCGACGTGTCGCTTTGGCCAACAATATCATCAAGGGGGTGATTATTCCGCAGTTTGCAGTTTTGCCAATCGCCGCGCTCTTGATCTGGTTTGGACTGTCGCGCGGGGTTGCCCCGATTAACGACTTGCAAAAGCGTTTGCGCGCCAGAAAACCCGACGACTTATCTTCGATAGACGGGCGTAATGTACCGGTTGAAATCGAACCGCTTGTGGCTGCGATGAACGAGTTGCTTGCGCGCCTGGCAAGCCATATTTTGGCGCAGCAACGCTTTGTGGCCGATGCCGCGCATCAACTGAAAACACCTCTTGCAGGGCTACGTATGCAGGCTGAATTGGGTATGCGCGGCACCCCGTCCAGCGAGACGCTCTCAAGCCTAAACCAAATCGTCGCCGGCACGATACGCGCCACACGCTTAATCGATCAGCTACTTTTAATGGCACGCGCTGAAAACCCCGACAATATTCGAGTGACTACGGTTAACGTCAGGGCATTAGCGCAAGAGCAAACCCAGCGATGGGTCGATCAGGCGATCGCCGCCGATATTGACTTGGGCTTTGAGGCCGCCGATACCCCCATGTTCATTCATGGCCAAGCACTCTTGTTGGCCGAACTGCTCAACAATTTGATCGATAATGCGTTGCGTTACACCCCCGCAAAGGGTCATGTCACAGTCAGCGTTACGCGTGTTGCTCAGCAAGTCATCGTCGCGGTACAAGACTCGGGTCAGGGCATCCCTGCAATCGACCGCGAGCGCGTGTTTGATCGCTTTTATCGTGTGTTGGGCACCAAAGCCGAAGGCAGTGGTTTAGGGCTAGCCATCGTGCGCGAAATCGCGACCCAGCATGGCGCGACCATCCACATCTTGGATCCGTTTGAACAGGCATCGCCCGCACAGACAAACCCTCAAGCCGGAACGAGGATCGAGGTTCGCTTCGAGCAAATGACCCTTTGAAATCTACCGCCTCAGGGCTCTGGTTCAAGGTTCCTATTTGTTTTAGAAACTTTCTATTTCTTAAGCAACGCTCTGCAATGAAAGTTTCTTTCGCAACAGACGCAGTACCGCCCCTAACACCGGAATTTTTTCGTAGAGCTCTTGCGCGGCATCCCAGTAATCACGATGCAACACAATCAGACCCTGCTCGTCTAAGCTGAAATGCGTACCACCTTCAATCGCATAATCTTTACCTCGCAAGGTAAAGAGAAATTGCCAGGTCATAAATGCGCTTGTTGCCTCGACAACTTTGGCTGTAATGACAAACCTCGGCTCAACCAACTGCTCGAACATATGTTGGTATATCTGCCGAATCAATTTCACGTCAGCAACCTGATTAAAGGGGTCGCGAAACGATGCGGTCTGCGCGTATATTTTATCGATGTCGCGTAACGACGCTGGCGTAAGCGTTTCAAACCACAGCGCCAATTCGTCAAACCGCGCCTTAGCATCAGCCATCACATCCTCGTTGTTCGATGCAACAGAAAAAACCGCAAGCGATCTGGCAACATGCTAATCGTGCGCAACAAAAGCGAGAACGCCTTAGGAAAACGAATTTCAAATTGACCTCGCTCAAAGCCAAGCATGATTGCGCGAGCGGCCGCTTCAGGTGTCATCAAACCAGGCATCTCAAAATCATTCACCGAGGTCATGGGCGTTTGCACAAAACCAGGGTTGATGAGATACACCGCCAGACCCTTAGGTGCCAGTTCAAAATAAAGCGTCTCGCACAAGTTTTGCAGCGCAGCTTTAGTCGAGCCATAAATCAGCGCGCGCGGCAAGCCGGTGTAGCCAGAGATACTGGCGATCAGAGAGACCCCGCCATGGCCCTGTGCCAACAACTGAGGCACGATCACTGACAAGCCACGATAGACACTGACCACGTTCAGATCAAAGCTTTTCTCGGCCTGCTCAATATCAATTTGCCAACTATGCGTGGGGTCATAGCGTGCCGCACCCAGGATGACCAAGTCAATCTGCCCTAAGCGTTCTAAAACGTTCGTAAGCGCGGCTGGCCAAGCCTTGGTATCTGTCACATCAAAAGGTACCACGCTCGCGTTTGAATAAGGCGCGGCAACAATGGCGAGTTGGTCGGCGCGTCGTGCCGACAACGCCACAATTGCACCAGCCTGCAACAGCGTTTGCGCCAGGGCCGCGCCAATGCCACTCGAAGCCCCAACGAGCCAGACCCGCTTGCCCACCCACGTGGTGATCGGTGGATTGAGTGGTTTGAGCATGAACCTAGAGCGAAGAGACATCTTCGTTTTCATTGTGCAGGCTTGGATTCATTACGCTTACGGAAAAACAAGGTGACCTCACCAAGATCCACACCAAACTTTGACATGGTAGAACGGTTCATCATCGAGGATTCGTCCATCTGCCACATCCAATCATCAAAATTCACAAGATACTCTTTACCATCTACCGGCAACCTCATGACATAGGTCCAACGCAGTGCATTGCCCGCCACGCGCCCAATGGCTGCGCCCACCACATCATCAGCAGTCCCCTGCCAAGTTCCATCAGGTTGTCGCTTAAGCGTCCAGACCCGTCTTTGCTTTTCGCCATCTGAGTAGGTGAAACGCTCATCTAAGGTGCCCTCGTTAGGGCTGACCCAGCTCGCCTCAATCTCAACATTAAAGCGGCGTGCGACTTCGCCGCTGCGCTTTTGAAAAATACCCCAGGCGTCGATCGTGCCGCTAAAAAAACTTGGTAGTTCAAGCGTTGGTTTTTCGGCAGCGTAATGCGCGACGTCTACACTGCCACAGGCCGTTAACAACGCTGCGGTGGCAGAAGCGAGTAAGGCTTTAATTTTCATGAAGACTCCTTGCGAGAACCAGCTCGCGTCAGAAAAGAACGGGGAAACTGCAAGAACAACACCATCACGGCCAGACCTTTAAAAAGCAGTGGCAAGAATGCATAGATTCGACTCAAGGCCAACGTCGATTCGGGGTTTCCTGGCTGGTATTGAAGAAACTGCAGCGCGGGCAGCGCCAACCCTGCTGCGAGCGCCAACGCGAGTTTTCCGATCAGCACCCAGATCCCAAAATACAAACCCGTGCTTTGGCGATGGGTGGGAGGAATCGCATCAGCCAGCATCGCCGGCGGTAACGCGACATCTGCCCCAAGCGCGGCACCCGCCAACACACAAACGACACTGTAAAAAAATATATCGCCGGCACCCACCCAGGCTGCGCACAACAAGGCCAGCGCCGCGAGGGCACTACCGACTAGCCACGCACGCGCCTTACCGATGCGGGCGGCGAGCATGACCCAAGCGGGTAACGCAAGCATGCCGGCACAAAAATAGAGCCCCAAAAAGAGCCCAGCGTGACCCGGTGACTGCACAACATCATCGATAAAAAACAACACCAACGTCGCAGGGATCGCGACTGAAATCGCGTTGAACAAATAAAACCACAACACGCGACGCATCTCTGGGGGCGCAAGCGCCTCACGCAAATTTTGCCGCGCTTGATGGCTTAATGGTTTAGGTTTTGCAGACCAACGTAACGTGCAAGCTAGCGACACCAACAATAAAACCGCGAACAACCACGCAAACCATTGATAGCCCACACGTGCACCCTGCTGCCCGACCCACACAGCAGGCAAAACCGATGCCACAACCACCCCGACCAACCCAAAGGCCTCGCGCCAAGCCGTCACGCGGGCGCGCCCAGTGAGGTCGTCGGTCAGCCTGGCGCCCCACGTGAGGTAACAGACACTTAACACGCTGTGCGCACCGTATACCAATACCAGCGAGCCACCGAGCCAAACCAGCAAGCCCGTTTGCGACCACTCAGGGGGCGTGAACAACAACACAAAACCTACCGCTAAGGCGCAGGATGCACCGAACATTAACCAAGCCCACCCGCCCTGCCGATGCTGCGTGGCGTCGACCAAACGGCCAATCAGGGGGTCCTGTGCCGTGTCCAGCAGGCGTGTCAAAAACAGCACCGCCCCCAGCGCTGCCAATTCAAGGCCCAGCACATCACCGTAAAACTTGGGTGAGATCATGTAAATCGGCATCATTGACATGGCCAACGGCAAACTAAGCGTCGCATAACCAAGTAAATTGAGCTTATTCACTGCTGTGCACCCAGCAAGGCTTGACGCAAACTCGGTTCACTTGTGCGTGGGTCAAGCCAAATACCAAAAAAATGTTTCGCTAAATCATCATTGATGCGCCCCGTTTGCTGATCGCGATGAAAAAATACCGCGCCTTGTCCGGGCTGATACACAGCTGTGATTGAATCCCCGGGTACAACGTTGGGCAATACACGCTCGAGGTCTGCACGCCAATCTTTCCGGTCAGCCATCGGAGCCTGCAATTTTTGCATCTCGTCCACCGAGGCTTGTACCAGCCGCTCACCTGCAATCGTACGTGAGTACGTCAACGACAAAGCAAAGGGTCGCTCTGGGGTGTAACGTCCAAGAGGCGCCCACAGCCGCGCTTCGTAGACTGAAAAGCCGAAACGACTAAACTGCCCCCGTCCCACCAGTTGCGCGTCAGGCAGGCCCAGCAGCGGCTTCTCAGCGCTCGCCACACCGAGTAACGCACACGCCATCCACCATCCAATGATCAGTTTGCGCATAGTGTCCATTGTTTAACATCCGTTCGTTGTTCTCTAAACCCTGCTTCGCAATAGGCAAGATACATTCTCCAGATGCGCACAAACGCGTCGTCGTAGCCTTGTTCGCGAATCGTTGAGATTGACTGTTCAAACTGCTGCGCCCAGCGCTTAAGGGTCTCGGCGTAATCCAGGCCAAAAGATAAGGTCTCTTGTACACATAGCCCGGCGGCTTCACACTCTTTCTCAAAGCGCGTCGGACTCGGTAGCATGCCACCCGGAAAAATAAACTGCTGAATGAAATCAGTGCCGCGTCGGTAAGCGTCAAAGCGCTGATCTTCAATATCGATCGTTTGCACCACTACGCGACCACCGGGCTTGAGGCAGCGACCCAGCATTTGAAAGTAACTGGGCCAATGCAACAACCCCACCGCCTCGAACATTTCAATTGAAACAATATGATCGAATTGCTCGGGTACATCACGGTAGTCTTGTAACCTTAAGTCAACCTGTTCATGCAATCCGGCTTGAAACATACGCTGTGTGGCCCACTCAAGTTGGGCATCTGACAAGGTGATACCAACAACCTTCAAGCCGCGCAGTGCAGCCCGCTGGGCAAAGCCGCCCCAACCACAGCCAACTTCAAGTATCGTTTGCCCAGGTGTCGCCTGTAATTGGTTCAAGATGCGGTCGTATTTGGCGTCTTGCGCGTCTTGCAACGTGCGCGTCATATCCCCTTCGAACCAAGCTGCCGAATACGTCATTGAAGGATCAAGCCATAGCCGATAAAACGCGTTACCCACATCGTAGTGACTTAAGATATTGCGCCGACTGCCACGCCGACTGTTGTCTTTCAGCACCCAGTGCGACAATTTTTTTAGCAATAATGCCCACCAGTGTCCATCAACCGCCTCAGACACCTGCTCGTTACGCAGCGCTAGTGTGAACAGCGCCAATAAGTTTGGCGAATCTACCCATCCGCGGCGTAAACTTTCAGCAAAGCCGACATCACCTTGGCGCAATATCAAACCCGCTGCGCGCCAGTCATGCATGTGTAACTCGGCATGCAAGCTCGAGGTGGTCTGCCCGAAGTGCACGCTCGAGCCCTGTGGG
>Ga0114968_10004525_pt1 | contig 10356 bp, 10 predicted proteins | sample M_130807_EF_Meta_FD_87020 | JGI IMG/M metagenome (GOLD analysis project Ga0114968, IMG submission 87020) | Freshwater microbial communities from Lake Montjoie, Canada to study carbon cycling - M_130807_EF_MetaG | ecosystem: Environmental > Aquatic > Freshwater > Lake | place: Lake Montjoie... | reverse complement strand
GGTTCTGTTGTGCGCTACAACGCTACAACTTACCAAACAACTTTGGTTGTCAACACCGCCGTCCAAGACGTTCCAGTTGCAGTCGCTATGGCGGCTACGACAGCTGGTCTGTACGGTTGGTATCAAATTGCAGGCAATGCGGTTATTAAAAAGACTGCTGTTACCGTCACACCTCAAGTCACTTTGTTCCTGTCTGCCACCGCAGGCCGTGTCAAAGTATTGGCGAGTGCTGGTTTGCAATTGGTAGCTGCACGTTCAGCAAACTTAACCACCGTCACTTCTACGACTTCAACAGTCACCGTGACAATTAACCGTCCACATCTCCAGTCACAAATCACTTAATGATTGAAGCTGTACTCGATGTGGTAGGAAACACAGAGCCTGACGTATTGTTGGGCAATGTGCAGCGATCCGTAAAAAGGTCGCTGCCTTGGTTTGATTTTGACGAGTCACGCCAAGGCAGCGTATGCCTTGTTGGTGGTGGGCCTAGTCTGGTTGACACAATTGACCAGTTGAAAGTCCGTCACCAAAACGGCTCTAAAATATGGGCTATGAACGGCTCTTACGATTATTTGGTTGGGCAAGGCATTATTCCAGACGCAATGGTGATGCTTGACGCAAGACCTGAGAACGTGAGATTTGTTCAAAAACCTTATGCAAAGACTACGTTTTACATTTCTAGCCAATGCGACGAGGCTGTGTTTGATGCGTTGGAAGGGTATAAAGTGGTGTTAGTCCACGCCAATACGCCTGGCGTATATGAGTTGCTTGAGCATGAAAAGGCTCGACCAGTTCACCTGATGGGCGGCTTTACAACTGTTGGCATCTTGTCGTTGATTTTGGCAAAGTTACAAGGGTTTAAGCGTATTTTCTTGTTTGGTATGGATTCGAGCTATCGAGATGGCGAGCATCATGCTTATAAGCAAGAAAGTAATGACTCAGATCGTGTAATTGACGCTATGATTAACGATGTGACGTACAAATGTGCGCCGTGGATGGCACAGCAAGTAACGGATTTTCAAAACGTCGTAGCAGGCTTTGATGATGTTACGATTGAAGTGTGTGGCGATGGGCTTTTGCACCAAATGGCAAAAGCGATGAGAAATTAACTTAAAGGACAATCATGGCATTTCCATCAAGAATTCAAGGTTCAGGCAATTCGCCATTATCTGCTGCAAACATTTGTGGCGATGGCGCTGTTGGCTTAGTTGCTGTAGGCACAACAGCAGCGACTGCTTTACAACTTTCAGCCGTAAATAACACGATTACCACTTCAGCAGCATCAACTGGCGTAAAACTGTCACCGACTGAAGTTGGCGCACAAGTCATTGTTCGTAACGATTCGGGACAAACAGTTACTATTTATCCTTACGACACAGGCAGTACAATTAACGCAGGTGCAACAAGCGTCACCGTGGCAACAGCAAAAACAATTCTGTTAGCAGCAACTTCCGCAACCACATGGGTTTCAATCACAGGGGCATAAATTGGCTTTAGACAGCGATATTTCAAACGCAGATTCTCACCTACACGTCGAGTTTTACGTTTACGATAAAGAGCCGTACAAAGAAAAGCCGTTTGTTAGAATTATTGTGCCAGGCGATAAGACCACGATTATTGACCAGCCCGTTCGGGACGATCATAAACAAAGGTTTCCACGCCAATGGTTGCATTTTCAGATGCAAAACAATAACGCTGAAGTTATTGGTGTGCCTTTGAAACAATGGGTACAAGACGATCCTGAAAACTTTAATGATATGCAGATGGCAGAATTGCAAATCTTTAAGTTTCAGACCGTTGAGCAAGTGGCTACCGCTACCGATAACCAGTTACAAAGAATTGGCATGGGTGCGGTGGGTTTGCGAGAGCAGGCTAGGCGTTATTTAGCAGTTAAAAACCAATCTTCTAGTCAAACTGAGATTGAACATACTAAGTCGGAACTTGCTGAAGTCAAAGAGCAGTTAGCGGCTTTGGTGGCTCAAATGTCGGAAAAGAAGGTTGGGAGGCCACGCAAAGAGGAATAAATGTCATCAACTACGATGCTACAGCTAGTAACCCAAGTTACCAACGAACTTGGGGTATCAACTCCAACTGCTGTGGCATCAAACAGCAACCAAGATGTTATTCAAATCTTGGCGCTGATGAACGCAGCTGGCTACGAGTTTTTGCGTAGGCACGACTGGCGGGAATTAACCAAACGCTACACGTTTACGAGTGAATACACTCAAACAACGGGTGATGTAACCGAAAACACCTACACCATTACAAACATTCCAAGTACCGCAGGCTTAGATACAACGTATCAAGTTGTAGGTAACGGTATTTCAAACGCTTGTTATATCGAATCCGTAGACTCAGGTACTCAAGTGACCGTTAATCTACCGTCCACAGGAACGTACACAGGCGCTACGATTACTTTTGAAAAGGTAATGTATGCCTTACCCTCAGATTACGAATCGGCTGTCCCAAGGACTATGTGGGATCTCAGCAAGCATTGGGAAATGCTTGGCCCAGAAAGTCCACAGCAATGGGAGTGGCTGTTGTCAGGGTTTATCTCAACAGGCCCACGCATCCGGTGGCGTTTGTTAGGGAAATACTTTCAGATCTGGCCTGGCGTTTCCACTAACGAACTTCTTGGCTACGAGTACAGATCAAACGGTTGGGCGTTATCGTCAACAGGCACGGTCAAAACTTCATTTACTGCTGACACCGACACCTGTATTTATCCTGATCGGTTAATGGTATTGGCTACAAAGCTGAAGTATTTTGAGGCGAAAGGCTTTGATACGACAGCCATGTTCCGTAATTATCTTGAGGAATTTGAGATTGTTCGGGCGCAGGATATGTCGGCAGCTAACTTGTCGTTTGCACCACGCCCAGGCACAGTTCTGATTGGATACGATAACATACCCGATACGGGCTACGGGACAAACTAATGCTTGCGCCTAACCGACTTATTCAAGGCACAGCGGCTCGCGTTCAATCGTTGCCTGCCCCTATCGGCGGTTGGAACGTGCGCGATTCCATTGCAAACATGGACACGCTTGATGCTGTCCAGTTAACTAACTTGTTTCCTACGGTCAACAACGTAGTGTTGCGTGGTGGATACACACAATATTCAACAGGCATCACAGGGCAAGTACAGACCCTTTTATCGTACTCAAGCGGTGCGACTGACAAACTATTTGCTATTGCGGGAACGTCTATTTACGACTGCACAGCTGGCGGTGCTGTAGGCGCTGCGGTGGTCACAGGATTAACTAACGCAAAGTGGGAATCTGTCAACGTCACAACTCCGGCTGGCGGCTACATTTATGCGGTCAATGGTGTAAACGCACCACTACTCTACAACGGCACGGCTTGGACAAATCCGGTCATTACTGGCGTAACTTCAACTACGTTGAGCAACATCACGACTTTTAAGAATCAAGTGTGGTTTACGCAAGCCTCAACGCTTAAAGCGTGGTATCTGCCAACACTCAGTATTTCAGGCGCAGCTGCCGCAATTGACATGAGTTCGGTTGCCCAGCTCGGCGGCTATCTTGTTGCGGTTGCAACGTGGACGCTTGATGCGGGCTACGGTGTTGACGATAACCTAGTGTTTATAACGTCCAATGGCGAGGTTATTGTTTGGTCGGGTACTGATCCCTCAGACTCTACAAAATGGGCGCTAGTGGGCGTTTGGCGGCTCGGTAAGCCCGTTGGCAAACGATGCCTGATGAAGTACGGCGGGGACATACTGATACTGACTTACAACGGTCTGTATCCACTTGCTGCTAGTCTACAGTCATCTAGACTTGATCCACGCATTGCATTATCGGACAAGATTCAAGGTGCATTTACTGCGGCAACGCAACAGTATGGCGGCACGTTTGGTTGGGATCTTACGTTTGATCCGCAGCACAATGCTTTGACTGTCAATGTTCCCGTTGCTGAAGGTCAACAACAACAACAATATGTAATGAATAACATTACTAAGGCGTGGTGCAACTTTACAGGCCAAGCGGCTAACTGTTGGACGATATACAACAATGAGCCGTATTGGGGTGGGAATGGCTTTGTTGCTCATGCGTGGGATGATAATTTTGCGGATGACGTTAGTGACATAAACAGCTATGCATTGCAAGCGTTTAACTATTTTGATGCGCGGGGCGTTAAAAAGTATTTCACTCGCGCTAGACCGTCAATATTCACCAATGGTTCACCGTCCATATTTCTTGGTTTAAACATGGATTTTGATTTAGAGGATACGACTGCGGCGTTAAGTTTTAGCCCACAGATTTCTGCTAAATGGGATACCGCGCTGTGGGATGTTGATTATTGGGCGCAAGATAACGTCATTACTAATAACTGGCAAGGTGTGACGGGAATCGGTTATTGCGCGGGGACTCAGTTTAAATCTGCAAGTCAGGGAATTACTATTTTATGGGCATCGACGGACATTGTTTACCAACAAGGTTGGGCTGGCATATAGTCCAAGGTGCTGAAATAGGGCATTGGGTCGCAAAAAGGATAGCAGGCGAGTTCTTTGCGGAAGGGTCGAGTGCGATTGGTTTGCAGAAAGATGGGATAACGATTGCAGGCGTAATTTACGAAAATTGGAACAGGCAAAGTATCTTTTGTCATATAGCCATCGAAGGGCGCATGACAAAGGCGTATTTAAAGGCAATATTTGATTACCCTTTTAATGTTTGTAAGTGCAAAAAGATTATTGTGCCTGTGGTCAGTAATCATGCAAAAAGCATAAAATTAGTAACTAAGATGGGTTTTACAGAAGAAGCAAGATTGAAAGATGCCTCACTTGATGGCGATATTATATTTTTGACATTGACACAAGAAAAGTGTCGGTTTCTAGGGGTAGAAAATGGGTAAGTCAGCAGCAGCACCACCAACACCGGATTACGTTGGCGCAGCCAAGCAGCAGGGTAAAGATAACCTAGTTGCTGCGCGAGAATCAAACGTCATGTCAAACCCAAACATGATTACACCGTTTGGCAATCGGACAGTATCGTATTCTGCGCCAACACTTGACCAAAGTGCTTATAACGATGCGTTGGCAAAATACAACGCAGGCAGCGGTGTTAACAGAAACGACTATTACAGCACTTCCGGAGGCGGTACGGGCGATCAAGCCGATCCTGGCACAAGCACATTTAATGAAAAAGCATATCAAGATGCATTAAACAAACGCGGCCCTGCACCAACGACAAGCGCTTTTATGACTGGCGGCGGTCAACCGACCATTACAGACACGCTTACCCCGCAAGCGCAACAGACTTTAGATTCGCAGCAACGTGTGCAGACCGCGTTAGCTAACCTTGGCGAAACAGGCATTGCTAACGCAAGGGCTACACTTGAAAGACCATTTGTGCCGACCTCGACTGAAATTCAGCGCAATTTCGGCGGTTACGACGCTGTGCCAAATGCGGCTAATTTCAACGCTCAGACAGGCATTGATACAAGCGGCATTGCAAAGATGCCAATCAATGCGGGGATGACTGCACAAGATTTGATTCTGCAACGCTTAAATCCAACGATTGCAGCGGGTGATACTTCATTTAAACAAGCGTTAGCAAACCAAGGTCTAGCGCCTGGCACAACAGCCTACGACGCGGCGTATCGCAATCGTTCGCAACAAATTAACGATTTGTACAACCAAGCGGCACTTCAAGGTATCAACTTGGATATGTCTGCAAATCAGCAGGGATATAACCAAGCGTTAGCAAACGCAGGACTGTATAACTCGGCAATGGGTCAGAATTTTGGTCAAGGAATGACCACCCAAGGCACACAGTTTAATCAAGGTCTTAATAAGGCTCAGTTTCAAAACACAGCACAGCAACAGCAGCTGGCGCAAGACTTGGCATTACGGGCGCAACCGATCAACGAAGTTATCGGACTTATGGGCGGCTCACAGATTCAATTGCCACAGTTTCAAGGTTATCAAGGTACGTCAGTTGCACCAGCGCCAACCTTTGCGGGTACGCAAGCGCAAGGGCAGGCTGATATGCAAAGGTATGGTATCCAACAAGCAGGCAATAACGCAATGACGCAGGGCTTGTTTAGTGCGCTTGGAATGGCAGCAATGGCTGCACCTAAATTTTCTGACAGACGTTTAAAATCAAATATTGTTCAAGTTGGCACTCACCCAAGTGGAATTGGCATTTATGAGTACGACATTTTTGGCAAGCGTGAGCGTGGCGTGATGGCAGACGAAGTAGCTAAAGTAATGCCAGATGCAATCGTGCCGCATGAAAGCGGCTTTATGATGGTTAATTACGGGAAACTATAATGTTAAACCAATACGTCAACATGACTCCACAGCAGAAAATGGCTCAAATGCTGCAACAGCAAGCCCAACAAACACCTATGCAAGGTGGGCAACAAGAAATTCCGCAATCAATGGGTCAAGCAGCATCACAAAACCCGTTTGGCGGCGTTCAAGATGCGATGAAAATGTATAACCAGTTTAATCAGCAAGGCGATATGCAAGACTACAAAGATTACATTGCACGATTAAAACTTGGTCAAGTGCAAACTGGCGGTATGTTTGATCGTGGCAACGCTGTCGGCCCAGATGTAACTGCTAACAATTACACGGGGTAAGTCATGGCAACTATGTTCCCTAATATTTCAACGCAACAAGGCTACAGAGCGCCAGGGCCGTATGACGAGGATTACCGTTCAATTGCTCGCCGTGAGCAAATGGCTCAAATTTTGCAACAACAGGCTTTGCAACCAATTGAAGTTGGTGCTTATCAAGGTATTCAAGCGCCTATCTCGCCGTTATCTGGAATTGCTAAAGTTTTGCAAGGTTATTTTGCAGGGCAGCAAATGGATAAAGCTGATGAAGGTCGGCAAGATTTATTATATAAATCTGAAAATGCTGATCGTGCTTTAGTTGGATTGCCACCTATTGAAAGAACAAGACCGCAGCAATTAGCTCAAGCATTACAGCAACCAACGCCTACAACGGTTGGTGAGGGTGCGCCACCAACAGGTATGCCACAAACAAATATGCCTCAAATAATGCCCGTTGCCCAGTCATTCCCAGTTGGGCCATCGGGCGCATACCAAAACTTGCCACCAAATCAAGAAATTGATGCAGTGCCGCAAACAGCGCCAATTCAAGCTATGCCAACGCAAGTTGCACCGATTCAAGGTGCAGCGCCAAAAGGTCAATTCACACCACCTGGCGGCGGGTCAGCATTGCCATCGGTCACGGGTGATCCTGCAAAAGATTTGGCATTGCTTAAACAATTTAGAGGCGATACAGCTGCATACGTTAAATTTGCTTATGAACAAAATAAGCCACAAGTGGTGGCTAAAGGTGGATCATTATTTACCAACCAAGGCAAATTGATTGTTGGCACACCTGATGAAAACGGTAATGTAACAGTTCAACTTCCTGATGGCACTTTCCGAAGGGAAAAAGCTGCTGGCGCAGCCGAACTGACACGAGGTGAAGCGTTTACAAAAGAATACGCAATTGAAGGTGCAAAAGCTACAGTAGCACGGGATACCACGCATTTTGGTTTAGCTGAATCTGCGCCACAAAACATTGAAAAAGCTAATCGTATTATTGATTTAGTTGAATCTGGCGCATTAACAGGTACAGCGGCAGAAAAGAAACTTCAAATTGCTCGTTTGTTTAACATTACGGGTAATGGGCCGGAAGATACTATTAAAAAGACTGAATTATTGCTTTCCGGTTTGGGTCAAAACGTGCTTGATAACATCAAAGCGTCTGGTCTTGGCGCAGGACAAGGATTTACTAATACTGATCGTCAATTTTTAGAACGTGTTGTTGGCGGTTCAATTGAACTTAATGGCGAAACATTAAAAGAATTGGCTCGACTTCAAAAACTGTCAAATCAGCGCAATGTTGAAAAATGGAACAAACGAGTTGGCGAAATTGATCCAAACGTAAGAAAAGACATGGGTTATAAACCTGTGGAACTTGGCAATACTTACAGTCAAAGCGAAATTCGTGCTGAATTGAAACGCAGAGGATTGACTCAATAATGGCAAACATTGAACAATTTTCTTCACAATACGGGCCTTTGGCAGGTAAAGTTGGCAGCGAATTAGGTGTAAGCCCTGATTTGTTATTAGGTCAATGGGGATTGGAAACGGGTTGGGGCAAAGGAATTATCCCTGGCACTAACAATCTTGGCAACATTATGGATTTCTCAGGCGGCGGTGTAGCTGCTGTTGATAACTATTTAGGTCGTACTGATAAATATCGTGCCTTTGAAACTCCAGAAGCATTTGGGGCGCATTTTGTAGATTTAATCAAGCGCAGATACCCAAACGCTGTTGGTGCGGGTGACGATGCCGTTAAGTTTGCGACAGCCTTAAAAGAAGGTGGTTACGCAGAGCATCCTGAATACATAAATTCATTAGTCAACACAATACAAACAGTTAGAAAACAACCAAATTCTGCAAATTTCGTTGCAAGCGCTACAACTTCTGATGCCAATCCGGTAGGATTATCGTCAATGAGTAACGAGCAATTACTTAAATTTGCATCACCATCTGCGCCTAAAGGTTTGGAAGGGTTGAGCAACGAAGAATTATTAGGCATGGCAAAAGGTCAGCAACCAGCTGCACAAGCGCAACAAGGCCCAATGGGGGCTGGTGACGTTGCGTTTCAAGCCGTTACTAATATCCCGTCAAGCGCAGCAAAGTTTGCGGGTGACATTTACCAAGCGGTAACTAACCCTGTCGAAACGGTTAAAAGCATTGGAATGTTGGGCGCAGGTGCAATTAAAAACGCATTGCCTAAATCGGTGACGGATTTTATTACTTCAATTAGTAGCGAGCCAGGTCAAATTGACAAAGCCGTTGAAATGGCTAACGCCGTGGGCGGCGAATACAGCAAAAAATACGGATCAATAGAAGGCTTTAAAAACGCCATTGCAACCGATCCTGTAGGCACAGCAGCAGATATTTCTATGCTCTTTACTGGCGGTGGTTCGTTAGTAAGTAAATTGCCAGGCATGGCGGGTCGTGCAGGCGAAACCGTTGCTAATGTTGGTCGTGCAATTGATCCTTTAAATATTGCAACCAAAGCCGTTACAAAACCTTTGCAATTAGCTGAAATGCTTGGTACACCTGCCGTTGGTTTGGCAACTGGCGCGGGTGCAGAGTCTATTCGTGAAGCAGCTAGAGCAGGCGCAGCTGGTGGCACAAAGGCAGAAGCATTTTTAGGTCAATTGCGTGGCAATGCACCAATTGAAAACGTAGTTAACACCGCAAAAGAAGCTGTTGCAGAATTGCGGCAAAACCGTTCTGATGCGTACAGATCAGGTATGGGTGGCGCAACGCAAAACACGACATTACTTGATTTTGCACCAATTGACCAAGCAATTATTAACGCTGAGAAAGTGGGTACTTTTAACGGTGTTGTTATTCGCGGCAATGCGGCAAATGCTTTAAAAGAAATTAAAGACAAAATTGCTGAATTCAAAGCTGGCAATCCTGCTGTATTTAGAACGGTTGAAGGTTTTGACAAGTTAAAACAAGCTATTGGCGATATTCAACAAGCATTGCCTTATGGAACGCCTGCTCGTAAAGTTGCAGACGATTTGTATAACTCGGTAAAAAACGAGATTACAAAACAAGCGCCAGATTATGCAAAAGTAATGGGCGATTACGAGCAAGCAAGTGCGTTGCTTAAAGACATTGAAGGATCGTTATCTTTAGGCAAAAAAGCCAATATTGATACATCGGTTCGCAAATTGCAGTCAATCTTGCGGAACAATGCAAATACTAATTACGGCAGACGGGTTGATTTAGGTCGGCAATTAGAGGCTACGGGTGTGCCAGGTGCGGATACATTATTTCCCCAACTAGCGGGTCAAATGCTAAGTTCTTTTACACCAAGAGGTATTCAAGGTGCAACAACCGCATTAGGTGGCGCTGCTGCGTATGCAACTAACCCAGCATTACTGCCTGGTCTTGCATTAACTTCGCCTAGATTGGTTGGCGAGGCGGCATATTACGGCGGCAAAGCAGGCGGTTCGGCACAAAAAATGGCTAAAGCACTTGAATCAATAACAGATAAATCACCAATTGACCCTTACACGTTAAGGATGTTGGCAGCTAAATTAGGGCAAATGCAGCCCGAAGAACAAAGGTAATCCATGAGTTATCTCTTATATCCTGTTACAAGATTTTTTAACCGACTAATATGCGATTGATGAACCCCATACTTTTTGGCAATAATGCTTTGACGCTCGGTGCTTTGCCGAATGTCTGCAATATCTTGTTCAGAAAGTCTGCCGTTCCAATGATCCAATCCGTAATTGTGTCTACGTTTATTAGCTGCATCAGCATTGTTTTCGGCTTTTG
>Ga0114968_10004524_pt1 | contig 10357 bp, 11 predicted proteins | sample M_130807_EF_Meta_FD_87020 | JGI IMG/M metagenome (GOLD analysis project Ga0114968, IMG submission 87020) | Freshwater microbial communities from Lake Montjoie, Canada to study carbon cycling - M_130807_EF_MetaG | ecosystem: Environmental > Aquatic > Freshwater > Lake | place: Lake Montjoie... | reverse complement strand
CGAACCTCCTCTTCGTAGATCAGATCGAGCAGATCGCTGGACGCGCCCGTCTTGCGCTGGATGCCGATCACGATGACCGGCTCCGCGCCGTAGGTGCCCGAGCACGGGGCGAGGCGCGCGTAGTTCACGCTGCCGTTAGGCGCCACCGAACGCAGGGCGTCCGTGATCTGGGTGAGGAGCTTCGTGGCGCGCTGGGTCTTCTCGAGCACGTCCTTCCCCTCCCGCACGGAGCGCAGCTCCGAGACGGAGGGGAGAAGGACCCGGCGCTGGAGGTTGGCCGCCTTCGCCTGCGCCGTGTCCATCTCCGCGGGCGCGGACGACGCCTTCGGCTTCTCCTCCCCCTCGTCCAGCTCGTCCTCGTCCACCTCGTCCTCGAGGCCGATCTTGGCGAGGTGGGCCGCGTTCATCTGCGAACGTGCCTTCCGGCGGATCTGGCGGGCAAGCGCCGGGCGGACCGCGCCCATCTGCTCCGCGAGACCGAGGAGACGCTCGGACGAGACCACCCCGTCGAGCAGATCCACCAGGGCCGGCGCGGAGAGACCGTCCATCCCCTCGGCGCCGAAGGCCGCGAGACGATCGCCCACCCCACGCCCGAAGAGCGCGCGAAAGTCGGCGCTGGTGAACTCCACGTCCTCGCCACCGTCGATCCCGTAGTAGTCGTGCTCCATCGCGCTGAACAGGTAGCCGATGGTCTCCGCGCGAAGGTCGGCGGCCAGGTCTTCCTGGCCCACCGCGTAGTCCGAGGCCCCATAGTAGCAGGTGCCCCCGTAGCTCGGGGTAGACGTGGACAGCTCCTCCTCCAACGCAGCCTGGTCACGGAAGTAGGCCTCGCTGACCTTCTTGGAGACAGGCGTGTACGTCGAAGAGGCCGGCGGGACGACCGGGGCGACCGGAGCCGTCACGGTCGGCGGGGTGACCGTGGGCGCGACGAGCGAAGGCGCGTAGGCCGGCGTCACCGAAGTCGAGGCGGCCGAAGGAAGGGTAGACGGGTAGCGCGTCAAGATCTGAACGCGCGGAGGTGCAGGAACCCTGCGCGCGCGGGGCGGCCCGCGGAACCCGAGCAGCTCGGCCTCCAGGCGACCCGGAGGGACGAGCCCCTGACGGTTCACGCCCAGCGTGCCCATGCGCGCCCAGATCCGCTTGAGGCGAAGGAGCGCGCGGCCCGCCACGTTCTTCCGGTTCTGCGTCTCCGAGAGGCCCGCCGTGAAGAGGGCGGCCGCCGCGCGGCCCGCCGTGAACCGGTTCGAGAGCCAGTACCGGAAGCGCTCGGTGACGCGCGCGTAGCGCGCCCGGAGCCGGGCCGTCTGGCCCGCCGTTGCGCCCAGCGCGTCCGCGCCCAGCGTGTCCGCGTACAGGCCCATCACGTCCGCGCCCAGCTCCGGAGCCGACTCGGCCGCGTACTCGACCGCGAGCGGGAAGGCGGTGAAGTCGTCCGGGAGCATCGCCGCCACCTCGGCACCCGAAAAGACCACACCATGCGTGGTTCGAGCGCCGGGCCGGAGAATGAGGGTGCTTCCGTAGTTCACGAGGTTGGAGACCGGGAAGGCTCCAAACGTACCCGAGAGGGCCGCGGAGATGCGCTCAATGTCGGTGTCAGTCAGTGCCATGCAGGACTCCAGACGCGGACATAGCCCGCGCGACGTTCAGATACCACGGAGGTGGAAGATGAAGTTGTTCGCCACGTTGCAGGACAGGGCAGACCAGAGCGCGTCCACACGCTCCCCGGCGGTCGCCGCATAGGCGAAGGTCGCGCCGAACTGGGGGATCTGGAAGGTCAAGACGCACGCGTCCTGGACCGTGATCGCCTCGCATCCCTCGGGAAGCTCGATCACCGATGCGGGGGCCGTGTAGGAGAGGAACGAGAGGAGCGGCGAGCGCCCCAGGATCTCGTAGACCCAGGTGAAGTAGAGCGTGCAGTCCGCGGGGATCGGCGTCACCGCACGCACGTTGACGTGGGGATAGGAGCCGACGTGCAGCTCCGCGGAGAGCCCCTCTCCGACCGCAAAGACGCGGCGCGCGATGCCGCCGTAGGCGGTGCCGGCCTCGGCGTCGATCGTGACCGTGAGGCCGGGGGTGGCGCTCTCGTTCTTGAAGCTGATCGACATCCCCATCGGGCCGATGCCATCGACGTTGACGGGCGGGCGCCCCTTCCAGAGCGCGGAGGTGTCGGTCTTGGGGCCCCGGAACAGACCGCCATCGCGCGCACCCCCGGCCAGTTCCTGCAGGTTCGTGAGCGGGTATCGAATCGGGAACTGGCTCATCCGTTGCCTCCCATGCCAGCGGCACGGCTCGGGTCAAGAAGGCCCCACCGCTTCGTCTTGACGACGACGTGGTAGAGGTGGGGCCCGCTCTGGTAGACGTAGGTTCGGGCGTCTTCGCCCGCGAACATCATCTCGGCCGCCACGGCCGAGGACAGATCTTCGCAGTCCCCCTGCGCGGTGCCTCCGTTCGCGAGCTGGGCGACCAGCTCGTCCCACGTCTGCCAGTGCTCCCGTGGGTCGGCCCGCTTGTAGCGGACACGGCCCGACTGGATGCCGCGCAGGATGGGCATCGCCTTCGGATTGGCGTTGACGTGACGCATCTGGCCGAGGTTGGCAGAGACGATCCCGTCCAAGAGGTTGGCGGCGTCCCGTGTGGCGACCCGGATGTAGGGGGTAACAGGCACAGGCTACCTCGTAACGTAGGAGACGCTGTCGACGCTCGGCGTACGCCCCTGGGCGCCGCGCCGCGCGTACGGACCCGGCTGGTGACGGCCGAACTCGGTGTCGTCGAGAACATCGACGATGAGCTGGATCGTAAACGTCATCGACGTGTAGGGGACGCCCACCACGGCTGCCGAGAGATAGGCCCGGTTGGGGGAAGCGAGGATCGGGTTGTCGCGAAGCCCCGCGTACTCGGGGAGGAGCGTCGAGTAGACGGTCGCATCGACGTACTCGCCCTGCGGGAAGAGGTTCGCGGAGCCGCCGACGTTGAGGTTCCGAACGAGCAGCGTCGGGCGCTGGTTCGACGTGTAGATCTGTGGGATCAACGAACCGGGGAGGAAGCCGCCGCCGTTCGGGATCGGGATCCCTGTGGGGAGATCTTGGGTGTAGTCCGGAAGCGGGCAGGCCTTCGTGGAGACTTGAAAGCCCACGATCCGAACCGTGGCCCACTCCAGGATGGGGCTCCGGAAGTAAAGTCCGCTCACCTTCCGGTTCGCCGTCACCCCGTCCGTCGCGAACGGCGGGATGTTCACGATGACGGTGGGGTTGACCTCGTCGGGCTGCAAGGCCCCCGCGCCGGTCGTGACCGTCGTCCACCCGGTCTGCGGATTCTTCGGATCGACACCGGAGGGGAAGGTCGGCTGGTTGTCCAGTTCGTACAGGTACAGGGGAATCGCGACCAGACGCCCGATGCCCGGCGGCGCGTTGACCTCAAAAGCCAGGCCGCCGACCCCGTTCACGCCCGCCGCAGAGGCGAGCGTGTCCTTCATCAAGGCTACCGGGTCGGGGCGGACCGGGGCCTTGCCGACCTGCGCGTAGAGCTGGTCGAGCGCCTGGCGGAGATCGCGCGCACGATCTCCGCTGCTCAAGCGGAGCAGCAGCTCGAGGCGCCGGATGCGGCCTTGGACGATGCGGCGATCGGATGCGTCAGACATGGCAGCCCCTTAGCGCGAAGAAGACGCGGATGCACGAAGGCCCGCCCGCGCCGAGACGCGAGCGGGCCTCACGGGCGTCCGACCGGAGTTTCCCCCGGTCGGAACAGACCGAACCGGGACTACCGGTTGACGAACGAACCGCCCTGGCGAACGAGGGCGCCCGCGCGCGCGTAGGCACCGGGGATGTGGGCCCCGTAGTTGTCGTCCACCAGGATCTCGCAGACGAGGCTGGCGGAGAAGTTGATGCGCGACACCGTCACGCCAACCGGACCCACGACCTGGGCGTTGAGCTGCGCGACGTTGGGGCTCTTCAGGATGGGATAGTCGCGCAGACCCGCGAAGCTGTCCTGACCCGAGAGGTAGATGTCGGCCGGAGCGAAGTCTTCGTGGACGAAGAGGTTCGCGCCGCCGCCGATCTGGAGCTGCGAGAAGCAGAGCTGCGCGACCGGGCCGTTCGGGAGAACGGGGTAGCGCACGGCGGCCTCGAAGCCCACGATGCGGAGGGTGGCCCAGGAGATCTGGGGGGTCTGGAGCTGGACGGTGCCGGTCACCGCGGTAGCGGAGCCCGCCTCGTTGGGCGACTCGGCGCAGATGGCCGGGACGGTGGTCGAGGTGCCAGAGCCGCCCGCGGCAACCGGGGTCGTGCTCAGGGGCTTGAAGCCCGCGACCGACGTGGTGACGTAGAACGGGATGCGGATGAGGCGGCCGATGCCCGGGGGCGCCTGCGCGGTGAACTGGAGACCGCCCACACCGTCAACCATGGCGCGGTTGATGCGGTTGTTGGCGTCGAGGAGGGGGTTTGCAGAGCGAGCCATGGAGAACTCCGTAGAGAGGAAGGGAGAAGGGGAGGACATCGCGCCGCGCGGGATGAGCCGCGCGGCGCGACAGCGGGACTACCGGTTGACGAACGAGCCGCCCTGGCGGACGAGGCTGCCGCCGCGCGCGTAGGGGCCAGGGATGTGCGCCCCGTAGTTGTCGTCCACGAGCACCTCGCAGAGCAGCGAGCAGCTCACGGTCATCGACTCGCCCACCACGTCATCGAGCATCTGGACGGTCACGACCGCCGTGTTCGGGGACTTGAGGATGGGGTAGTCGCGAAGACCGCAGAACTCGGGCTGGTCCGCGCTGTAGATGTCGGCATCCGCGAAGTCTTCGTGGGTGAAGAGGTTCGCGCCGCCGCCAATCTTCAGATCCTGCACGATCAGGATGGGACCGGGGTTCTGGATCGCGCAGTTGAGCTTCTGCGCCACCTCGAAGCCGACGATCCGCAGGGTCGCCCAGGAGATCTGGGGGGTCTGCAGGATGTGGGCCGCGTTGCCGGAGGTCGCGGGGATCTCGATGAACACCGGGTTGGTGGTGCTGCCCACGGTCGGAGAAGCGGCGGTCGTGCCCGCGGTCGTCACGTTCGCGGTCGCGTTGACCGGGTAGAACGGGAGACGGACGAGGCGACCGATGCCCGGGGGCGACATGGCCTGGAAGGACAGACCACCGACGCCCTCGATGCCGGAGGCGGCGAGCGCGGTCGCCGCAGCCTGCTTCTGCGCGGTGTAGCCGCTCTTGGCGAGGATGCGGTCGATCTGCATGAGCTTCTGCTTGATCGCCTTCTGGCGGGCCGGGCCGACCAGCGGGAGCTGGGCAACCAGCTTGCTGCGGAGGCGGAGGAGGCGGGCGAGCTTGCGCTCGCTCATCGCGCCCAGCTCGTCCGTGCCGTCGTCGTCAGCGCCAAAGTCATCATCGAGGCCGAAATCGTCGTAAGCCATTGGAAACTCCAAGGAAGGGGAGAGAGGGAGAGGAGGAACGGGAAGGAGGGACTACCAGCCGTAGGAGCTGTTCATCGAGCCGCGGGCGTAGTTCTGGGCGCCGCCCTTGGCCTTGGCGCCACCGCGAGGCGCGCTGGCAGGAGCGGACTCGGTGAGCTGGGGAGCCTCGGCGCTGGAGGAAGCCGCCGCCGCCTTCTTGGACTCAGCCGCCTTGCGGCAGGTCTCGGTGGCGACGAAGGAGCCGAGGAGGCCGGTCGCCACGTCGTGACCGACGCGACGGGCCATCGGGGGGCCGAACTGGCCGACGAGGGCGGCGGTGAGACCACCGAGGAAGCGGGCGTCCGTGAGCGCCATCACTTCCTTCACGCCACTATTCTTGTTGAGGACCTTGAAGCCGGTGCGAAGCGTGCCGTCCTGGCAAGCGAAGTGGGTGGCGGCGGCGTTGAGGCCGAGCGAGCCGAGCAGATCGAGCGGAGTGAAGTCAGAAGCGTCACCGAGCATGGGGGGACTCCAAAGGGTGGAAGGATTCGCAGGGTCGTTCCCCGCCGTCCTCTTCTACCGGGCTTGCAACGACGACGGAAGACCGTTACGGTGGTCGCGAAAGTTCATATTCACGTTCACGCGTGAACATGGCGTTGAAGCGGCAAGACCAAAAGAACAGGCGGCGCATGAACAGACCCCCTCCTCGCACTCGCTTCCAGCCCCCGATCACGGGCGGGTCGCCAGATCGCGGAGAGGAGGAACCCGAGGAGGCGACGGCGACCCTGCGCGCGAACCCGCGACTGACCGGAGACGCGCGCTACTACTGCTACACCTGCGGGAGCCCGTGGCCGAAGGAGGCCGTGGTGTGCCCGGCCTGCAAGGGAAGCGACCGCGCCCGCGGCGCCGCACGACCGATCCGGCCCGCGCAGAACGACACCACGCTCTTCGACGGTCCATGGAAGCTGCTCCCATGGCCGAAGCAGGGGACGGTCGCCATGTACGGGGGTCCGGGAGCCGGAAAGTCGAGTCTCGCGGGCCTCCTGCGCCCCACCCGCTGGCTGACGCGCGAGCAGGAGCCGAAACCGGTGGGCGACATGTTCCGGCGCATCCTCCCCGACTTCATGCCGAGCGTCGAGACCGTCGAGACACCCGAAGACGTAAAGCGCGTGCTGTCCGAGACGCAGCGCGGACCCGTCGTCATGGACTCGCTGACCGCGTTCGGCCTCCGTGAAGCGCTGGTCGTCGCCCACATGCTCGTCCACTGGGCCCAGCGCAACAACGACCGGGCGCTGGCGATCATCCAGCTCAACAAGGACGGCCAAGCGGCCGGCTACATGGAGATCCCCCACCTCTTCGACGCCATCGCGAACGTGAGCCCCGACCCGTGGGGGGTGCGCGCCTTCCGCATCACGAAGTCCCGGTGGTCGGCGCTGGAGTCGATCTACTGGACCTTCGACAAGGAAGGGAAGCTCACGATCCCTGAGTTCCCCGCCGCCTACAGCGTCGAGGGCGGGCCCGGAGAGTACTGGCTCCACCCCTACCCGCTCAAGGGGGCGAAATGGACGGGCGTGCTCGGCGCGCTTCACGCCGCAGAGCTGCTGCGCCCCGGATGCGCCAGCTCCGCCATCGTCGCCGGGTACATGCCGACCGGGTTCCTCGAGCCGATGGACATTGAGGAGCGCCGCCGTTTCGCGGAGCGAAACGGGCTGTCGTGGGTGAGCGCGGACGACGCCGCCGATCAACTGAAAGACACCGCCCCGAACGCCGATACGAACAACCCTTTCCCTGACGAAGAGGAATAGACATGTACTCTGAGAACTTTGAGAACCTCATCTACGGGGACGACGGGCAGAGCCCGATCCGCCCCCTCTTGATCCGGACGCTGGAGACCGCCAAGAAGGAGAACGTCCGCCTCCGAATCGACGTGCGGAGCATCGCCCTCGGGACGTCGAACAGCCGGAACGAGCACACGCTCTTCATGGACCCGAACGAGAACGACGCGGACGGCCTCATGCGCCTGTTGACCGACCGCCTCAACGACAGCCCGGGAGAGGGCTTCCTCGGCCAGATCCGGATGAACTTCGCGCCCGCCGGCAGCTCGGGCGAACGGTACGCGAGCTGGACCCGGACCATCAAGGCCCCGACGACCAGCAGCGGCCGCGCCGCGAGCGCCTCGGACGAAGACGAGGAGAACGAGGACGACGACAACAACGTCGAGAGCTTCAGCCGCGGATCGCGCAGCGTCGGAGGAGGCTTCTCCGCGCCCGCTGGGGGCGGCGTGATGCTCTCCGACGATCAGGTCCGGCTCTGGATGGAGACGATGATGGGGTACGTCTTCCGCAGCCAGGCGCAGCAGTTCGCCATGTTCGAGCGCGCCACCCGCATGATGGAGTCCTACACGCTGCGCTTCGGTTTCCCGACCCATGAGGCCGGCATCATCGAGGCCCGCGGAGGGGAGATCCCCAGCAGCGCCGCGCCCGGGAGCGCCGGGCCGGGCGGGTTCGGGATCCTGCCCATGCTCCTGCAGGCCGCGACGAAGCTCGCCGCCGGGAACGATGCGCCGGCCCCGGCGCCGGCCGCCCCCGAAGGCTCGACCCAGCTCGTCCCGAGCGCGCGGGCGAACGGCCGCGCGATGGCGATCTCCGGCGCGGGCCGCATGGTGCGCGCGCTGCGGAACCAGCCGCCCATCCCGAAGCGCCCCGCGGAAGGGTTTGAGCGCGAGCCCGAGGTGGAGGAGGAAGACGGAGAAGAAGAGTCCCGCGCTACGACCGCCCGCTGGCGTGAGGAGCCCCAGGAGGACGCGTCCGACGAGGGGGAAGACGCGTACGAAGAGGAGGGCGAGGTCCGTTCGGGAGGGAGCGAGATGCCCGACTTGAACGGGATGTCCCCCGAAGAGATGAAGAGCACCGTCATCGCCTGGATCCGCGCCGACCCCAGCCGCAAGGCCGACGTGATGAACATGCTGCCCGACCTGTCCCGTGAGATCACTTGAACAAGGAGAACGAGATGTACCCCATCGACGAAGCAAAGATTGAAGCCTGGGTGTCCGACCCGGAGAACCGCGATCGGGCGCGCGCCTTCGGCGCTCGGCTCATCCAGAACCAGGACGCCGGCAAGCTGGCCGCGCTCCCGAGCCTGGGCGAGTTCGAGGATCTCGCCACCCTCTGGGCGGCCCGGAACCCGATGAAGGCGCGGCTGCTCGTGATGCGGCTCGCGTCGAAGTTGCTGTAGTGCGCGGGGCATGGACGAGATACCCTCTCGTCCATGCCCCATCCCACACAGCCCTCCGGAGGCGGAGGTGGATCTCCAACCCTCTTGACGGGCTGGACCTACGACGCCGGGCCTCCGGCCACCGTGCGTCTCACCACATCGACGAACATCGTCAGCGTGGGGAACAACGCCGGGGTCGCGAACCGAAAGTTCTCTGTGTACAACACGGGAACCGATCTGGGCGTGAGCGTCGTTACGCTCGTAAGCACGGACAACGTGCTGGAGACCTTCGTCTCCGGAGAGGCGAACCTCCGCTGGAGCGTGAACGGGAGCGGGGCCACGCGCTGGGGCGCGGGCGGTGCGTCGGCGCTCGACACCCGGCTCTACCGCTCGGGCGCGAACACGCTGACCCTCGACAACGGGGCCGGCGGTTCTGCCACCCTCGCGCCGGGCGCGGACAGCGTCGGGGGCATCGGGACCAAGAGCCTGCGCTGGACGACGATGGTCGCCAACACGCACGACGTCTACGCAGGCCTCGGAGATCTGAACGCGAGCACGACGCTCGCGAGCGGCTCCCTCTCCATGGGCGCAGGTGGAGCGGCGCCGATCGACACGCGGCTGTCGCGAACGGGGCCCAATACCCTCACGGTCGATGACTCCGTTGGGGGATCGGCCCTCTTCCGCGTCCTCGGCCAGACCAGCACCCAGCAACGCGTTCACGCGTTCGTCGGGAAGACCTTCGCAGACAGCGGCTATGTCGTCACGGCGACCGACGATACCGCGTTCTGGAACTGCGGAGGCGGGAACTGCACGACGACGCTTCCGACTCCTGTTGGGGCCGGAGGCCGCGAGCTGGTGTTCAAGCGCACGGACACGTCTGCGAACACGCTCACCCTCACGCCCGCTGCGGGGCAGATCGAGGGCGCCGCGTCATACATCGTTGTGGGCGGACCCGGGCGCGCCTCCGTTACCGTGCGCTCCGACAACTCCAACTGGTGGATCATCTGATGGCGTTTACCACCTTCCCCTCTGCTGCCTTCGCTGCTGCGCCTGGCGTGAACGACGACAGCACCAAGGGCTACGTCGTCGGTTCCCAGTGGACGGACACCTCGGCGTCTCCGCGACGGATCTACCTCTGTACCGACGCGAGCGTCGGAGCGGCCGTCTGGGTCAACGCGGGGGGCGTCACCGCGCACACGGCGCTCACGGCGCTCGGATGGGCGGCCTCAGGCCACACCGGGACCGTCACGTCCGTCGCCACTTTTGACGGGACCGGCGCCGCGCAGTCGGTGGCGGCCACGCAGGACGGCACGGTTCTCTCGCGCGTGGGCGGCGTGATCGCGTGGGTGGCGCTGGCGGCGACGGTGAGCTTCGTCACCGCCGACATGACAGAGTATCTGCTCAGCGGGGCCGTTGTCATGCCCGAAGCAACCGCCGTCGTGCAGACCGGAGTGATCGCCTAAATGCCCCTTCCTACACTCAACTGGAAATACGTCGGCGCGCTCAACCACGCGGCGTCCTCGATCAACGCCGCGCTCGACGCGGTGTTCACCCTCGGGACCGCCGTCACCTACGCGGACGGCTCGGCGCGTGTCCCCGGCACGGGGTCGGCCTGGACGTGGCTTCGCGAGGTCAGCGGCGTGACCGTCGCAGCTTACGGCGCACCCCCGACGAACGCGCTCAACTTCCGCTACATCCTCGGGGGGACGGTCGGCGCGAGCGCCTACACGTTCTTGGCGCCCGACACGGCAACCCTCGCCAACGTGAT
>Ga0114968_10004523_pt1 | contig 10359 bp, 11 predicted proteins | sample M_130807_EF_Meta_FD_87020 | JGI IMG/M metagenome (GOLD analysis project Ga0114968, IMG submission 87020) | Freshwater microbial communities from Lake Montjoie, Canada to study carbon cycling - M_130807_EF_MetaG | ecosystem: Environmental > Aquatic > Freshwater > Lake | place: Lake Montjoie... | reverse complement strand
TGACGCCCACAGTTGCGACAAAAATACCCAAAAGAAAAGAGATCAAATAGCCCATGGCCTTGCTTTCAGAGAAGGAAGAGGTCAATAAAAACCTATTGACCCACAGATGATCGACACGAACACCTAAAACCTGATGCATGAACCATCTACCGGGAGTGCTTCGCCATGAAATACACACCCGACCATTTAATTGACAAATATCTGCATTTCCAATGAATTGGGTTGGTGATGTGCGGTGAGCGAATATCTACTGTTGGATTTTTCGGAAAAAATCCAATCATTACAGCAATGTAATGGGTGGCCTTAAAAATTAATAATATTATCAATTGCCTTTATTAACAGGCAATTTTTATGATTCACTTGTTCCGAATCATCTTATTGATCGCTCCTTTTTGGACAATGGCACATGCGGGCAAATGTGACAACATGCCCGAAGGCGATAACAAATCACTTTGTGCAGCCTTGGACCAAAAGGCAGCTCGGTTTTGTGACTTGATCTCCAATCAAGACTCTCGACACAGTTGCGTTGCCAGGGTGCAAATCAATTCATACGCCTGTGACCCCATTCAATCCATTCGATTGAGGGCAGAGTGCCTTTACCAAGTGCGCAAAGAACAGTCCAACTCGATTTACTCCTATCAGGGTGGGAAAAAGGGCTGACACCCGGTCTGTCTCATTGGACTGTCCATCGATGGAGCGATAAGGGTCAGAAGGCCGATGGGTCCTGAGACAAAGCAAGAGGGTGCTCTTTCCATTCAAGCCCCTTGGAGCAGCTCCCACCACGGGATGTACAGTTGCGCTTTATGGAGGAGACTTTGATGAAAACTTACATCCGTTGTTTTGCCGGACTGCTTGTCTCGGGTTGTTACACCTTGGCTTCACCCAGCGTCCATGCCCAAGATTACCCAGCCAAGCCGATCACGATTGTGGTGGGCTATTCAGCGGGTGGTGGGGTTGACCAAATGGCCAGAATATTGGCTGAAAAATTACCAGCTGGGCTGGGCCAATCCGTTGTGGTGGAAAACAAACCTGGTGTGGCCTCCATCATTGGCGCTTCTTACGTTGCAAAGGCCAAACCAGATGGTTATACATTGCTCATGGGTGCACCCGGTCCGATTGTTTTTAACCATGTGCTCACCGCCAAACTGCCCTACGGACCCAATGACTTTGCCCCGATTGCTTTGTTTGGTGATTCACCATTGATGATCTTGGTCAATAGCAACAACCCATCCAAAAATATCGCTGAGCTGGTGGCTGCATCCAAGCAAAATCCCAGCCTCTCCAACTATGCTGCACCATCGTCCTCGTTCCAATTGATCAACGAGCTGTTCAAGAGCAAGACGGGTGCGCGCTTCACGTACATCCCCTATAAAAGCACCACAGAGGGCATATCTGCGGTGATCGCTGGGGACGTCACCATGGTGATGGCTGACATCGGGCCGGCCACCACTTTCCTTCAAAGCGGGCGTGTGAAAGCCTTGGCGGTCACAGCCGGCGAACGCTTGAAAGACCATCCCACGGTGCCCACCCTCCAGGAATTGGGCGTGGACATGAAGGCTTCCCTTTGGTACGGTCTGCTGGCCCCGGCCGGGACTCCAGCGCCCATCATCAAGCGCTTGAATGAAGAGGTTGTGCGCATCATGGCCTTGCCGGAGGTACAAAAATCCCTGACCAGCAAGTCGGTCATCACCCTGACCAGCAAACCAGAGGAGTTCGCCAAGTTGATTTCATCCGAAATTCAAATGTGGAAAAAGGTTGCTGAAGACAACAACATCAAACCCAATTGAACGGTCAGTGAAAGTTTGCTTGACGCACCGCTCATGGTTGGCCAGTTAAAAACACGACCTCTGCCATCCCCTGCGGTGCATTGACAGCGCCACAACGGGTACCCTGGCTGATGCCCCCTGCACAAACCCTGGATGCAAAATCCAGGGCTTTTTCTTTGGTTGACCCATGGCGCCACACCAGGTCTGGTTGACCGTTGCTTGGCAAGATGCTCGATGCAGGGATGTTGAACAGTTGGCGCCAGTCACACCCCGTTTTTCTCATTTTTGTCGGCTTATGACAGACTAAAATGATTTTTTTAACAAATGGTTCATGGTCAGCAGACCCATGGAGAACAGCTCATGTCCGACGATAAGCCCAGAAGAAAAATGGCCGTGATTCTCGCTTCCGATATGGTGGGTTTTAGCAAGGCCATGGGAGACGATGAAACTGGAACCCTCAAAAAGTTAAAAGAATCCCGCGCCTTCATTGATAAAGCCATTGCCGCACATTACGGGCGTATCTTCAATACATCTGGGGATTCTGTGATTGCCGAATTTAGCAGCCCAGTGGATGCGGTCACTGCTGCCATTGAATTTCAAAAACTTTTGAAACAAAGAAACTCGGCGAATAAAGTTGAAAATCAAGCTCACTTCAGAGTGGGCATCCATCTGGGCGACGTCATCGTACAAGGCAAGGACTTGATGGGAGAGGGCATCAATATTGCGGCACGATTGGAATCCATCGGGATACCCGGCGGTATTTGTATATCCAGCAACGTCCACTCCGAAGTCCGCAAAAGGTTTGATAGCGTTGGCTTTTACTCGCGTGGGCTTCAATCACTCAAAAACATTGAAGATCCCGTGGAGGTTTTTGACATCAGTTTAGATAAGTCGCCCATCAAGTACGAGGCCCCAAAACCCGCCCATTCGCCCACGGCACAAAGCTCTTCGCAGGCCGCATCTGCCACACCAGAAGTGACCAAGGAGATAAAAGGCCTGATGCTGCAATCCTTGCAAGGCGATTTAGATGCCTGTTACCAACTGGGCTACATCTACGAAAACGGGGAAGGGGTTGCCGTCAACGAGGCAGAAGCGATTCGCTGGTACACCAAGGCGGCGACCAATGGCAGCCCAGAATCTCAATTTAACTTGGCGATGATGATGGAGCAAGGGCGAGGAGGCCCGGTCAATTTGCGAAAAGCCTTTTATTGGTATGAAAAATCTGCCAATCAGGGTGACATAGAAGCCCAATTCAACATGGGTGTCTGTCTGACATCAGGAAAGGGCTGTGATGTGGACATCGTTCAGGCCCATATGTGGTTCTCTTTAGCGGCCAGAAAGGGCGACGCCGACAGTATTTCCAACAGAGACATATTGTCTAAACGACTCAAGCCAGAGCAACTCACGCAATCCAAACAATTGGCCTTGGATTGGATGGCCCAAAACTCTTGATCGAGCTTGAAATCTGGCTATTTGCATATGCAAAAATAGCGTCATGTCAAAGTTAAAACTCGCCATCGTTACACGCAATTTTTCTAAAATTGGAGGTGGCGCCGAAAACTTGGCAGTTACTTTGGCCACAGCCATGCTGGGGGAATGCGAGATCACGGTGATCTCGCAAGGTTTTGATCAGCCACCCGAACTGTTTACACACATCCCCGTACCCAAGCTGCCCATCCGCACCCGCTGGCTCAACCAGTTGTGGTTCAGTTGGTTGACACGGCGCTTGGTGCGACAAGGCTTTGATGTGGTGCACTCGTATGAAAACATCACCCACGGGGATGTGCAAACCGTGAGCGTTAAAACGGTTCACGCCAGTTTGAAGCAACGTGGAATGAGCGCCTTGCGCATCAAGTCCAGCCCCAGGCTGCTGGCTTATTTGTGGCTTGAAAAAAAGCGCTTGTGCACCCCACAGCACCACAATGTATTCGTGTCGCAATTTGTGCACGATGAGACCCAGGCCATCATGCCCAGTCTGTCTGCCAGCAGCGTGATTCCCCCCGGAGTGCAGATCCCAGATCGGGCAGCCTCGCCAGAGGAGAGGTCAGCTGCTCGAACCGCGCTGGGCCTGAGGCCCCACACCATGACCATAGGTTTTGTGGGCCACGACTTCAAAAAGAAAGGTCTGGATGCCCTGCTCAAGGCGGTGGGTCAATTGCCCTTTGCAGTTCAAGTGGCGGTATTTGGCAACCCATCAAAGGCCCACCAATACAGCGAACAAATCGCCCTGCTGCGGGACGACAAAAGTTGCCACTTTATGGGCGTTGTGAGCAACATGTCGCAGGCCTATACGGCCATGGATTGTTTGGCACACCCAACCACCCAAGATGTGTTTCCAATGGTGTTGCTCGAAGCCATGGCCCATCAGGTTCCGGTGATCACGACATCCGCACCTTTTAACAACATGGGTGGCTTGCTAGACCACCAAAAGAATGCCATTTTGATGTCTTCGCCCCAGGACATTGAAGGCTTGGCTGAGGGCTTGCGCAGCTTATGGCAGTCAGCAGATTTACGACCGACCCTCGCTCACCATGGGCTTGAATTCGCCCAGCAATACAGCTGGGAGGTGGCCAAACAAAAGCACTATGCCATCTATCGCCAGTTCAGCCCCAAACTGCCCTTGTGAAGCCCTTGGCCAGATTGGCTGTCAATCAAGCTGGCCATTGATTTGAGCAATCAAGTGCTCGCGCACATGGTCCTCAATTCGCACGAAAGCGCCATCCCAAAATTGGCGCAACCGCGTGGTATCTGCCCTGGAGTATTCCACCTCTTTGGCATTTCCACGTTGAATGATCAAGTGAGGGAACTGGGCCACCACCAGATCAACAACGTCAGATATTTTAGTTGCCACACCGGTGCCGATATTGAGGTGGCCTTGTACCGAGTTGGCACAGCACAAATGCAGCGCCATTGCGGCGACATCACGGACATGAATGAAGTCGCGCAGCGCACGCCCGTCGTTGTTGAACGTAAAAGGGGTGCCGTTGCGCAATGCATTTTCGAGTTTGCTCAACACCGAGAACCTGTCTTTGCCTCCATAGGTGTTGAACACGCGAAGAATCAGGTATTCAATGCCATTGGCGGCACAAAACTCTGCAACGAGTTTTTCATTCAAATATTTTTCGATGCCATTCGGTGTGATGGGGCTACAAGCAGCGTCTTCATGGGTCAATAAATTCGCGCCATACACGGCGCAGCTGCTGACGAAAACAAAGCGTTTTACACCATGATGGCGTGCCGCCTCCAGCAAACGCGCCGTGGTTGAGAGATTCGAATCTAACCAGCGAAGCGGTTGGGCCCCTGGCTGCGTTCGCAAATCACTGGCCGCATGAAAGATCAAGTCAACCGCATCCAATTTTTCATCCAGCGATGCCCAGTCGCTGCGCGTCAACGGCTCCACCCGCGCTGATCCATGGGTGGCTGCCAGGGATTGAACAGCACTTCCCAAATTTCCGTCTGCCCCGCTTAGCAATATCTTCATGGTTGGATAGGCTCGTGATTTATAAAACAGCTTTGGCGCTGGTCGAACGCCGGTCTTCATAGCGGGTGAAGCATTTGAGCAGCAAGTGAAGGCAAGTGGTGGTGCGACTGACCAATACGCGGGGCAAGACCAACAGGTCGCGCCCTTGGGCAGGATGGGCTCGGCCACGGATGGTGGTGGTGGCCGTGTCATAACCCGCCAGCGCGGCACAGTCTATGGCGCTGTCATCAAAGCTGCCATAGGGATAACAAAAATGACGCACGCCACCGATTTGATTCAACTGTGCTTGCAGCAACGACTTCGAGTCGATGATTTCACGCTGTTGATGGTCTCGGGCGAGCTGCTGCAAATCGGGGTGGGTCAAGGTGTGAGAGCCAATTTCCTGGCCAGCATCAATCCAGGCCTGCATGTGCGCCATGCCCATCAATGGCACCTGGGGCACACCTCGCTCGAGATCCCATTGGTTTTGTTGACCCGCTCGTTGTGCCACCACATAGCACGTGGCCGTGAAGCCAAAACGTTGAAGTACGGGCAAAGCATGCTGAATGTTGTTTTCATACCCATCGTCAAATGTGATGCCAAACACCCGGCCCTTTTGGTGTCCCAGCAGATAGGGCAGCAAGTCTTTCATAGAGAGTCCCTTGAAACCCAGTGCCCACAAAGTTGCCATTTGCCGGGCAAAAGCACCCGGAGAGACCACCAACCCACGCAAGGGGGTTCCTTTGGGGGGCGACACATCCACTTGGTGGTACATCAGAATGGGGATGGGTCGCGCGGATTTCAAAACCAAGGCTCAAATAAATAAAGTGCCCCCATTTTCCTCTTTTTCGCCATTGGCACCCATTGACGGCAAACCAAGGACATTGGTGGCCGACAAATGGGAGAGCTGACACAGCGTCTGCCACCCACAGTGCATTTGCAACCGTGTGAACAACTGGCTTGAATGTGCAGCAAAACTGACTCGAGTCAACTTAAAAGCCCGTGGGACAGGCCCCGTTGGAAACGGATTACCTGACGCAAAGCCATGACCCTAAGCCTCCGTTTGCCGGACACCTGAGGGTGAAAACCTCAAGCCAAGGGCGGACAGAGACAGAACAAACCGTGAAAAATTACAAGTCCCACCGGATCGACAATTTAGGCGTGATGATATTTCTGGTCACTTGTTCGGGCTGATCTGGGCGTTCAGTGAGATCTCATGATGGCCTGAGAAAGCCTGGCAGCCAACCTGGCGTTTTCTCGCCAAGTGGCGTTAAAAACCTCACACACCCTTTGCCAAGAGAAAGCTACAGTAAAATTTTAGTTTTTGTTCCACACACCATGTCAACAGTAAAAAATATTATTGATCAAAAGACAAACATCATCTTTTCAGTGCGCACCTCTGACACAGTAGAAGATGTCCTGAAAATCATGCGAGATTTCCGCGTCCGGGCCGTGTTGGTCATCGATGACGGCGTTTTGATGGGCATCGTTTCACAGGGTGATTGCGCCATCAAGGTGTTGTTGCCCCACAGCAATCCCGCCCTTGTTGTGGTCTCGAAGATCATGACACCCAACCCGCTCACTGTGACCCTCGCTAACTCTTTGGAAGAGTGCATGGCGATCATGGTTCACAAGCACATCAGGCACTTGCCGGTACTTGAGCACCATCAAGTAATCGGCGTTATTTCCGTGGGTGATTTGGTCAAAAACATCATCGAACTACAGGGCAATCAAATCAAATTTCTGGAGACCTATATCAAAGGTCATGGTGTTTGATTGCCAGGAACCATGCATGATCAAATTCAATTGAAAAAGATAAGCTGGTTTTGAATTGTTTGATGGCACGGGCAGTGATCGCAAGATGGTCTAAATATTGATTTTTTACATTTATCAATTTAAATGCTGCACATTTCATATAGGCCATCCGCCATTTAACAGGTTTCACAGACCACTCCCCAGACAGTGCCTACAGACATTAGACCGCCCTGTTGGTGGACACAGATATGAACAACGCGCTTTCATTCACCTCATGGCGGCAGAATCTACGAATTGGGCGATGGCTTTAGAAATGTCGGCCATGGACCGACTGGCTATGGGGTCATCCATATAAAACAACAAGTCATGCGAATACCAGCCATAGCTGATGGCGTGTGCCATGCGGGCCGTGGTGATGACTTTGGCGCTGGGCACATTGGCTGATGACATGCGTACGGCCTCAGCCCAAATACCAACGAACTCTTCATGAATCCTTTTGAGGGCGGCCGCTGATGACACTTGTCTCTCCAGCAAGAGCAAAGCGGTCCACTCTTTGGGTCGACCAAACCCTTCTTTGATCAATGCTTGAAGTAACAAATCTGCCAATTCAGCAAAGGGGCGCCCCTCTTGCCCCACCAAGGATTGGCGCAATAAACCGACCGTGTCCAGGCAACGCTTTTGAATGACAGAGGCCGCCAAGGCCCTCATGTTGGAGGCGTAATCGTAAAAGCTGCCAATGCCTACACCAGCCAAGTCGGTGACCTCGCGGATGGTGATTTTTTCATATCCGCGGTCGATCAAAACCCGAACAAAGGCCTCTTGTAAGGCACCAATGGTGACTTTTGAACGCTGCTGCACAGGTCTTTTCCGCAGTGAAAAGTCCTTTTTATCCTTCGATTTAGCCTCCACAATCAAACCCGAACATTATTTTTTCCTTTGTCACTACACTTTAATTCTAATAAAAAATAATAAACGCATCACTTTGGGGACAATCCATGCGCGAACTTGACAGATCTCACAACAGCTCTCAACTTAGTGAGACAGATATGCGCAATCTTTGCGCTTGGATTGACGAACACATCACAGAGTCCATTGGTTGGGCAGATTTGGTGGCGCAAACTGGCAAAGATCACAAGACTTTACTGGCCTCTTTTGCCAAACACAAAGCAACAACGCCGATGACTTGGATCAGGCAACAGCGGCAAACCCTCAAAAGCATCCGATCAACGCTGCCACATTACATTCACAACGCCAGTTTGTGAACGAAGTTCGTGAGCAGTTGTAGAGCGCCCAGGCTTAACCGATCATGAGCAAACTGTGCTGGCTTCCTGAGCATGCGGAGCAATTGAAGAGATTGCGCTTGGCCGCTGGTGTGGAGATCACCACGCTGGCCAAAAAGCACTCGCTTTCATCGGCACAAGTGAGGCAGCTGGAGGAAAGCGGAGACAGCACCTTTTACAGCCCACAGATCAAATACACCGTGGGTCGCAAGTTGATCAGGTCCTTGGGCGAGGAAATCACCGAACTTGATTTTGTTGGGCAGTTTGGTTCCGCTGCCCTCGAAGAAGCGCCGCCCCTGATCTCTGCCAATGATGCGCAGCCCTCTTTCCATCCCAGTTCTCATCAAATATTCGGCAGGCCTCAGAGACGGTGGGTGCCATGGCTGTTGATACCTATCACCGTTGGGTTGGCTTGGTATGCGATGTCGGGGATTTCAAGCCCCCAACAAACGCCAGCGGTGAAAACAACGGCCCAGGACACCAAAGCGCAAGACCCAAAGGCTCTACAGGTCGAGCCACGAATCAGTCAAGCGGCAGCCACTTTTGTTGCACAGCCCAACGATCCGTCAAAGGCTCCACCCAGCGAATGTGATTGGAGCAGCCCGTCATTGGACATGACTCCGGCATCAGGCTCGCGCCCTGGTCATTACATTTATGTGGTCGCCGCTCAATCTGCTGTGGTCTGCTGGAAGGACTCAGCACAAGCACAGCGAAAAATCACCTTGAAGCCATCTGAGAACATCACGCTGGAAGGACGGCCGCCATTTCACCTTCACAGCACCGACCTCAGTGGTATCAAGATTTACTACTTGGGTAACTTGATACGCACCCCCACTGCGGGCGTTCAGTATGTTTTGTTGGGTAAAAATTAAATCATCCGCCCGCCGTAAGCAGCATGACGCAGGCATTGAAATGCCAGGATAATTCATCCATTCAAAAGGTGAACCGCATGACTGATCAATTGATCAACTACAGAGAGCTAACATCCAGTGAAAAGACGGGATTCATTGGAGATCCACAGTTGATCACACTGCTACCTGGAACCAAAATTTTTCGCTTGGACAATGAGAGCTCGCCAGAGTTCATTGACAGGAACACACAGAAGCCTGCCCTCAGCGGATGGTGGTCTTTGGTCAACCCAGGCCCTTACAACCAAGACGATATGGGTGCCAAAGGCGTTTATGAAACCGCCGTTTTGAACGGAATCGACTTCAGCTCCATGGTGCGTTACTTCAGTGCAGTCAAACTGGAATGGAACACATTAACCAACTATGTTGAAGTCACCATTGGCTCTCAAAAAATCAACGCTTGGTACGGCAAGTTTGCCCCGATGTCTTTGAGCGATGGCCTTGACAAGACCAAATATCAACAATTGGCCGCAGAGGCAAAAGTGGACAGCTCAAAAAGAGCACCAAAAAGTCCTCAAGAACTGAGGTTCAATTTGCAATCACAGGACAATGCTTTCTCTGGAATGTCAGAGTCTTTTCTCACGGGCCAAACAGTGGGGGCTGCCAGCCATTGGGACACGGTCGATTTGAGCAAAGCCGGGATCACTGAAACCGAAAAAGAAAAACTCGCACTGCTCGAGGGCATGGCTCTTGGCTTGTTTGATGCATACCAATTGTTTATCCCCAATTTGAATAATTCGTATTTGGCAGGCGGTGCTTTGAGAACATTTTTCAATGCCAAAACTCAAATGAATGAACTTGCCCAGCACTTTGGCAGCACCGTAAAACCTGACCCGCGCAGGCGTCCCGGTTTTTAAAGTTTTCGCATGAAAGCAGGCGGGCTTTGTATCAGACTCGCCTGCTCAGATCATTGCCACAAGGCTAGTTAAGGTTTTTGCTTCTGAGCTCCTTGTAAAAGGGGAGGATTACCCTACGACTTCAGGTGGTTTTTGAGATTGGCTTTGTTCTTTTGGGTCGCACCCAATAGACGAAATAACTACTAACGAAATTAGTGCAATGCACCGCGAGAAGATCTTCATATTCACGCCCTTATTTGATATGCTTTAAACCAAACTTATTGAGAACTATACTTCTTTTTGGCAAATATTTGTGCAAGTGTACGCGGATGGGGCTCAAGCGAGATTTGGGGG
>Ga0114968_10004522_pt1 | contig 10359 bp, 8 predicted proteins | sample M_130807_EF_Meta_FD_87020 | JGI IMG/M metagenome (GOLD analysis project Ga0114968, IMG submission 87020) | Freshwater microbial communities from Lake Montjoie, Canada to study carbon cycling - M_130807_EF_MetaG | ecosystem: Environmental > Aquatic > Freshwater > Lake | place: Lake Montjoie... | reverse complement strand
CTAATATCTCCGGCACCGTATGTAAATACGTGTAGCATTAAAATAATCAATTGCTGAAGACTTTAAATCTTTGGTATAAGTAGAAATGTTATTGTCACCAAAAGGACAGGAATATCACAAGAATCTTTACGGCTTAGTGTTAGAAATAGAAAGGCTTAATAGAAATCCAAACAGTCCGCAAATTCAGCTACAAAAAAATAATGAAATTAGCAAATACAATATGATTATTCATCAAGCCTCTCAAGATTATACTTTACCTGAAAAAGAAAAATCATTTCTTAAGTATAGTTTTCCTTCACAAATGTGGCCTCAATATAAAGAGACATATAAACCAACACAAGATGAACTGAACAGGGCAGCAGGCTTCGGCGGAAGAAGAACCAACAGACGCAAGAACCGCAAGTCCAGAAGTCGCCGCAACAGAAAGTAATTCTATTTTAATTATGTGAATATCACGTATATAAAATAACCAAAAAGTAATCAACAAGTATAAAACGCATACTTGAAGATATGAAAAGAGCTGCGAATAGACCAGCCGCGAAAGACCTTCTGAATTTTTATAGCCGCGCGACCAATATACCGACGTTTAGCTAACCAACGCCGACACACCTTCTGAATTTTTACAGCCGCTAACAGACGTTTATCAAAATGAGCGCGTTTAACAACATTTATAACAGGCTCTACAAATTTACGCTTTCGATTAACAAAATTATATTTTCCATTATTTTTTTCACTATCAATAATTAAATTCTGTAGAATTGTTTCCAATCGCGCTCTTTTTGCAGGTCGCTCAGTAAAAGAAGTTGAGCGTCGTTTTTCCTTAAAAAAACCAGTGAACGGACTCAAGACCTCCATTACTATAATAACTAGGCACTTTCTTTATATGATAAAAATTGAACTTCAATAACATAAAATAGTAAAGATAAGGAAAATGTCAGACGATTGGCTCAAGACGCGCACCAAGGCGACCCTTCTCAAGACGGTAATCACGGTTTCAGGGAAAAAGGATGGTTACATAGTCCCTATCACCCTTCAAATTGACGCGGTCACGCTTAACTACGCACCACTAATCCACTACACTATCAAGTGCGATGTTCCTTACTACGAAAAGGATGCACTAGACTGGGACGACCACCCCTTCCGCTTTGTAAAGAGTCTGGAAAGCAGCACTGAGGCAGGTAATATCATTGACGATACGGAGGCAACACGCGCACTTATCATGGACCTTGCTGCAGAACCGAAGAAGATGTACACAACGACCGATTGCAGTCACAAGGGGAGGCTGATTAGCGCGCTGTCGCTGTTCTGGAGCTAGAATCATTTACCATAGTCTGAGTGTGAATAAATTTAACAAAAAAACTTTCGCCCTTTTTAGGATAATATTGTTTTTCTCCACCTCTAGATTTTAAAACACTATCACCAAGAAGCAGAACATAGATAAGTGAATATAATATTTTACCTACTATCGGGATTTTTTTATTGTTGTAAATTATATATCCTACATTAAATGTTATCAAGATGCCAAAAAGAGTCATCACTAAATCAGAATAATCTCTGAAAATAGATTTCATAGTTGGATGGAATGTTGTATCGTATTTATTATGGTCAATCTTATAGGTTTTGATTTCATAGTAAGTTAAAATGCAGCATTCAAATAAGTACCATGTGGTGAATAACAATAATACCAGCCCCAGATAAATGTACGCGTCAAAACTGTTATACTTAAAAAATAAAAGGAAGGATGGTAGGTAGAAAAATATTAAAAAATGCAAAAACCGATACACAAAATTACTAATGCCATCACAATCTTCAGAGTCAATAATCGGATGAGCATGTTCTATCATGAGCGATACAATAGTAACAATAAAACTTACTATTGTAACAAATAAGTACCCATTCATTCTACATATATTTATCATTTTTTCTTTAGCCAGTTCTCAATACGTCCTTTAAGAACAACATTAAACTGTATTATCATAATTATCAAACCGAACAAAAATTTAAAATATGTGTTTTTCATACGCATCAAAACATAAATAAATGAGACGGTCATTACTAGGATTTGGCTAAAAACAACATAATCGGTATTGTCACCAACAAATACTCGGAAATGCGGATGGAGCAATGAATTGGAACCTAGCTCAGAGCGATTATCATAAAGAGATATCTCTAAATTAGACAAGTAGCAGTCATTTAAAATAATCCAGTGAAGAACGATAAAACTATAACCTATAAGGTAATACAAATCAAATTTGGGACTGAAGAAAGGTAAATATAAAACAAGTAAAAAGTTAACAAAGTAGTGAATAAATCTAACAATCAAAATTGGTAGCGTGGGACATAATCCATCTCCGCATTGTTTTTTATGAAAAGGATACAAATTCTCTACATACTTTGATATTACAGTAGCAGTTAGGGATATTAAAGAAATAGTAGCTAACGATTCAAATAATGTTGGGTTAGAAGAGAACATCTATTGTCTAATAGTAGAGTTATGTATTATAATGTTAAAAATCAAGTGCATCTATTTGAAAAATAAACGCACGTGATGTACTTTTGTGCCCATAACATTCCTGTCTATTACTTACGTTATGTCAGCGCCAATCCGGGAATATTTAATCAGATAGATATTTTAGATAAAATTCGTTCAAAAATAATCCATTTTTATCATACTGCTTCTTGATATCCTTAAAATCATCAATATGGGGAAACATATATACCATATCAGTTTTATTGAAACTAAATTCGTAAGTAGTATGGTATGTCATATGTATATTTTTTTCAATAATTTGCGTCCGTATATCTTTAGCTACATTTTCTAGGTTATCATTTGCAATAAAGTCAATTACTAATGATATATATGGATTTGTTATTGAAGCCATCCCACTAAATCTTATATAGGTCTTTGATGCGTTTTTTTCATAGATAATACGACTACCACATGATAAAGGCGTCATACCGTGTTTTGTAAAAATGTTCATTAGGCTCATCTGGCAATAAATAAAATCTTTCTTGGGGAAAAAAAACTCTATTATTCTAAATCCAGGATTATACGGTTTTGACCACGTATCAAACGCAGTATTTATATTTATGCATTGTTTGCTTATTGCAGATTCTGATACATATTTCTCAATGTTCCAGCGCGAAGGATTTAGAAAGTTAAAAAAACTCAGTATTAATAATATTAGTATACAAAAGGTATAATACCATCTTGAATCGGTTAAATATTTATAAGAGTCAAACTTATCATTAATGGTTGAATTATTATCATACGTGTGATAAACAAGTATTATTTCACTTATACTTGGAAAATAGCTAGCCTGAAAATTAATCATACATGTATTTGGATTTTGCGATAGAGACCAAATATAATTCAAGCTCTTTTCATTGTAAGGTATTATTTCCTGATTTGTGCACACGTTGTAGTTTTTTCTTATATTAATTTTTAACGTTAGTATAACACCTAATAAACCTAGACTACCTGGGAAGGCATGATATACATCAGACTTTTCGTCGACAGTATGTATATCACCCTCTCCGTCCATAAACGTAAATTCAGTAACTGTATCTTTTATCATAGGAATATACGTTTTGCGTCCATGCGCATTTCCACAAAAAGACCCTCCTACAGAGAATGTTAATCCAGACTGCGTCGTTAGTATTGTGCAACCTATTTTATCTAATTCGTCTATAATTTCAACCCATGTAATTCCAGATTCTACTATTATATAATTTTCGAAAGTATTAATTTCAATAATTCTATTCATCCTATTTTGAATACGCCTGTGGCGATGTCCACTCTTAGTAGTTAAAACAAACTCATCAGCATTCATAGGTTTTGAATTTATTGAAATTGTATATTTATTAGTATATGCGTCAAGAATGATTTTTTTTATTTCATTGCTGTTGTTAAAGTAAGCCATCCTAAATACTAGTTATTTTTTGTCCATACTCATAATAGAATCTTTAACAGACTCCGCGAAACATATAGGATTTTCACTATATATTTTTGTAATATCGGAATTATCATAGATAAAATAATCATCTGCGTCAATAAAATTTACAGGACCAATAGGCTTTAACAACTTAATTACATTATAATATTCGGATAGGGGCAAGGTATCAAAAGATATTACATATCTATCGGATTCAGGAGGGTTAGTTATAAAATTTGCGTATATATTACATACATCACGCACATCACAAAAGCTGCTATGATAATTAATCAAGTCGGGTTTTGTATTATTGATAATTTCAGTTATAGAAATATAGCTTTCAGGCACAGTATTATATATAATGGGTCCTATAATACGACCGGGAAGAGTCACAATAAGTTTCCATTTTGCTCCTTTAGATAGTTCCCAAGCGCGCTTTTCAGACAAGATTTTGCTTAATGTATATGGGTCTGCTAAAGACTCATCTGCCCAATCATATTTATTCATAGTTTTTTTACCAGTAGAATATATGGATGATGTTGATGATGTATAAAGAACCATACTAATAGAAGTTTTACTTACACAATTAAGGACGTTTTCAGTAATCTGTAAGGCGGGATTAATGATATATTTAAGATTGCTTTCAATATCTATATAGGGTTTTAGTATAACAGGAGAAGCACAATGGATTAGATAGTCACACCCATTTAATGCATTAAATATGGTATCTTCAGAAGTATAATCTGATTCAAAAATCTTCAAACTAGAAATATGTCCGATATGCTTAATTTGTGGTAGGAAATTAGATACAAATTTAGATTTATCTCTAGTTATTACATGTAAAGTATTATATGGTAACAATTTACATATAAGGTGCGATGCTAAAAAACCAGTAGCACCTGTGATACATATTGTTTTGTGCATCTTATCTATTATAGATATTATTCATCACCACCCTCAACATCCTCATGCTCAACTTCACCAGTATCGTAAGCCGAAGCCTCAACATTGCTCATGTCAAAACCCAACGCATCCTCCTTTTTAGGACGCATAATACCATTATCAGCAATGCCTGCACGGTCACGTTGCTCCTGTAAAAAGTCCTGGAACTCAGCATTGTAGGACGACAGGTTTTTGGCAGTACCAATTGCCCAGCGTCCAATCTTGAGACCCTTCTGAACCATGGCAATCGCACGCAAATCGGGGTCCTTTTCGTCGTCAATCTCCTTAATAACGCTCAACTTCTCCTTCTCACGCGCATCCAAGATTGCCATCTGAATCTCCTCAGCCGTCAAGCCAAAAAGGTCGAATTGGCGCCGCCCCTCCATTAAGACGTTTTTGGTCCAGTTTAGCAATATGCGCTGAATCTGACTGCGCTCCGCATCTCTAGGTACACTGGCATAAAGCGGTGATTCAGTCAGTAATAGCGACTCAATGGATGAGAAGACTAACCAACGCAGCAGTAAGCGCAGTTCATCCTTTGACACGCCAAACACAGAAAATGAAGCCATTTCCGTAGTCCAGAACTGGATAATGCGACCCAGATAGATAGAAAGACGATGGGTTATTGCTGAACTGTAAGCCCGTATTTCGGGGCGCCCCAGTTCCTTATTGGTATCAGTGTTAGCACCAAGAACATTTTGTATCATTGCTTCAAACTTCTCAGTGTGACGTTGGCTAATCTTTTTACCAAACCATTTTTTGCCATTGAACAAATAATTTTGTATAGGCTTAGCGTTACCCACATTTTGCCCAAACCAGGTGCCCGCGCCAAACACCATTTCGCTGAAGCCCTGAGCCAAGCGCTCCAAGCCAACAACCCAGTGTTTGTTGATTTCATTGGGACCCTGGTACATCGGCTCCTCTGTCAAGCGTTCAACCGCCTCAATAACCTTCTCCACGTCTCGATTTACCTTCTTGACGGAACCTCCACGTCCCTGCCGTCCATCTAGGATATCTACAAGACCCGCCTTCAGTGAATCGTAGCGCGTAACAAAGGGAACCCAAATAATCGCACGCATCTCTTCGCTGGGCTCATCCTTGCGTTTCAGTAGTTCACCCATGATTTCCACAACAACTTGCCAATCCACATTGCGCGCCGCAATAAAGGGTAAATCAGTATTTACATAGCGATTTAGCGTGTCAAACATCTCAAACGACGTTGTTGTTGGAGGCTCAACAAAAGGCGCCACAATGCGTCTTGACCGAACAGCGGATAACAGCTCTTTGAATGTTTCCGCCTTAACTTCAATACCATTTGTTCTTAATGACTCACGCGCCACGTTCTGTACTGCAACAACCGGCGCCCCGCCCTTGCGATTATTGTTCATAATCTCCTCATCGTTAAGGTCAGACATTAGAACAAGCGGGTCCCTGTCAAGTCTGAAGTTACAGTGTCTGCACTGGTAGATTTTTCCACGCTGTCCAAATTCGTGGGTCAAACCCAGGCGCTTGCCCTTGAAGCAGGTGCGCATAAACAGCTTGAAATAAGATGCATCGGGTTTTACAGGTATGGGAACAACTGCTTCAGGTGTGGACCAGTGCACATATAAATGCGCACCGTTGGATTGTTCGCCAGGGTTGCGCCGCTGAAGAACAGTCTCCGCCATTTTTAACACCGTAATTTCATCCTCCATTGCCGGTGAATTAAACACGGCACTGCCGCCCGCCTTGACTTTCTGTAAAGAGGTAAAGCAGCAGTTTGAATCTGAGCGTGGATTTGTCTCACTGATTATACCGGAACCCAAAGCCCCCTCATGCGCATGCATAACGGATTCGCACGCCAATTGGTAAATACGTTGCTGAACAATGGGCTGCACATCCGCCAGCGCGCCTTTGACAGACGACTCCAATACACGGTCAGGGTGAACCATAACGTCGGCATCAAAGTGCGCCGGCTTTGAATTAGGCGTGGGTCTGAAGTGTCCAGGAATTTTGTCTTTGGAGCTGGCACGTCCTTGAGCATCCTTCACATTCGCCGTGTAATCGGACCGCGCCTTAGCAAGTAAAACACGCAAATCCTTGCTCATTAGTTTATCCATGATGTACGCACGAACCATGTCTTTGCGCTTGTCAGGGCTGGATTCAGTAGCCCAACCACAAATATTCCAGGGGTCAGAGTCTCTGTTAATGTTAGCAACAACACATACAAAATACTCCATTGCGCCCAAAGCCGTCTCATCATCATTTTCAATAGGAAAGCCACCACGCTTGAATGCGCATCCCATAAAGGGAAACATGATATCAGGAACAGGATTCATAGAATGAATTAAACAGAGCGTGTAAGCCGCAATAATAGCAATTTCATTGCTTGCCTTGAATGACTCATAGGACGGCTTAATCTTCTTTTTGGCAATCATTAGGGCATACTTGTCAGCAGGCGGTAAATCGGTAATAAGATATCCATACGCAAACAGCACAATAGAGCGATATGTTTCCTCATCAAACGTGAACCCAGTTGTTTGAACAAAGGTGCGGGTTATTCCGTAGAGCCGTGTTTGCATTTCATTTTCAAAGACCACGCCCTTCTTTTTAACAGACACGTTAAGAATAACATCCAATTCGTCTTCGATTGTTGTTTCCTCCTCCAAAATATTGCGCCCTACAAGCGGGCGTCCTTCGTCGTCATATTCCAGGTGCGTATCGTATTCAAATTCTGAAATAGCAATACCGCAAAAGCGACATATATAGCGACCACTAAATGCCGCACCACCATAGTCCATTAGGATTTCCTTGTGTAAGGCAGGGGCGCGCCCAGGATGCGTGCGCTCATATAGTAACATGACTTCGTGAATACAGATGAGGTGTCCGTCACAAACCTTGCACTCAACCCAGTTATTGTCGCGCTTGCCCTGATACTGAGTCAAAATCTTTTCTAGGATGGCATAAAATTTGGGATTATCACCCTTCATCAGTGACCGTAAAACATCCATATCGCGGACGTGGGGGCATTTATTGATAGACGGTGCAGCCTTTAATTTCGCTAGTTCACCATTGACCGTATTAAAGCGCACAGAAGCACGGTGAACCTCTGACAAATATGTCTTACGTAGCGCATCTAGCAAGGGGTGCTTTTCATCAGTTGTTGCCAGGTACAGTAACCGCGCAGCCGTTCCTTCAGCACTACTCATAATCTTCTGTGCCTTAACCAAATCACTAGCACCCTCACCACCCGCCTTATTTATTAACGCTGCAATTTCAGGCACCTCCATGGACTTTTTGTACAGAATGGAGTCATCGGCAATGCCAGAGCCAAGATTGTATGGTTTAGCGCTAGCCAAATAAGTGTCCACAGACGCCTTATAGGCATCAAATAGGCGTTTATACATACTTTGCGATTTACCAACGGCAGTCCACAAAGCAGCACCAACCTCAGGCGTCCATTCATAGGAGCGAAGACCAATGGCATCTAGAACACGATTAGCACCAATAGACGCAACACTTAACATATCGGAAGGGTGAACAGAGTTGTTCAAATTCTCAGTAATCCACTCAGCAACATTGACTTCGCTGGCGTCTAAGCCCTCAGCCGTTGGCGTGGACACACCCTTAATAACTTGTATTCCGTTTGGTACATACGCCTCCTCATTATTTGTAACAGTTTCAATAGACTGTTTTGAGTTCACATATTCGGCGGCACGAATATCCTCAGAAAGTGAGCCTGAATACTTTGTAGGGCGCAGATTTGAGCCCGTGCCGGCGGTAAAAAGCAGGTAGTTTGTTGCCGTACCAGGGTCACCAGGAGCAATTACGCTTTGAGTACGTGTCTTAGATGAGCTAATAACACGGTGCAGGCGTGTTTTAATTGGCGCCACGAACGAATTCTTAAGAGCAGCATCAGCCTTAAACTTATCGTAACCATATACTGGTTCGGGTGGCAATACAGTACGTAGCACCTCCTGGTCTGCTAAAACCTCTTCGCCAGCCTTGCTTTTGTCAGAAGGTTGAAAGACAGCGCCATCGCGATACAAAACATCATACAAATAGGTGTACATCAGTTTGGATACTTGGGCTGCTGCGCCACCATCCTGTCCAGCCAAATAACTTTCACTGGTGCGGCAGGCACGCAATTCGCCACTTAACCAATCACGAAGTTCAACCTGGTCAAGAACATCCTCATTCAGCTTATCAGATGATTCAACATCCGTATGCAAAATGCGTTTCAAGGCTAATACAGGCACAAGAGAGGACAAGGGTGCGCCAATATTTTCTAGAATGTCTTTGAGTGAGTTGGCAGATTTGATAAAGGGGCGTGTTTCTCCCTTTTCATTAACAGCAGTCACAGCATTTTTAAGAGCCAAAAGTAATTCTGTTTCACGTGCTAAAGAGCGTAACAGATTGGGATTTTTGTGTTTTGATTCTGGATAGGACTTGAGTAAATCAAGGTACATTTCTTCGCGTTGAATGCTTTCAGGGTATGTTCTGTCAGCTGTCGGAATCTCTTCCATCATTGCTGCAGGGATAAGTCCATCAAGGAACGATAAATCGTATTTTTCCGGGAGGTCATCATCGTTTGATTCTTCTGCCGCTGCTTCTGCAGACCCTTCAACTTCAGGTGGCGCTCCAACACGAACTACCTGAATAGGTAGTGGTGGACCAATGAACATAAAGTCAAGAATACGACCATCGGCAAGTTGTATCGAATCGTTTTCAGCGTCTGCGTTGATACGTGACACAACACCTGGAACAGCCGCTACTTGCCCTGCACTAGTGAAAAACTCAAGTGTCTCACCAACTGCAACACCAAGCTGTAAGGCATAATTCGGCTGGTCCCGTTTAGCGTGTATAATACATTCTGTAATGCCTGTTTCTTTGACAAAATCACCATCATCTGGGTCTAATCCAAAATCATAGGCTCTATCTGTTGCATCAATAGGCACTACTCTGATGAGTCTTTCATCGCGAAAAACGATTTTTCCAGTAAGTGTCTTGAATATAGTTGATTTTAATGTAATAATGTCACCTAACTCAGGGACGTTCATCTGGTCATCATCCTCAGTGAGGTTCGGGGCACTCATCACTAACACATGCTATGTTATTTCTTGACAATACGAACTGGAAAAAGGATTTTCCGTTTTTGTTTATTTTGCATTAGATGTTAGACGGTGCAGCGGAAGTCAGAACAGCTGTCTTACGACTAGTAAAGCAGCTGCAGACAGTGGACCAAAGACTAGGGCTGCTATCAACCATGGTAGGCTTGCCATTAACAAGCGCCAGCTGCCTCTTACAAGACCACCTCTTGAGCTCAGGCATATTGTCGTAGAACCACAGTGCCGTAATGAGCTTTGCATCCGTCAGCTCACCGCTCAGAATCTGCTTCCTAACTGTAGCAAGCGGTACTAGGCGCGCCGTAATTTGCTCATTCTCAGCAAGTGCGCCGCCCAGTCGTCCCTGTAGGTAGGTTAGCACAGCCTTGCTACACTTT
>Ga0114968_10004521_pt1 | contig 10361 bp, 12 predicted proteins | sample M_130807_EF_Meta_FD_87020 | JGI IMG/M metagenome (GOLD analysis project Ga0114968, IMG submission 87020) | Freshwater microbial communities from Lake Montjoie, Canada to study carbon cycling - M_130807_EF_MetaG | ecosystem: Environmental > Aquatic > Freshwater > Lake | place: Lake Montjoie... | reverse complement strand
TTACTTTTATAATTTTATTCTTATACTTCTCGTAATCATGAGAAGCAATATCATCTATAGTGTAATCAATATCATTATACCATATCTTTTCAAAAATAGTATATGGATTTCTAACAAATTTTAGATTTCTCGTTTCCGTATCAAAGATATGAAATCCTTTAGGATCATTATAATCGCTCCAAGTAAACTCACCATGATTGCCAAGGTAATGAATATTGCCAGCAGAGGACTTATGATGATAATGACCAGAGCAAACAAGATCAAAACGATTAAAAATGCTAGCATCGTCGCCGTGCGACACCATGGACCCCCTGTACATCTCAAATCCAGCGAGTTCCAAATGTCCAAAACAGATTTGCGCGTTTGTTCCACGAATCTTCTCCAAAGTTAGTTTTCTATTCTCATCACAAATCCATGGAAGCATCAATACGATAAGACCGTCAAAGTCAACTTCACGCGGTAGTTGATCATAGATGTGAAACGGGTATTGACCCCTAACAAGTTCGTTAAGAGCATTTACAGAATTAGTATTTTTATAATACGTATCGTGGTTACCAGCTATGATATGGACATCATAGTTTTTTCCGGCAATAGGATCTAAAAAGTCCTGTCGAAGACGCCTAGCAGTATTGATATTAATATACTTACGACGATCAACAAGATCACCTAGATGACAGATTGTTGATATTCCTTCCTGTTCCATAGTAGGAAGAAAAATGTTATCAATAAACTGTTTACTATTATCAAGAAAGGCAACATTATCATTACGAACGCCCCAATGCGTATCTGTAATTAAAGCAATCTTCAACGCATTACTCTCGTGTTTGGTTTTTTAATAGGTTTAGCAGTATTGTATTTGTTAATTGCAGCACTACAATAATCTCTAATTGTTTCCAGACGAAGGATGTAATTAGATCTTTCATTTTCATGCTTTGATTCATTAAGTGCATTATCCGCAAGATCAATAACGATCTGTGGCAGCAGATGCATATTATGCTTCAAGTTCATCTTCATTCTCCACTTCATTTACAATAATAAGTTCTTCCAATTTATTCTTTTTCTTCTGTTTAGTTAACAATTCTTTTTCCTCAAAGCTTCGTATAACTTCATAAGAATATTCATTTGTGTGATTTCCCATACCAACTCTATCATGGAATATAGCATCCATTTCTTCGTTTGTATATTGGTTTTCAAAGTTTTTATGCTTAATATAAGTTTGTTTCTTTTCTTTAGCAATACGTCTAAGAAAAGCATTCCATGCTATTTGTGTAAAATATGCAAATGGATTAATAGATTTTGCTGGATTAAAATTGTCTACCGAAGCAATACAGTTTTCAATTCCATCAGCGATCATATCATCCCTATATGAATAATTCATAAAGTTGGGTTTATATGATAACTTTGTGCAAATAAGTAACACACATTCACCAACATAATTGGGAATCGGTGGTTTAGGTGTATCATTTTCTTTTGACAACATGAGTTTTTCATGATATGCTTTCATATGTTCATAAAGAGTTTTATTATTAACGTAATGTTTTGTTGCCATTAATTTACCGTATTGCTAGCTGGTTGAGACATATAAAATTTTATAGTTTCTTCATTTAAATTTGGTTTTTTTCTTGTTCTTTGATTTATATAATTTTCCAAATATTCAGTAGATCTTCTGAGATTTGCTGTAAAGTTTTTATCAAAAGTCTTATAACAATAAATTCTAGAAGCAAAGTAATACTTTACCATATCTTCACTTAAATTTATAATTGATATGATATTAGTTTTATTTAATGCTACATAATTTTGGGATGAAAAAGGAATATAATTTATAAGTATTGCACCAGTTTCATCATTATCATCTTGCTTTATTACTAATATCATTGGATCTTTAATTATTACAACATTATCATTTTCTGAATCTAAAACACCTACAATATCATCTCTATTAGTCAATTTTACTAAAACGTGACTCATGATTTTAATCCGACTGTATATATCTTATACACAAATTTTTCCTCATTGTAAATGTTTATTCTCTCAATAAAGTGCAAAAGTGTATGATTTTTCTTTGATTTCCAGGTTAAGTCATCGGCAATATCATAAAGAGTGCTTGATGTTTTTGTTTCAGACTTTCTTAGTCCACGACCAATCGACTGCAAGTTTCTTATCCTTGACTTCGAAGGAGAAGAAAATATAATGTTATGCAAATTGCGAATGTTAACGCCGGTAGAGAAAGTCCCATAACTAGCGACGATAATTGCATTCTGTTCTGTCTCAACAATTTTACGAATCTGCTCACGTTCTTCTCCATCTACTTCACCAGAGACAAAGAAAATTTTTCTGTCACCAGCATCATTTTTAATCATATCATATAAAACCTTTCCATGTTTCTCAACATACTGGAAAAGTAATAATGTATTTCCATTATCTAAAGATAATGCTAAGTTTTTTATAAACTTATTTCTAGAATCATTTCTAACAATAAAATCTATCTCATCCTGATAAGATGCATCTTTTAACATCTTTTTAATTTCATCAGGATATTTTAAAACAATTGCTTTGATGTTAAAGTCTGCTAGATGTTTTTGTTCAATAAGTTCTGATGTTGTTATAACCTTTTTTACAACACCAAATAATCCTTCTAGAACCAATCTATGGGTTTGAGTCCCGTCAAGAGTACCCGTAAAGCCAAACCTATAACGACAACGATACAGCTTGGACATAATAGAAGCCAGAGAAGCTGATTTAAATAAGTGCGCTTCATCGCCTATGACCACGTCAAACTGTTCGAAATACTTTTTATCAAGTTTGTAAATCGATTGCCAAGTAGAGATTGTGATTGGTTTATCTGTTTGTTTATCTTGACCAGCGAAGATTCTGTGAACATACCTATCAGATTCAAAACCATAATCGGCAAAATCAGAAGCAAGTTGGCTAACCAAAGAAGTAGTTGGCACAATAATAAGAGTACGGGCATTATAGTATCTCGTTAGTAAGTAGATGATAAAAGATTTACCAGATGCTGTAGGCGATAATAAAAGAGCTCTTCTATTTCTTACAGCATAAACAAAAGCATCTAGCTGATAGTCTCTAGGTTCCATTGTTGGTTTAATTTTAGTAACAAAATCTTTTGCTTCTTTTAGAGAGAATTCTTCACATGAAAAATCGTCAACATAATCTAAAAGATAATTTCTTTCTTTAGCAAACTTCTCAATATATGGTATAAGACCTGCATATATTAAACAAGTTAATGGATTAAATAAACGAATTTTACCATCCCAAAACTTATTTTTATAAGCTGGCATAAATTTATAACCAGGAACAAAGAAAGTAAAATACTCACTTAGCTCTTGTGCAACGCCTGGTTCACACCTAACTTTTATATAAACTTCGTCATGACGACTTATCTCTAATGAATCCAATTAACCACCCATAACAAATCTGTTCCAGTCAATAGCATTCTTGATAATAAAATTTCTATTACTTATAGATTTAATAATTGTTTCAAGAAGCTCAACTTTTTCCTGTTGAAGACCTACTTTTAAATTCATCTCAATGATATCTTTATCTGCATCCATGTACATTGGGATATCTTGTTTTAAAATAATTCCTTTAGCAGGAAGTTGCCAACCTTTTTCCTGTGACTCTTTTGTTGGGCCCAAGGTATAGAATTCATACTTATCTAGCTTTAGAGACTTCATCTCAGATTCCATCTTTTTAAGACGGAGTCTTTCTTCTAGGAAGATACGATAATATTTATTATGTAATCCAGGGATCTTTAGACTTTCGGCTGCCAGCTCCGTGCTGTCAATCTGGGTGTCAGTTGCCCATAATTCAATAATGTCTTCAATCTTCATGATAAATCTCGTGCTGATAATATAAAATATATATTACCATATATTCATTTAATTGTAAACAGTTAAATGTTTCTTATTTCAAATAAAATGTATTTGAAAGTAGCTGTTGCTTCGATATATTCAACATCACTTTTTGTTGTATCAAAATTAAGCTCACTCAATCCATATGGGTATGCTTCAGTGAAGACAAATTCATAGTTTGGGTTTTTTGCACTTGATAAAACTAAAAGTGTTAGATCTGATCTGATACCATCACCTGTATAATTTGGGTTTTTAGCTAAGGCTTTATATTCTGAGAAATCTTTTGGTTTACCTAGAGCCCTAATCCAATTATGGATTTCTAAATAATTTTGAAGATTCTCATCAACCCTGAATGATAATTCTAAATCACCGTAATCAACATGATCACCTGGTTCTGGGATCTTTACAAATGGGTTTGGTGATTCATATGTTGGTAAACTTATAGATGGTATATTAATTCTCTGAACAAAAAAGTTAATATGAGGTGCTCGCTTAATTGAGAATTTAAAATTAAGCGGTGAAAGAAAATTTGGGTTTGTCGGTGTATTTTCTAAAGCTGACATATTACTCCTCACTTTATAATATTTATATAAAAAAAGGGAGAGCACGAAGCCCTCCCCTTTATAGGTGACCGGTTTACCCGGTTCTTTATTACATAAGGTTGTTAACGATAACTCTACGATAGTAGACGTTAGAATCCTTTGTAAGAGCACCAACACCGGCTGTAGCACCTTCAGCAAATGGGTTTGCAACCATTCCGTAACGTGTCTTGAAGCCGATCTTTGGCTGGAAGCTGTTCTGGTCAACTGCACGAACCATCTGAAGAGGAACGTATGGGCAGTAGAAGAGACCAGCGTCGAACGCTGAAGCGCCCTTATAACCAACAGTGAGATAGTTTCCACCGATTGCATATGGGTCGATGTAAACACGTAGGCGACCGTTGAGAACACCAGCGAAAGTGTTACCAGTGTCATCTACCTGGAGGTTGTTGCTGTTAAGAGCTGGTGTATAATCAAGAACACCGGCCATCTGAAGAGCTGAAGCAACGTCTGAAGAACAGATAACAATGTTACCCTTACCTCTACGTGTATTCTTAGCAATCTGATTGGCTTCTCTTTCAAGCTGGAACATAAGACCCTTGAACTTTTCAACTGACCAACGGCCATTTGAGTCTGTATCGAGGTCGAAGATACCTGCAGTTGTTGTGCCTTCCTGAGCACCAGACTGAGCTGTTACGTTGATTGTACGTACAACTTCACGGTTGATTTCAGCCATGATTTCAGCAGAAAGAATGTTTGAAAGCTCTGTTTCAGCATCAAGACCGTGAATGGCCTTAAGATCCTGAGCGAGTTCCATTGTGTATTCTGCCTTGAGAGCACGTGACTTAGCAGTAACAGTTACCTTCTCAATGCTGAATGCCATTTCAGCGAATGCTGAGTTGGAATCAGTACCAAGAGCTTCTGCCTGAGCTGTTGACATGCCTGAACCGAAGTTGTAAGCACCGTTAGCAGCGTTGTTAGAAACAGCGGGAAGCTGACCAACATGCTTCTGACCGAGTGTGTTAGCGCCAGAAACAACTGAAGAGAACGCAGTGTTAACTTCGTTATAGAATGTTTCTGTACCAGAATTGGTTGAATAACGTGAACGCATTGCGAAGATAAGTCCTGTTGGACCTGTCATTGTCTGAACACCAGCAATGTCATAAGCAATGAGATTAGGCATTGCACGACGAACAAGCGAGATCAACACAGGGTCGAAAGTATCGATTGCACCTGTTGAAGAGTCTGAGCTTGATGCGCCCATGAAGTTTGCAGGAATTGGTGATGCTTCTGAAAGAAGGAACTGACTGTGAGCACCTGACTCACGGAGAGCTCTTTCTGTATTTTCTAGAAGCTGAGCTGTAACCTGGCGCTTATGAGCATCCTTAATTGGATTAAGGTCTGCATGCTCTAGGATTGGCGCCCATTTCTTTTGAATTTCTTCTACTAACATTTATTTTTCTCCTTTTAGCGAAGGTTCTAAATTATTTATACTAAATTATCTTTTAATTGTTCTTGAGATTGCTTGCACGTATGACTTGACACGTGGATCAGTATAGACCACATCTGTTGTTGCATCAGACTCTTCGAGTTCTTCTGTAACTACAGTTTGAGTGGGCGCCTTTTCAGTTGACTTAAAGTAATTTTCCTTAATAATGGAAAGTTTCTTTTCGTACGTGTCAAGGTCACCGTCGAATTCGATGCCTTCTGAAAGTGCACGAAACTTCTCTACTTGTGTAAGAGCAAGATCAGAGCAAAGTGATTCAAACACATCGTTCTTTTCGTGATCTACTACAGAAGACTTAAGTTCACTATTCTCATTGATAACTTCATCTAGTTTTTCTTCTAGTTCTTGTACACGAGAAGCAAGTGATTCGAGTACATCTGTCTTTTCAACAGGTACATCGATATAGTGCTCTTCGAATACATTCTTGAGGCTACCAATGAATTCTTCCATGATCTCGTTACGAAGTGTTGACTCAATAGCTACTTCGTTATCTTTGAGCCATGTTTCAACTACGTAATCAAGATATGAGTCTAACTTTGTTGCAAGCTGTTCTTCAATTGATTCAATTTCTGTTGCAAGTTTTTCTTCAAACTCTTCTTCAAGACGAGCTGTTTCAACAGTAAGACGAGCTGATATTGCAGCTTCGAAAAGTGTTGATGCTTTATCTTTAAATTCTTCTGAAAGGTCCTGACCAGAGAACATTGCCTCTACATCTTCCTTAACATTAAGTGTTGGCATTGGATCTTTTGTCTTTGGACCCTTACCGCCCTTCATATCTACTGAAGCTTGATTAGATGCTGACTTATCACCAACACCCCAATCTTTACCCTTATGATAAAGTGATAGTGTTTGATCAAACCACTTTACAAGGTCTTTCTTTGGCATTTCAGCCATTGCGCCAATCATTGTCTTCATGATTTCTACACGAGACTTAGGATCTGCAGCTGGTTGTGAATTTGGCTTAAGAGTATCAGCAGCCTTAGAAGCTTCATCAATCTCTACTGCATCAGCAGCAAGATCGATAACTTCTTTAGCATCGATATCTTTTGTTTTTAGTTCTTTGCTCATTTTAAGGATCTCCTTAGTATTTTAATAATTATTTATATTATTTACGATTTTTAGCTGCAACCATGTTGCCGATGAATTCTTCAAACATAGAGAATTTATTTAGTTCTATATCATCCATTGTCATTTTTCTTATTCTCTGCTTCATCTTTTCTGCAGTCTCTTGCATCCAAATACCATTCTTTTCGTCATATACCCAGTCAACATTTTCCATAATTCCTTCGACGAACGCATTTGGCGCTGATGGATCTGCAACAATATCAGCGGCAGTAGCTAAATGAAAATCGTGCTGAACTTCCATTATACCATTTTTCTCAACTAAAGATCCCATACCTCTTGAAGATACGCCAAGGTTTGCACCTGACTTTAGAAGACCCTTAACAATATTTCCCATTGGTGTTTCAGTAATTTTTGCTTTTCCAATAACATCATTTCCTGACCATTTCAATTCTGTGATCATATGTGAAACTCTGTCAAGATTAATTGTTGGTCCTTGTGGATGACCAAGCTCACCATAAGCGCGATTACTAGTTACATTTTCTTTAATGTATCTATTAACTTCTTTTTCTAAAACAGGCTTTCTATACACTCTACCATTACGATTTACTTGCTCTGACTGAAGAAAAATACCTTTAATGAAGTGTTCTTTCTCTCCGCTTTCTTTAGCTTCAGAAATATACTCTACATCTACAATTTGTTCTGCAATGAGTTTCATTTTATTTCCTTAGTTCTTATAAGCAACTGGCGTAGCTGCTAAAGAAACACCTGAGTGATTTGACGTTATAATATCTGTTTTACCTTTTTCTACGATAAAACTTTCTCCACCTACAATAGACACAGACCACTTAGTTGTTGTGTTTGATGAGTCTTTACATGTAATTACAGCTAAAACTGATGTTGCATCTGCAAGTGTCATCTTTACTAAAGTACTGTTAGCATAAGAACTAAAAGTTGAAGTATTACAACTTGATGTATTGCCAATTGGTTTAATTACGGTGCTCATACGTTGAATCCTGCGTTATCTACGTTGACGTGTGGAAACTGCATTGCAGTATCTGTACCTTCAACCGGTTTTTCTCTATGAATTAGATAATCGTGGATTGCATCAACATCATGCTTTGCTGCAGTAATTTTTGCTTGTACCCATGATTCTAGATCTTGATTGTCTTGCATCATGTTAACTAAATCATTTGCCTTAGAAGCAAGAGCGCGAAGTTGTGTCTTTGCCATTTCGCCTTCTGCATCTTCAAAACCTTCTTTCATTGCATTCTTCGTTGCAGTAGCATACATAACTGACTTTGCTCTTTCGCCATATTTTTGCTTAAAGCCAGCATAATTTTTCTTCATGCCTTTTACAATATCTTCTCTCTTCTTCATCTGAGAGTCAGTCATTTCGCCCATTTCTTTATTATGAGCATATGTGTCTTCTTTCCAACATTCTTTTAATCCATGAACTGCACACATTGTACCAGCTTCTGTCATATTGCATTTTGCTTCAGAAACTGTGCTACCTGTTGAAGAATAGCCATAGTCAGAAGCATTTGCATTTCTGTCGTCTTCTGATTTAACCTTCTTTTCAGGAGTTTTCTTCTTAGCTTCTACTACTGAAGTTTCTTCGTATGCCTTTTCAGCAGCTTTAATGCTACGATAACCATGCCGTTGACCTGGATCATTCTTCTGAACTTCTTGTTCAGCTTTTACATTTCCAGCAGTAAAAACGTTCTTATTCTTATTAACGTCTTCATGATCTTTTACAGGATGTGCTGCAAGAAAATCTTCTTCACCCTTTGGAACGTTTCGACCAGCTCTGTCTTTAATGATATCTTTAAGATTCTTCGCCATTAGATTCTTCCTCTTCGGTATCTTCTTCCGTAGCATTATCTTCAGGCTGTTCTACATCTTCAATTTCTTCTGTATCTTCTGTAGAATCTTTAAATATACTTTGTGCTACTTCTATTTTCTTATTATTTATAGCATCAGTAATACGATCTAACATAACATCTTTAAAAGACGCTTCAAAGTCTAGAGCATTTTCTGCTTTAGAATGATTGATCATATTTAATATTGCATCACTCATAATTTAACTCCACTTTGATATTTTTGTAAGACTTGTTTAGCATTACCGCCACCAGATTTAGCTATAATCTGTGAAGCAGATTTTAACTTAGACATGTCTTGTAATGATTTATTATCTTTATTTATTAAACGCTGATATGTATTTTGTGCGTCTATAAGTTTTTTAGAGCCATCATCTTGTTGAACAGGTGCACCACCGCCACCAGCCTGTTGTGCACCACCGCCGCCTGCACCAGGGTCCATAGTTCCATCATCCATCATTGGAGGATTAAAGATTTCATCTTCTTGTTCTTCAATTATTTTTGCTCTTTGTTCTTCAATATCTTCATCAGTTTGTTTTAAGATATTCTTCTGAATCCATTCATTAGAATAGTATCTGCCAATCAACGGCATCATATTGTTATAAACATCTATTCTAGAACTTAAGATTTCATTATCTTTAAGTTCTGTGAAGAAACCATCATTTGTGAAGTCAATCTTCATATCTTTACAGATATTATTCCAATCTTCAATAGCTATAACGCCTTTAAGAACAAGTTGTCTTTCTAATAGTTTAAAGAAAAGTGCAGAGAATTTTCTTCTAAGCCTAGAAACAAACTTAGAAAACTTAACTTCTTCTCTTGTAATTTCTGATGATCTACCAATATTGAAAGCAGTGTTTTCTTGTTCAATACGACTTACCGGAACATTAAGTGATCTATAAAGTTTCTTTTGGAAATATAAAACATCATCCATTTCACCAAGGTTTTGGCCAGCAGGAAGTGTTGTAACTTCTGTACCTCTACCACCTTCACGACGAGGAAGCCAATAGTCTTCCAACATTGTCATGAATTTGCGATCATCTCTAATTTCACCAGATGCAGCATCATAAACAAGACGGTTCTTGTGTTTAACCATAATTTCGCGAACGTATTGTTCTGCTTTCATCTTAGGAAGATTGCCAACATCGATGTACCAAAGACGACGTTCAGGCGCACGTGAGATACGATAAATTACAGTTGCATCTTCAAGAGTACGAAGTTGGTTTAAAGGTTTAATACCTTTATGAAGATGCGATAGTACCATAGTTCCATATGTATCAGTTAATCCTGATGTAACATGGATGATTGCGTCTTTAGCAATCTTTAAACCTGATTGGGTTGTTGGTCCACTTTGTTTGTTACCAACATTAAAGCCTCGCTCATTAAAGATATAGTACTCTGCTTCAGTCTTAGTAACTGTTGCATCACCATTCTTAACTCTTTTCTTGGAGACTTCTTTAATTTTTCTGATTTTTCTTGGATCGATATATCTAACTTCTTT
>Ga0114968_10004520_pt1 | contig 10362 bp, 11 predicted proteins | sample M_130807_EF_Meta_FD_87020 | JGI IMG/M metagenome (GOLD analysis project Ga0114968, IMG submission 87020) | Freshwater microbial communities from Lake Montjoie, Canada to study carbon cycling - M_130807_EF_MetaG | ecosystem: Environmental > Aquatic > Freshwater > Lake | place: Lake Montjoie... | reverse complement strand
TTCAGAAGAGAATCAAAAGTTCACTGAAAAAGGAATCAAAGCATCAGCAACAAGAGCTAGAAAAGCTCTAGCAGAACTTGGCAAGCTGATCAAAGCCAGAAGAAAAGAAATCCAAGAAACTAAGAACGCTGAAAAAAACGCAGCTTAATTTAGTATAAAGGAATTTAAAAAGCCTGTGCATGCAAGTGTGCAGGCTTTTTTTATGAGCTAAATTTTTATAATTTTTTATCAATAATAAGTGATCCGTGTACACGCACTCGAATATGTCCGTTGTAGTACTGGTCCGATTCTAAAACTTTACGAGCAAACTGTTCACGAGCTTCTACGTAATTTAATTCTGCCTTGCTCTTGCAATAATAAAGTATTTCTCTTCTGAATTTGTCTCGGCCTAGAGATTCTATATCTTTACTTAATTGATCACTGCTGCCATGGTAGTCCTGCCAATCACTTGCGGTAGCACCGCGAATTTTTTTGCGTATTTTTTTTCCGTTTTTTTGCGTATGCATTTTATATCGCGTAGTTTTGAATCGAGCTAACTTCTTGCCCACGTACATGCGCCCGGACACGGTATTGGTAATGATGTACACGAATCCCACACAGTCAGCTGGCAATTCAACAATGTCTTCTCCTGCGTAGGACCAATTGCTAGACATTGTAAATTTTCCAATGTTGCCTAAAAAGGTTGTTGGGCTTTTTCATATAATTAGGGAAATATCTAATGTAATCAATCAACTCCCTTGTGTTTTTGTAAAAAGATTCGGACAAATTAAAATTTATATCGTAGTGTTTCTTTTCAAAATAAAAACATATGTAGGCCTCACTTATGCTATTCAATTCTTTTATTTCAATATCTTTATTGTTTTCCACTGCTTTTATAACCTCCAGCACGTGAAGGCGTTGTGAATATGGGTAATTATTGGCCAAAAGACTGGCGTGCAACTCCTGGAAATCCAAGGATTTTTGGAATATGTTATCAAGCTGCGTTTTGAGCAGATTGTAATCTAATATAGTTCTGAGATGTATCATCTCGCAACTGTTGGAATCTTTCAATTCATTGTTTACTTTCCAGATGTTATGATCAAAGTGTGTGATGAAATTCAGCATGAAAAAATTCCTAAGCAGGGACCTTGGCGGGTTGTCTCCTTCGAAGTCATACAACTCTTTGAAATTCTTTTTATAAGTCACGGGCACCTTATATTTTTTTTCATACTGACCAATGTCCTTTTCCAACAGCCCTATTCCCGAGTCTTCCTTGAGATATCCGCCTCTGTCAGTAAAACATTGCACCAGATAGTAAAATTCCTCAACTGTGTCAAACACTATGTGAAAATTTTTGTGTCGCTCTGCCAAGTTGCTGTAGTTTTTCCTATTATGCTCGTTTGCCATGTCAAAATAGAGATTATTGCCTTGCGTGTTGGACATGTTGTGCCAGTTGCCGTTGTCATTTAGATTGTGTTCCATGACGTGGCCCTTGTCATAGCAATCAAATAAAAATCTCAAAAAATTTCCATGTGCGCCGGGGGTGGACAAAATAATTTTTTTCATATCAAATTTCTAGCAAGTATTCAAAGATTCCAAACTTTATTATTTTTTTGCAATTCAAACGTGCCACCACATCGTCGTTTGTGTATTTAATTCTGTGATACAATATGAATCTAAGATCTATTGCCAAGATTATTATAGCACCGGGCATATTTTTTTTCACCCGCTGCAACAGCTGGTTCAGTTCTTCAACTGTGAGATACTTGCATTGCGGAGAGAAGTAAAACACCACGCTTGTGGGGTTATATCTCCTATTCAACACAGACAGCGTCAGGGCCGACGTTGGAGACATTGAAAAATGTATCTTATATTTGTCTCTGTCTACTTCCACTGCAGACTGGAACTCCTTGTTTTCCAGTGCTATGTACTTTTCATTTTTCAAACAACACACCGCACTGTCGATCCATATGCAGTTGCCTTTGGGTATGTAAGACTCCACATCTATTTTGGCTTTGTCTGCCGACGCTAGTTGTCGCTCTTTTTTATACAAAGTTTTTTTGTCTTCCTCGGACAATAGTTTAAAATCAAATTTGCTAATAATTTTCATTTGTCATGTAGATCTGAGTGCATGGGCTAGCAAAATTAAATTGGTCGCCCCTCAGATCTTTATCGTATGTGGTGTATTCGTGTAATTTGTAATTTAAGAAACATTTTTTTATGGTGTTGATCAGTGCTTGATCATAATCTTCTTCTATGTCGGGGCATGCGACATCTGAATATATGATGAACTTATTTACCGCTATACATATCTTCTTGCATTGGCCAATATTATTCTTAATTTGTTCTAATGTTTTTATAAACTGATTGTACTCAATTATTTCAACAAAAAAGATTAACGCATTATGATATGGTTTTTCAAAATTATAGAAAAAATTTTTAAAGTAGTCAACATCTCCATATGTGAATGTTGGTTTATCGGCTGTATCATTAAAAAATTTTTTTATTCTGATATCTTGTTCAAGTTCCGCATAATCAAACATCTTTCTCTGCTGTTGTCGCCAGTAATCACAATCATTTTGCATTTTTTTTTATCTTTCTCGCTATAGAGTATCCCATCATCTCGTGCCATTTCTCTCCGGGTATGCCTTGCAGTATTTTATCAATTATGTATGGGTTCCAACACAAGCATCTTTCATGGTTGATGATGTGTGAGGGCACATTGTGTTTTAGGGTGTGATCCATCACAAAGAACATCCATTGTTTTTCTTTCATCAATGTTTCTAACTCGGCAAAAACTTCCAAAAAATTTTCAATATTTTTTTCTTTGTTTGTTTCTAATCTCAATCCCAGGCTCTTTTGACTAAAACGTCGCTCAAGTTCACATAATTGCACCACATAAAAAGAAGGGTTGAAAGATTCCATTTGTACCACGTGCCTCACTGTTCTTACTATTTCGTTGTTGTCCACACCAGCACAGCCCTGGGAAAAATTGTAGCATTGCATGTTAAGCCCATCACATATTTTTTGTGGAAATCCATCATTCCACTCAATGCCTACAGCGGATGTATATAGATTACCAAAAAATGCTATGGCATTTTTTTCATTTTCTTGGTAATCTATGTTGGATCTAAATCCTTGATGATTAAAATTATAATTAACCACTCCGCGCATATCTTGACCAATCTTATGTGTGGTTGATTTTTTGTATTCAATATTATATGATTTTGGAAAATTACTGTTCATATTGTTATTTAAACTCAAGAATCATCCTGGAATAATATACGCACATTATATACACATGAAACAGGCACTTTAAAAATCAAAACACTTTTCAATAGGCACTATAGCGTCTTTGGTAAAACAGTGAACTACTCCTATAGATCTAGGCGGCGAATCACTTGACGCAACAGGCAAATGATGGAGCTCTGGGAAACAGATCCAACTCCAGGTCCTTATAAGATTATCATACAAAGATTATATGGGCTCGCGTTGTAATGAATGAGCTAACGGGTACAGCACAACCGCCCGGCGACAGCAGCGATGTATGGAGACTGCGAACTCACCACATGCGTAAGTTCAAGTTCATTCAGCTGGAAACAGCTGAATCATGACTGCTCATCTACCACATACGACGCAAGTTGCTACGCAACATGCTCAACATCACATAAGAGACAAATGAAACGAGCGCAAGCGAGTTTCAGATGTGCAGAGCACATCTTTTAGGGTGTCTAGGTATCATGCATGGAGTTGATGTTTGATCACATTGCCGTTAAACTATGACAACAGGATTTTAAAAGAACGGCTGCCCTGTTTTTTTGGTAGTTTCTAAATTGTCTTTCACTATGTCGGATACTATTTTACGTTCTTCGAAACTCATGTTTAGGGATTCTTGATAAGTTACTCCGCCTCTCATATACCAGCAGATTTTTAATAATTCAAATTTAAGATTTTTGCCATCGGCGTCAAGATCTTTAAGATACTTGATTATTTCAGAGTCCGAGAATGATAAAAGTTTTATCCGAAAAAATTTGAGTTATCGAATGTTACTGGCACATCAAATGATACCGGAGCACCCTTTTTAATTTGTTCTTCTGTGCTCTTGAGTTTCAAGGGTTTAAAAGTGGCTTGGTTTCTAATTTTGGCCAATTCGTCTTGTATCTCTACCACAGTCTTCGCATCAGTGTTAGCAAGGAAATCTATGATTTGAGCACGGTCAGTTACCTCAGCACCGTCCGGTGATTTTATCTGCGTTATGCCTTCATGCAACATTTGAAAATTTAAATCTGTTAATTTTTTAAAAGTTTCTGCAAATCGCTGATTTTTTTCTTCATCAGACAACTGGCTGGCACTGACAGCGGCGTAAGTTTTTTGTTGTTCAAAAGCAAGTGTTTGGCTGCGAGTCATTTCTCTATAAGTTAATGGTTTAAAAGTTACTTCAAATCCAGAAGTAGTTTTGGCCACATCATTAATTTTAATGTTCTTTATGGTGTCCAGCATAGCAGGCAGATTCACAGAATGAGTCACAGATTCGTTGATCACGGGCACAATTGCAGTTATGTCCATGTTCTCTCCATAGCTGGCTATTCTGATAGCCAACAGTACCAGGTCCAAATCATAGTTAACCAACTGCCACGGATCCAATATGTTGGGCACACAGCTCTTAATCACATCCACGGTGGCCTGTCCACTGATCATAGCATCTGGTGTTTTGAACGCTAATTCATCTTTAGCGGTCATGGGCAACACTGGTATTTCTCCTGTGGCCGTGACACTATACACCTCTGCACCATAATACTTGCCAGCGCTGGGCAAAGTGATGTAAATTGATGGTTGTCTATAATACTTTTGTAATGGGTTTTCCTGGGTCATTTTTATTCTATAAATATACACTATAATAATATAAGTGTCTAGTATTTATCTGGGCAGTTTATTACGGATTTTAAAGCATAATATGGCGGATTTAGAAGATAAAACGGTACAGGACTTAACCAGAGCGATTAATGAAAATATATTGGCTCTTAAAAAAACCAATAAAGACGATGTTATACAACAGAAATATTATAAGAAAGTAATATCTGACAATATCAGCGTATTAAGAGAACTTCAAAAAGCCCAGGCAACACTCATCGAAGAAGGCAAAGGTAACGCCAAGGCCTATGAATCAATAACCAAAAAACTCGTTGCAGCAGAGCTAGAATTAGATCTTTATAATGCAGAAATAGAAAAAGCCATCGCCCTAGAGAAGAAGCGTCAGAAGGCCGTGCAGGAAGGCATCAAGACACTGGCAGGACTGGGAGATGCCCAGACCAAAGGCACCGAGAAGATCGCATATTTTACCAAAGCCTTTGAGGACATGCCATTCTTGTCTGGCCTTAGTAAATTGGCCGGCAGCCTGGATTACAACATCGACAGCTATCGACAATTGGCTGCGGGGGGAGCAGATTTTGGAAAAAGTTTGATCGGCATGAGAGAGGCTGCCAGGACAGCTCAATTAGGACTAGAAGACTTTAAGAAATTAATCACGAACAATCAACCCACGCTGGCAGGACTCTACGGCACTGTCAACAAGGGCGTGGATGGATTGGCTCGCATGTCAGAGATACTTCGAAGACCCACCAGTGGATTGTATGAGTTGGGGGTAACAACTGAAGATCTATTAAAATATCAAGGCACCTATCTTGAACGACAACTGATGCAGGGCAGAAGAGACTTCCTCAACAACGAGCTGGCGGCGAAACAGACCACGGCATATGTTAAAGAATTGAACGTATTGTCTAGGTTGACCGGAGTGCAGAACGAAGAGCTGGACAAGCAGGTCAAACGACAACAGCAAGATGGAGTATTCCAAGCATATCTAAGCAGCCTCGGAGAAGAAGAATCAAGAAAAACACAAACGCTCATTGGGGCACTATCTGCAGTGAATCCAGCGCTGGGGGAGACAGCAAAAAATCTTCTAGCCACAGGAGTGCCACTGGATGACCTAGGACAAGAATTAACAGCACTGGCACCCGGCTTCCAAGATGCCATACTGGCGTTCAAACAGACGGGAGATCTCACAGGAACCATGGTGGCCTTGAGAGATTCTGGAAAAGAATTTAATGAGAGATTCAAAGGCACATCTGGTGCTGCCACATTATTAGCAGGAGGATTATCCAACGCTTCCAATGCTGTATTGACACTGGGCAATCTTTCCATGGACACTGCCTCAGCACAGGAAGAATTAAGAAAGAAAGCAGACCCCCTTACCAAACAGTTGGCAGAATTTGAGAACGCCACCAAAAGATTAAAGTCAGCATTTGAAAGCATACAGACCAGTTTCTTGAATACCTTGGGGCCAACACTGTCAAAATTGATAGGAGGAACCAGTACCTCATTCACAAACATTGCCACAGCCATACAAGAATTTACAACCAAGTTCCCGGCCACGTCGGCGGCCTTGTATACCACTGCCATGGTAACAGCCGCAGCTGCCAACTATGGTCGAGATGTTTCTGTGGTAGCAACAGGTACCATGATAGCCAACGGTAAACTAGGGTTTGGACAGTTGTTCAGCACCATAGGAAATTTAACCAAAGGACTGGGTAGATGGTTACCAGCCATAGCTGCCACGATAGAAGTAGGACAAGGTGTCATGGAAGCCAACAGCGATGATCCAACCACATCAAAAAGAGGAAAAGCTCGACTAGGTGGAGCAGTCGCAGGTGCAGCAGCAGGTGCTGCAATTGGCAGCGTTATACCTGGAATAGGCACTGCGGTGGGAGCATTGATTGGAGCAGGGCTAGGAGGATATGCAGGCGGTAGTGCCATGGATTCTCGAGCAACCGGTGGTGATTTAACGACAGGCAGGCCAACACTGGTGGGAGAAAGAGGCCCAGAATTAATATTACCTAAATCATCAGGCACAGTAGCACCATTAATGATGTCAAAAACCAGCGCTGGAGCAGAAATAACTCCAGTTACAGGAGCAGATGCCAAAATGGGGCAGATTAACTCTTTAGTAAATACACTGAATTCTACCCTGGGTTCGGTAAATGAAACTATGGATAAGACCGAAAAACATTTAAATAAACTAGTAAGAATAGCAGAGCTACAATTGGATAAAACCTCAGAAGTAAAGAATTCTATTGCTCAATTAGACTATGCTATAGTAAAATAAGAGAATAATATGAGTTGGAAAAAATATTTTAAAGAGCCCACAGCATCTCCCATAAGCGGAGATAAGACACCTAATTTTGCCAAGAGAAATTATTCTTCATATCTGCCAGATGTCTATACCGGCCACCCAAATAGAATACAGAGATATTTTCAATATGATCAAATGGACAACGACTCCGAGATCAATGCAGCCCTAGATATCCTTGCAGAATTTTGCACACAGAGTAATGAGGAAAATGAAACACCATTTGATTTAATATTTAAAGATGATGTTACGGAAACAGAAGTAAAATTATTAAAGAAAGCTCTGCAGCAGTGGACAAATTCTAATAGATTCGGCAGAAGAATATTCCGTATTTTCAGAAATTGTTTAAAATACGGTGATTGTTTCTTTGTAAGAGATCCAGAAACTAACAAATGGTTATACATGGATCCTGCAAAAATTGACAGAATTATCGTAAATGAATCTGAAGGCAAAGTGCCAGAACAATACATTATTCGAGACATCAATCCCAACTTACAAAAATTATCTGTGACACAGATTGCACCAAATCAATTGTATGGAGGAACAGGCACAGGACCATACCAACAAAATTATGCAGGTGCCGGCACAGGATTAAACACCAGTTATCCAACCGGAGGATCGGGTGGAAGATTCTATAGAACCATGAATCAGTATAACATTGATGCAGCACATGTGGTGCATATGAGTTTATCTGATGGCATGGACAATCTATTTCCATTTGGTCAATCAGTGTTGGAACAGGTATTTAAAGTTTACAAACAAAAAGAATTATTAGAAGACGCAATCATCATTTATCGAGTACAAAGAGCACCAGAGCGAAGAGTGTTCTATATCGACGTGGGCAACATGCCAACACACTTAGCGATGCAATTCGTTGAGCGAGTTAAAAATGAGATTAATCAAAGAAGAATTCCTAGCACATCGGGTGGATCTAGTTATATTGACGCCACATATAACCCAATGAGTATCAATGAAGATTATTTCTTCCCACAGACAGCAGAGGGCAGAGGATCTAAAGTGGACACACTGCCAGGCGGAACGAACCTTGGAGAGATTGACGATTTAAGATTTTTCACCAACAAACTGTACAGGGGATTAAGAATTCCTTCTTCTTATCTACCCACAGGCGCAGATGATGGTGCTCAGCAATACAACGATGGTAGAGTGGGCACGGCATATATTCAAGAATTAAGATTCAACAAATATTGCGAAAGATTACAGAGTCTAATTGCTCCTATCTTTGATGAAGAATTTAAATTATGGATAAAAAATAAGGGTTACAGCATTGACAACAGCACATTTGAAATTAAATTCAATCCTCCACAAAACTTTGCACAATACAGACAGACCGAAATGGATCAAAGTCGAGTGGGCACCTTTGTACAGGTAGCCGAGTTGCCTTACATGAGCAAACGTTTTGCCTTGAAGAGATTCTTGGGATTATCTGAAGAAGAAATGGCACATAATAGCACATTATGGTCTGAAGAGAATGCAGTAGCTCAAAAAAAACAAACTAAAACCACACAATTAAGAACTGCAGGAATAAGTCAATCAGCAGTGCAAACCGATTTAGATCAATTTGAGAATCCAACCCCAGACGTGGGAGCAGCACCAGGATCGCCAACACCAGGCCCAGGTAGTGCACCTGCAAGTGGAACACCAGGGACTACACCAGGCGGTGGAGCCACGGTTTAAGGTTAAATAGCATTATGTACTTGAAAGAGATGTGGTCATATACTCCGCAGGGATTTGAACAAAACAAAAATTACAATGCAGAAGATGATATTTCTGTGTTGGATTCAAATGACACCCGTAAAACACGTCTAAAACTTCGAGATATTAACAAAATGCGTCTAGCTAGCGAAGCACACGACCGAGATCAAAGAGAGCAAGCAGAATTTGTTCAAAAGATGTACGGACAACCACCAGCACAAGACGATAATCTAACACTTTAGTATATAATGTCCGATACAGCGTTCGTATTAGGCAATGGAGAATCTCGCAACGGTATAAAAATTGCAGATCTAAAGAAACACGGCACAGTTTTTGCCTGTAATGCAGTATATAGGACCGAAGAACCCCACTACCTAATAGCAGTAGATACTAAGATGATATTAGAAATAGCAGAAACAGAATATCCTGTGACTCACGAAGTGTGGAGTAATTATAACCACCAATATAAAAAAAATTCTAGAGCCGAGACACACATTAAATGGTTTCACCCTAGTCTGGGATGGAGCTCGGGTCCAACAGCTCTAAAAATGGCTGCTGATAAAAAATTTACTAAAATTTATATATTGGGTTTTGATTATCAAGGACACTCTAGAGATGCACGTCAAAAAAGTTTTCAATTTAACAATCTATTTAAAGACACTCGCAACTATAAAAAGGGCAAAGACGAGGCCACCTACTATGGTAATTGGTTGAATCAAACGAAAAGGGTGCTGACAGACTATCAACATATACAATTTTTCCGTGTAGTACCTAAAAATGCGTTCAAACCGCACGATTTGGAGTTTAATAAAAACTTTAAACACCTGGATATTGACGAGTTTCTACAGATACATAATATACAGAGACAGAGTTAGTCAAAAACCACCGTTTTTGACCCAAAAGTACCGCTTTATTTCGCAGTTCGCGTAAATACAACACTTTATAAAGTATAAATCAAACTTGCCAAAAGGAGCACGTGCAAATGACACAATCTACAAACAAATTCGAGCAATTGCTAGAATTATTAATCAACGAAGAAAACGATAAAGCCCAAGCGCTATTTCACGAAATCGTTGTGGAAAAATCTAGAGACATCTATGAAGGTTTAGCAGAAGCTGAAACTAAAGAAGACTCTAAAGAAGAAGTTAAAGAAACTGAAAAAGCTGAAGTAACAGCAGAAACAGTTAAAGAAACAGAAAAAACAGATTCAAAAGACGAATCAGTTGACGAGACTGTTGAAATTGAAGAAGAATCAATTGAAGAAGTTGGTGGCGATGCTACTGATGATTTAATCGGTGATATTTCAGCTGACGAAAAAGGCGATGCAGAACACGGTGATGATGCAAACGGTGAAGAACCTGCTGCTGATGACCAAGCTGACGCCGGAATCGAAAATAAAATCGTTGACTTAGAAGATGCTTTAGAAGAATTAAAAGCAGAATTCGAAAAAATGATGAATGGTGACAACGGCGAAGATTCAGAAGAGA
>Ga0114968_10004517_pt1 | contig 10364 bp, 7 predicted proteins | sample M_130807_EF_Meta_FD_87020 | JGI IMG/M metagenome (GOLD analysis project Ga0114968, IMG submission 87020) | Freshwater microbial communities from Lake Montjoie, Canada to study carbon cycling - M_130807_EF_MetaG | ecosystem: Environmental > Aquatic > Freshwater > Lake | place: Lake Montjoie... | reverse complement strand
GGCTTTGCGTTGTTAATGCTCTGCGGCGTCAGCCTTGTCATCTTCTCATTGGCACGACCGCGTGCGGTGTTGCTATTGCCTGGGCGATTAGATACGGTCATGCTGGCTATTGATACCTCTGGAAGTATGCAAGCCTCTGACGTTAAGCCAAGTCGGATTGAAGCGGCCCAAGCAGCGGTGCGGACCTTCATTGCAGAACAACCTTCTCAAGTAAAGGTTGGCATCGTGACAGTGGCGAGTACCGCGGCCGTGGCGCAAGCTCCGACGGTGAGTCGGGATGAACTCTATCAGGCGATCGAGACGTTACCTCTGCAAACCGGCTCCGCTTTAGGTAGCGGTATCTTGATTGCTCTGGCGCAATTGTTGCCTGGCTCAGGTATCGAAGTTGAAAAGCTTCTGACTGAAGCAGATCGTCCGCCACCCAAAGATTCAGGCAAGCCCTTGGGCGCTGATCCAAAAGGCTCAACGCAGATCAAACTTGAACCAGGGTCAAACAAAGCCCTAGCAATTGTGTTGATTTCAGATGGGCAAAGTAACATGGGCCCTGATGTGCTGAAGATGGCCCAACTTGCGGCAGATCACGGCGTCCGAGTCTATACCGTGGGCGTCGGTACACCCGAAGGGGTGGTGTTAAAGGCGCAGGGTGTATCGATGCGCGTCAAGCTTGATGAGACGGTACTTAAAAAGATTGCCGATATCACCTTGGCTGATTATTATCGCGCGACCAACGCGAGTGATTTGAAAAAAGTGTACGCAGCGCTTGCCACCACGATACGCTTAGAGAAGCATCAAACTACCGAGGTCACAGCGTTGTTTTTAGGACTGGGTGCGCTGCTGATACTGCTCGCTGGCTTTTTCTCTTTGCGACGCGATGCACGCATCATGTAAGCGACGCGATGCATGCATCATGTAAGGATAAGCAGTCGTGCGAGCGAGCGCGTGTGCAGCCTCAAATGGTCAACGCAATGACAGCGCGCCTTGATGTGCACCTGCAACGCATTGCCTGATATTCTGGCAATGCAATAGAATCGCTCTAGTGATGCTCAGACTATCGTTTTAGCAGCCAGCGATCGTTTGCATAACTGACTCGTTGTTCTTCGACGAGTTTTTGCAGATGGGCAAATAGCGAGCGCATGGCCACTTTATGCAGTTTTTCTGCGGTGTCTTTGTAAGCAACCGGCACAAGTTCTTCAAGCGTCACTGGCTGCTCAAAGGTTTTAAGTGCAGCCACAACTTTATTCTCACGGTCTTGGCGATGAATCAATACGCGTTCGACCGCATTGTTGGGCTTATCCATCAAGAACCCGTGCCCAGGTGCCAGAAAATCAATCTGTTCATCCAGCAGTAGGCGCAACGATGCAAGATAGGTCGCCATGTTGCCATCCGGAGGGCTAATTACTACCGTTGAGCCTTGCATGAGATGGTCGCCTGTAAACATCAGGTGTTCAGTTTCGTGCAGGTAACAGACTTGATTCGAGGCGTGCCCAGGTACGTGAATCACGCGCAGGTCTGCACCCGCGACTTGTAGTCTCTGGTGATGACTGACGATGACGTCAGGCACAAAGGTTTGATCTTGATTCGGGTAGGGTGGCGGTGGCATGCCAAACAAGGTTGCACCTGTTCGTGCTTTAAGTTCGAGCGCAGCGGGTGAGTGGTCAAGATGCGTGTGCGTACAAAGAATCCATTTAATGGGCCCGCGTGCGGCTTTGATCAGCGCATCGACATGCTCGGTAAGAGGCGGCCCCGGGTCGATCACGGCGACGCCGGTCTCTTGAGTGCCGATGAGATAAGAGTTTGTGCCTGGGCCCGTCATCATCCCTGGGTTGGGGGCGGTGAGGCGCCAAACGTTTGGTGCAATCTCTACAGGGACGCCAGGTTCAATGTATGTTTTTGCAGTGCCTGCGCCCTGCGGGTCGATTTTTCCGATTTCTGCGTAGGCGTAGTCGCTTGCGACGAGTATTTCAGGCTGGCCGTTTCTTCCTGTGCCCGTGCGCGGCGTCATCAGTTGCTTGGGCTTAGGCTCGCGCGCGTGGTCGAGAAGGTCTTGCACGGTGGCAAAACGCGAAAGGCTTTCTAGCGTTTTAATCGTTGGAAACATCAAATCGATTTCACCTACACGACTTTTTTCAATTGCATCGGCAGGGCGTACCCATCTCTGCCCAACGGTCTCGTAGTCGTCTTGTTTGGCGATTTGTCCGACCGGCGCTTGCGCTACAAAAAAACGGGTGTCGTAACGCTTAGGGCGCCCAGGCATCGTGATCCAATGGCTGAAGTAGGCGATTTTGTCGGTCGCCACACGAAATTGCTCGGCTTTGAGTACATCCACAAAGGTGATTTTATTTTCAGCGAGTGCGGTTCGCAGGTCAGACAGACGCATTGCTTCGTGTTCGTTGAGTTGCACCAACTCATCATCGTGTCGATAACCGAGCAACAGTCCGGATTCTTCAAAGCATTCACGAATGGCGGCAATCCAATAGGCCAGCCCACCTTTCTCTATGCCCAGCGTATTGCTGGCAAGATCATCGGTTAAGCCGACACAGAGCGAGGCAATCTCATCGTGATGGTCGGTCGGGTCGAGCCCGCCACCCGGAAAAACATGCATCCCCTTGGCAAAGGCAACCTCTGTTGTGCGCTGCATCATAAAGACTTCAATGCCGTCACTGGTGTCTCGAGCGAGGATCACGGTGGCTGCAGGGCGGGGCACGACGATGGGTGGGTTCAATGGTGTCTCACTTCGGTTGTCTGACGGGCGGTTTTTTGTTGTTGGATATATTAGCTGAAGCCTGCCTCGATCGTAAGGTTTGAGGTAAGCCTGGCGAAAAAGCCTGCCTTGACCGTACGGCTCGAGGCAGGCCATGTCAGCAAAGCTCGTCTAGATCGTACGGTTTGAGGCAAGCCCCGCAAACAAGTTAGACTCTGAGTATTGAAAAAATAAAAAATGGAGACGCTCATTATGCTAAAGCAACGCTTCGTGTCGATCTTGCTCTTCTGCTGCGCAAGCATGGCCGTGCAGGCTGCCGATTACCCCGTCAAGCAAATCCGCTTAGTCGTACCTTTTGCGGCCGGGGGCAATACCGATATTGCAGCGCGCTTGCTGGCACAGGGTATGTCTACTGACCTGAAGCAGCCCGTCTATGTTGAGAATAAAGCCGGGGCGGGTACGGCCGTGGGCACCGAAGAGGTTGCTCGAAGTCAGGCTGACGGCTACACGCTTTTGTTTACGACGGTCGGCCTTGCCGTGAACCCTAGCTTGTATAAAAATCTGCGCTATGACGCGAAGCGAGATTTCTCTCCTGTTGCGCATGTGGTGACCTCGTCGCCGGTGATTTTGATGCATCCGTCTATTCCTGCCGCGAATCTGGCAGAGTTTGTGAGCTATGCAAAAGCGAAGGGCCCCTTGTCTTATGGTTCAGCGGGGGTCGGTAGCGCCATGCATTTACATGCTGAGCAATTTCGTATTGAGACAGGTCTGACTGTGACGCACGTGCCTTACCGTGGAGAGGGACCAGCCTTAGTGGACTTGCTGGCTGGCCGCACACAGTTTCATTTTGGATCGATTTCAAGCGCCTCGCAATACATAGATTCGGGTGCGTTAAAAGCTCTGGCGGTTGTCTCGGCCAAAAGGTCACCCTTATTGCCTAAAGTACCCACGGCAATCGAGGCGGGCGTTCCGGGTTTTGTGACAACGACGTGGGGCGTGATTTTGGTCCCGATGGGGACCCCCTCTGACGTCATTCAAATTCTAAATAACAGTATTAATCGTGTGCTCGCGGTTCCGGCAACTTTTGCGCGTTTCATTGAATTAGGCTTTGAGCCGTTGACGACTTCGACACCCGCTTCGACAGCGCTTTTTATTGAGACCGAGACACAGTATTGGGCAAACTTGATTAAAAAATTAGGCATTACGGCTGAGTAGTCAGAGATAAAGGCATACCTCGTTCAAGGTATGCCCCGCTGACGGTAACCTCGGTCAGGCTATAAATTGTTAAAGGTATCGCTCGTTGAAGGCATACTTTATTCATGGCATCACTCAGATGCCGAAGATATTCACTGGAGAGCATTGTGCAGACGACCGGACAGCAGTTAGTATCTTTTTTGGAAGCCAATGGAGTTGACCGAGTATTTTGTGTGCCCGGTGAGAGCTTCTTGCCCTTGCTTGACGCTCTAGGCGCAAGCAAGATCGACACCATCACTGCGCGCCACGAAAGTTCGGCTGGTTTCATGGCGATGGCCGATGGTCGACTGACAGGTCGACCCGGGGTATGTATGGTGAGCCGCGGGCCTGGCGCTACCAATGCCTCGATTGCAGTGCATAGCGCGCAGCAAGATGGAACGCCGTTGATCTTGATGATTGGGCAGGGCGAGCGCCAGCATGTCGGGCGCGACAGTTTTCAAGAAATCGATTATTCAAAAATGTTCGGTAGTATTGCAAAATGGGTGTACGAGATCAATGATCCGACACGCGTGCCTGAAGTCATGGCGCGTGCCTTCTCAGTGGCGATGAGTGGTACACCGGGGCCCGTGGTGATTTCATTACCTGAAGATATTTTGCCGATTGAGCTACCCGACGTGAAAGCTCGCGCCTCGGTGGTGGCGAGCAGTGCGCCAACGCCCAAGGCGATGCAGCGTGTATTAGAACTGTTAGCAAAAGCTGAGCGCCCCTTGCTACTCGCCGGCGGTGATTTTGCAACCGATGAGCAACGTGCAGCGCTGCGCGCAGCCGCTGAAAAGCACAACATTCCCGTTGTGATTGGCTTTCGTCGCCATGGCGTGTTTGCGTCCGATCATCCTCTATATGCGGGTGACATCGGAACGGGTACCTCTGCCACGCAAGTCAAAGCGTTTGAACAAGCGGATTTATTGTTGGCCATCGGAACGCGCTTGTCTGATTGGGGTACCTTAAATTACCGATTCCCAACGCCGCCATGGCCAAATCAAACACTCGTTCATGCCTGCGCAGATGTCACCATGATCGGCAAGAACTTTCAGCCAGAAGTTGGAATGGTTTGCCACGGCGAAGAATTTATTCGTGCGTTCGTTGCGCAAGCCGCAGTGCCAGAGAAAAAAGATCGCTCAGCATGGATTAGCGAGTTGCATGGCTATGCAAAAACACAGGCGGTCTGGAAAAATATTCAAGCACCTGATGGTGTGGCCTTTGGTAATGTTGTGCGCGCTTTAGGCGAATTGACTCCTGATGCAACGAGCATTGTTCCTGACGCGGGAATCTCGGCTGCGTTAGCTTATAAATTCTTTCCGTTTACAGGTAAACGTAAACTATATTCGACGATGTCGGGTGTGATGGGGTATGGCGTACCCGGCGCCGTAGCGATTGCCCTGCGCGAACCCGATCGCACAGTCGTATGCCTGGTGGGCGATGGCGGATTCATGATGACCGGCAACGAGCTAGCCGTTGCGGTTGAGCGCAAATTACCACTCAAAATATTTTTATCTAATAATCGTAGCTTAGGGACCATTCGCCTGCATCAAGAGCGCATGTATCCGGGGCGCTCGCACGCTACAGATCTGACTGGGCCTGACTTCTCAAAATTAGCCCAAGCTTTTGGCTGTGCAACGCTGTTGATCGAAAAAGATGAAGATATCGAGCCCATGATTCGCGCTGCGTTGGCTGCAACAGGCCCTGTATTTGTCGAGGTGAAGGCAAGCTTGTCGGCGATTTTGCCTAAGACTTGATTTCGAGACGTCAAGGCTGACCCAAAACCTCATCTCAGGGCCTCTAGACTCACCTCAGACTTGATTTCACGCTGTCTAAGGTTAGTCTAGTGTTGCACCAGCCACTTGAATCACGTCACGCCATTTTTTGAGTTCACTTTGAGTGAAGGCGCCAAACTGTTCTGGTGTGCTTTGAAAGACTTCGAAGCCGAGTTTGCGATAACGATCAATCGTAGCAGGTTCGCGCAGGATATCGTTGACGTCTTTGTTGATTCGCTGCACGACAGCGATTGGTGTGGCTGCCGGTACATACAACCCGTACCAAGTTTCAACGTCAAAACCCGGCAGACCTGATTCTGAGACTGTTGGGAGGTTACCAAAGAACTCAAGTCTTTCAGCCGCGGTGATCGCCAAGGCGCGAAGCTTGCCGCTTTTGACCTGCGCGAGGCCCTCGACCCCCGCAAACATGATCTGTATATCACCGGCAATTAAGGCCGTGATTGCGGGGCCACCGCCGTGATACGGAATATGTTGAATGGAAGTCCCTGCCATCATATTGAATAGTGCGCCGGCAAGGTGCACTGTGGTGCCTGTTCCTGAAGAGCCGTAATTGAGCTTGCCAGGCTGCGCTTTCGCCAGAGCGATCAGTTGCGCAACGGTTTGCGCTTGAAGCGATGGATGCACAATTAAAATCAAGGGCGCAAGCGATAGCTTCGCAACGGGTTCGAAGGCGGTCGCTGTGTCGTAAGACAATTTTTTATAGAGGCTCGCATTGATGGCGTGGGCAGGCGACGCTAATAATATGGTGTAGCCATCCGGTGCAGCTTGCGCCACGATAGCCGTCGCGATCGTAGAGCCGGCACCACCGCGATTTTCAACGACAACGGGTTGTTTCCAACGCTCACTGAGTAACTTGCTGATCAGGCGCGCGTTCACGTCAACGGCGCCACCTGGCGGATAGCCAATCATGATTTTGACAGTACGACTTGGATATTCTTGCGCCGCAGCATTTTGACTGAGTTCGATAAATGCGAGCCAGAGCAGTGTCACTGTTGCGAGGATTCTTATTGTCATGAGTGATCCATTTTTGAAAGACAGCGAGCAAATTCTTAGCGCATAATAGTCGGATGACATACCGATTCTAACTCTCGCGCCAGTCGAGAGAAAAAAATAAGCGTTTAACGGGACAAGACAATGACGGTGAAAGAGGTGAGTTCGGCTAGCACGGCGCTAGATACCAGTTTTTCAGATGGACTGATTGACTTTTGTCGAATGTTTCGAGCAAAGACGCTTACGCCCGAGACCGTGCGACGCTCAACCGACGCCATCACGGATACGTTAGCTTGTATGGTGTTAGGGGTAGGCCAAGCGCTCGAACCTAAACTGCGTCGGGCGTTATTTTCGACACAACCGCTCGCGCAAGTGCTGACACAATTTGCACCTGCAGCGCTGCGGCTCAGTGCAACCGATGCGCAGGGTGCTGCGGCGCTCTATCTGGGTACGCTTGCACACGCAGCGGATTTTGATGACATCAGTCATCCGGCCTATTGTCATGCTACGGCGTTGCTGTTGCCTGCTCTGTTGATTCGTGGTGCAGCCCTTGGCGTCAGTGGCGAAGACCTGATTCGTGCGCATGTTGTAGGTATCGAAACGCTTGGGCAACTTGGGCGCCGCTTAAACACTGCGCACTATGAGCGCGGTTGGCACACGACCGGCACCTTTGGTGCCATCGGCGCTACTGCTGCGTTAGCGTTTCTTGAAAAGTTTACCGATGAACAAATGCGTGGTGCGCTCGGTGTAAGTGCGTCGCTTGCCAGTGGTGTGCGACAAAATTTTGGCACGATGACCAAACCACTGCACGCTGGGTTAGCGGCCCGTTCGGCGATTTTAGCGATCCGCTTGGCTGAGCAAGATTTTACCTGCGCGCCTGATGCGATCGAAGGTAAGTTTGGTTTCATGAAGGTGTTTGGCGGCACGGCACCTGCAAGCTACGCCAAAGACTGGGGGCAGCCACTAGAAATTTTGACTGAAACAGGTATTGGCTTAAAAGCGTACCCGTGCTGTGCAGCGACACATCCCGCAATTGATGCCACCCGTGCCTTGCGTGAAAAACTCAGTGGTACTTCTGTTGAAGATATCGAATCGATGCGGGTAGGGGCCTCACGCTTTGCAATGCAGCCTTTGATTTACGACATCCCGACCACTGGCTTAGAAGGCAAGTTCAGTATGCGCTACTGCATCGCCTCGGCAATGATCGATGGTGCAGTCAAGATTGGTACGTTTGAACCCGATCAGATCAAACGCCCAGCGATCGAGCGTTTGATGAAAAAAATCACGGTTGAAATCGACCCCTTGGTCGCAGATGATCACGAATTTGCTGCGATCGTTGATCTGAAACTTAAGTCAGGGCGCACAGAATCAATCCGCATCGATGTCGCGAGCGGTAAACCAGGCAACTGGTTGAGCGAATCACTCTTGAAAGAAAAATTCTTTGATTGCTTGGGGACTGAGCGTTTGAATAGCCAAGCTGGCCAAGTATTGTTTGACACAGCGCAGCAACTCGTAGCCCAGCGCTCGATTGAGTCCTTGTACCAGAGCTTGACGCAAACCTTGGGTGAGGTGTCTGCGAGTTAGGCCTACCGCTGTCTCACTATACTTATTCAATATTAATTTCGCGAAAGGTCATCATGTACTTGCAAGATATCGCTCGTGTGATTCGCAGCAAAAACGCCGGGCCACGCTGCACGACGTTAGACATCATGTTCAACAGTGATGAAGACTACAACCGAGTGATTCAATCCAAGGTCATTAATCAAGCCTTGATTGCTAGGCTGTATGACATGCCGGCTGATCAGGTCAACATCATTGAGTACCCGATGTCGCGCGCGCTTAAGATTGCAATCCCCAGAAAAATCACCGCTGGCGACCCGGGTGATCGGGATGTGTACGGCGCACAACAACACGCCCGTCTGTTTAAGGTTGAAATCTTATGAGTGCAACCGGACGTATCTTAAAAGAGTTCGCCGGTCTTAAAACACGCCGCCCGTTGAAATTGCTAGGTGCCTCGGGTCAGCTTGGCTATGGCATTCCGACACCTGCGTTTCAGGCTGGCCTTGAACGTAAGCCTGATTTGATCGGCTGCGACATGGGTTCGATTGATATTGGCCCCTATTATCTTGGTAGTGGCAATATGGCGACTGCGCGAGAATCCACCAAGCGCGATCTGCGCAAGGTGCTGATTGCGGCGCGCTTGCACGATATCCCTTTGGTGATTGGGTCAGCAGGCTCGGCAGGTGGTGCGCCGCATTTAGAGCAAACGCTTGCGATTGTGCGTGAAATCGCAAAAGAAGAGAACTTACATTTTCGTTTGGGTGTGATCGCGGGTGATATACCCAAAGACCTCATCATCGATGCCATTCGCGCGCAGGGTGTGGTGGGCATCGACGGAATGCCTGCGTTAACCGAGGATGACGTCTTGGGTGCCGCCCACATCGTTGGACAGATGGGGATGAGCTCGTTTGAGCAAGCCTTCAAGGCTGATATCGATGTGTTAATCACAGGTCGTGCCTGCGACACCGCTATTTTTTCGACTTTGCCTGTGATGCTGGGTTTTCCGATTGGCTTGTCTGTACATTTAGCCAAGATCATCGAGTGCGCTTCGTTGTGCTGTTTGCCTGGTGGTCGCGATTCGATTTTGGCCACGTTGGACGACGAGGGATTTGTACTTGAAAGTATGGCGCCACAACGTCGTGCCACGCCGACTTCAGTTGCTGCGCATAGCTTGTACGAACAGAATGACCCTTATGTAATCATCGAGCCTGAAGGCCGTGCTGTGTTGAACCAAGCAAAATACGAACAAATCGACGATAGGCGAACACGGATTAGTGGTGCGCAGTGGATTGAGGCTCCGCAGATTACGATCAAAATCGAAGGGTCAACGCGCGTCGGTGAACGCGCCATTTTGCTATGTGGTGCGGCCGATCCGATCTTTATAAAAAATCACCAAGAGATTTTGCGCGATGTGACAAAGGTGGTTCGCGATTTAGTGTGTGAAGACGCGCCTGAAGATTACACCTTGTTCTGGAGAGTGTTTGGCGTCAATGGTGTGACGGATCCCTTGCCGGATGCGGTGACGCCGAGTGAGATCTGCATGACGATTGAATGTATTGCGCCTACCACCGCGCGCGCGTCTGAAGTTGTGCGCACAATGAAGCAGTATCTGCTGCATTTTGGGTATGAGGGTCGCTTATCGACTGGGGGTAATCTCGCTTTTGCCTTTACTCCGCCTGAGATTTCAGTGGGCACGGCGTATAAGTTCAGCGTGTATCACATCATGACGACTGCACGTTTAAGTGAATTGTTTCAATTAAAAATTGAAGAGTTTTAGCTTGAGCAGGCATATCTTCGATGCAGCGCATCCTTAAGTCACAAGTCTGAGGCCTAGCGTAAGAGCATCTGATCGTCAGTCTATGAGGATAGTCAAACGTCTCAAGGCCGACCGTTCAAGGGGCGCGGATCTAGCTTAGGCGCTGGCGACAATGCCCACCCAGAACAGCCTGTCAGACCCAACGTCGACATCATACTTTCGCAAAAAACGCAGTGTGCCATCCTCCTCAATATGAAAGGTAGAGAGCCCGCCGGGTACCTGTTGAATTGCCCCGTCGATTAGCGCATCACGGGCAATCATGCAGCCG
>Ga0114968_10004516_pt1 | contig 10365 bp, 8 predicted proteins | sample M_130807_EF_Meta_FD_87020 | JGI IMG/M metagenome (GOLD analysis project Ga0114968, IMG submission 87020) | Freshwater microbial communities from Lake Montjoie, Canada to study carbon cycling - M_130807_EF_MetaG | ecosystem: Environmental > Aquatic > Freshwater > Lake | place: Lake Montjoie... | reverse complement strand
GGGGGGGTAAAAGCCGTGGTTTCGCCCTGGATTCGCGAACTTGGTGTCGATGCACACAGATTTAGTCGTTACTACTTCTGCCCAAATTGCAATATGGGCTACTTTTCATACAGATATTCCGATAATGAAATGATAAGAATATACAGTGAATACCGCGGAGAGAGTTATGTAAAAACGAGAGTGAGGTGGGAGCCTTGGTACGACAATAATTATAATGATGCTCACGATGAGAATTTTTGGATCAAATCACGGGTGTCAGCGCTAGAAAATTTCTTATTTAGTAATTTGAGCTTTACACCTTCTGTAGTTGTAGATATTGGAGGTGACAGGGGGCAGTACATCCCAAAAATTGGGCAATTAAAGAGTTTTGTAATTGAATCTTCAAGTAAAGAACTTATGCCCGGAGTCCAGCGTATTTTCAATTTAGACAATGTACAAAGACCAAATCGTATAATTTGTAGCCATGTACTTGAGCATGTTTCAAAACCTCTTGAATTGATAGAAACCTTTCTATCGAAAACGAGAACTTTATATTTGGAAGTGCCTTTTGGGGTGCCCATAATTTCCAGAAAGCGTAAATCAGCAATACATTTTTTTAGGAAGCAACTAAAAACAATAAGTCCAAAGTATTGGCAAGGAGATACAGAACCCATGGCTGGTAGAAAGAGTCAAGATACCGTTCTAACACAAAGTGAGCACATTAATTTCTTTGCAGAAGAGACGTTTAGAGAAATTGCAAAGAGATAGAACGTAAAAATAAATTTACAAGTCTCAACCATAATCACCCCTGATAAGGCTGAAGCACGAGTAATTCAAGTGCTATTACTAGACACGTCCATAAGTCATGAGGCCTCGAGTAACGCTTGATAGAGGTTTTCGCTATGATTTCACGAAACAGAAGCGAATAAGGAGAATGTTGTGGGGGGTATAAGCCGTCAGAGTCGTCAAATTTTCGAGAATTTGTTTGTTTTAGAAGCTGCGAATAATCATTGGGGAGACCTTGAACGGGGAAAGAAGATTATCCAAGATTTCGCGACAGTGGTTCGTTACAATAATGTGAAAGCCGCAATTAAATTTCAGTTCAGAGATGTAGACAATTTTATTCATGACGATTATAAAGGCAATCAAGATATTAGATACATCAAAAAAACTGAAGCGACCAAAATGAGCCATGCTCAGTACAAGGTACTAGCGGACGCTGTGGTACGCGCAGGGTGCATACCGATGGCAACACCATTTGATGAAGCGTCTGTCGACCTGTGCGTAGATTTAGAATTTCCCCTCATTAAAATTGCAAGTTCTGACATAAATGATTGGTCCCTTCTAGAAAGAGTTGCAATGACAAAGAAACCTGTAATTGCTTCCAGTGGGGGGGCTTCGGAAAAGTCTTTAGACGAACTTGTAACTTATTTCGAGCGCAGAAATATCCCTTTGGCCCTTAATCATTGTGTGAGTCTTTATCCGAGCGAGGATCACCAACTGGAACTAAATCAAATAACGTACTTAAGATCACGATATCCAGATCATGTTATTGGCTTTTCATCTCATGAGTATCACGACTGGCGTTCATCAATTTTAATTTCTTATGCACTAGGCGCTCGTTCATGGGAGCGACACGTTGATATTGAGCACAATGGTATACCGGTGTCCCCATATTGTTCATTGCCGAATCAAGCGGATGAATGGTTTAAGGCATTTCACAAAGCTAAGGAAATGTTAGGTAATAGCGCCGATTCACGAAGGATTATTCCACGCGAAGAAGTTGAATACTTAGATGCTTTAGTACGTGGTGTCTACGCGCGGCGGGATCTTCCCATAGGATATGAGCTCTCAAGCTCTACATTCTCACAAGATTTTAAATTAGCAGTTCCTTTGCTAAAAGGCCAATTATCAACACGAGAAATACTTAATGGCCTTCAACTGACAAAGCCAATATCTTTAGGAGACCCACTAACAATTAACGATGTCAATGGCCCATATGCCGAACAAGCGCAACTAAGAGATCAAATACTTAATCGCGGCTTATAAAATTTGAAATGAGTTTACAGTGAAAATGGAAAAGAGATGAGTAAATCTTTAAAAATTTTGCTAACAGGTAGCTCTGGAGCTATTGGGAGCAGCATACAAGAGAGACTTAAGCAAGATAGGCACACAATTATTGCCCCAAGCTCAGCTGAGCTTGACCTCTCTTCAACTCAAAGTGTGGCGAATTGGCTTTCAGATAATTCTCAGGAGTGGTTTGATGGAATAATTTTAAGTGCAGGTATAAATAGACCAGAGTTGTTAATCCAAACCGATGAATCCGAACTTTCAAAGACTTTAGAGGTAAATCTTAGATCAAATCGCCGAATATTGGCAGAGCTTTTGCCAGGGATGGCTGAAAGAAAGTTTGGTCGTATCGTGGCTATTTCGAGCGCCTACTCAATTATTTCTCGAGTTGGTAGGTCGTCATATTCAATTTCTAAAGCTGGCCTTGACGCTTTGATTCGTTCAGCCGCAGTGGAATATGGACCAGACAACATCCTAGCAAACTTAGTTGCTCCAGGTTTTATAAATACAAGTTTAACTTTGAGAAACAACACTGATGATCAACTTTCCAAAATTCTTGAAAGAGTACCAATGAATCGGTTGGGTGAACCAGGTGAAGTATCTTCCGCTGTCGCATTTTTGATTTCTGCCGAGAATACCTTCATCACCGGGCAAAGGTTGAATGTAGACGGAGGGTTTTCTGTAAATTGAAAACCATAAAAGAATCTATAAAAGTAAAATCAATTAATGGAGATTATTTTGCTACTTTTCATACAAGCCAGAACTCATTACTCAGCGCTATATCTTCAAAAAGTGATTCATTTTATTTGGTCGATGACTCTTTGTTCGCTATTTACCCAGAGATATTTTCAAATATCCCAATTGCATACATCTACTCTTTACAAGCAAATGAGATTAACAAATCACTTCAAAAAGTTTCAGAGATTGCTGAATGGCTGATTAAGTCTGGGGCTACAAAGAGTTCTCATCTTTATGCAATTGGTGGTGGGGTAATTCAGGATTTAGCAACATTCACGAGCCATATTTATTATCGAGGCATTAATTGGACATTTATTCCGACAACCTTACTTAGTCAGGCTGATAGTTGCATTGGGGCCAAGTGTGCACTCAACCTTAATGGGCACAAGAATCAACTAGGTGTAGTGCACACTCCGCAAGCAGTGGAAATCTTTACAGGGTTCCTTAAATCTCTCCCATACTCTGAAATTCAATCAGGGTTTGGTGAAATTGCAAAATTATCAATTACAGGTCCAGGTGAATTCTTTAATGAATTTACTGAGAAATTGCGTCGAGATGGTATTTCATCTCAGAATTTGGATTCGATAATCCAACTATCCCTTTTTTCAAAGAAGTATATAGTGGATTCAGATGAATATGAGACCGATATAAGGCGTGTATTGAATTATGGGCACTCGTTCGGCCATGCTTTAGAGTCGTTAACTCAAAGTCAATTAGTTCATGGTGATGCGGTAGTGATTGGGATGGAGCTAATAAACTTCCTAGGGGTGAAGTGGGGCATTACAGATCCGCATTTTGCTTTAACTTTCCAGAATCTTTTGAATAAATATTTCTTACACGTTAAAGTTAGTCAAAAAGTGGATGCATCATCTTGGGTAGAAGAGCTGAAACATGACAAGAAAATGAAGGACGGGAAAATGAATTTTGCGATTCCCCGTGGTATTGGGGATATTGGGATATACACGCGTGACCTTGACGCAGACTTAGTTTTTCAAGTAGGTGAGTACATTGCTGGCAGCCCCAGATTCAATACTGCTTGATATCGGGGGAAGTTACATTAAGTCAGCAAGTACGCTGTCAGGATCACAAGTTCTTCAAAATGTATGTCGGTTTGAGACTCCACCATTTCTCTCAACCCAAGGGTTCAAAAGGGAGATTGAAGTTTCAGAGCTCGATACGGTAGTGCGGCGAGCTCTTAGAATTCAACAAGAGAATTTTCCAAAAGCACATCAAATTTTAATAAGTGGTCAAATGGGCGGATACGTAATTGATGGAGTACGGGGTAAGCGAATTGTTTCGTGGCAGGATAAAAGATCACTCAGCCCCAATAATCTGGCTAGATACCTTAATTTGGTTGAAAAATTGGATGAGAGCTCCAGTTTTACTGATTCGGGTTCAGCACTCCACGCAGGATTACCACTAATCTCGATTGGATCTGATAAAAATTTAGAGAGCAGCAACACACAGGTGTTTCAAAGTCTTATTTCCTATGTAGCGGCGTCGTTATGCGGAGTTGAAATAAGTGAGATGCATGTAACAGATGCTGCAGCATCAGGATTTTATGATCTAAAGAATTATGATTGGAGTCCAGAACTCATTAGTTTTGCTGGGACTAACTTCACCTTCCCTACTGTTCACAACACTCTCTTTCCGGTAGGAACTTCTCGCGAATTTAGTTCAACTATCTATTGTGCCGTGGGGGATCAGCAAGCATCACTTTTAGGTGCAGGTCTGACATCAAAAAATATTGTTGTGAACATTGGAACAGGCGGTCAGGTTGCAGGTTTACATTCAGGAAATTTTGAGAACAATAACGTGCAGTTTAGGCCCTATTTTGATGGGCAATTGATTAAAACAATTACTTACTTGCCATCAGGGAGATCACTAAAGGCATTTGTTGAGTTTTGCACTGGCGAGGGAAATAACCCCGAAAAGTTCGAGGAATTTTTCAAAATAGCTGACACAAAAGTTAATATTGGCGACTTTGACTTATTAGATTTTGATTCAACAATCAAGAATATTTCTATAGGAATCCATGCAAATAACTACAAAGGAATTGCTGGTTCGTACCTCAACGCCTTAGCTGAAGCTTATACAGATGCAATTAATCGCCTCAATCTTCAGGGAGATCTCCTATTTGCGGGTGGGGTTGGACAAAAATTTAAGGGGCTCGCAGAGCAAATTTCAAACCTCACATCAAGGAATTATACGACCTCCAAAAGCTATGAGACTACTCTTCAAGGATTAGCCAAACTTACAAGTGAAATTTAATTAATATCAATCATAAGTGCACGCATCTATTACGGAGAAAATTTGTTCAGAAAGATTCTTCATTGTTAATCCTGTTGAATGGGCTATATCCTCAAAATCGTTTCTTTCTGAGAAATAGTGATTCGAGATGTCAACGTCGACATCTTTGAATTCAATTGAATTTGAGGGCAAATGAAATATTTCCAATAAAATATTAGATAGTTCAAAAAGCGAAACTTTTATACCTCCAGTCTCCAAAGAGACAGATTTATCGGTTATTGCAAGGCGAAGTAGAAAATTCATTAATTCTCTTGAATCCATATACCTACGCAAAACAGTAGCGGGCGAATCTAAAAGTATCTTCTTGGTAGTCATGGCTTGAGAAATCAAGTTTCCTATTGCGTACTTATTAGGTTCAGGCATATCAATTCCAGTTAGAGAGAACACTCGACAATTGATCAATGGGATGCCAATAGCGACACATGCGTCATAAAATGAGTCTTCTTGCTCTGCCTTCAATGAAGCATACAAGTTGTAAGATCCATCCAACTTTTGATTCTGGCTCATATTTGATACAACTCCGCTTGATAAGTTAATTACAGACCCAACCTTGCCAGACCCTATAATCTCTACCGAGTCGCGAATAAGTTGTTTGTTGGCGAGCAAATAATCCGAATCAGTCATATTCACAGATTTATCTCGCGTTAAGAATGCAAAAGGGGCGAAGCAGTCAAAGGAATTAGTTGTTATTGCTTCTGTATTAAACGATTGGATTCGGTAGGTATGGCCACCCCTAACAACTAAATCGCGCTCAGTCCTTCCATACAAAGATAAATCAACTGGGAAAGGAATCAAATCATTTGTTGCACCAATTAATGACTGACCTAACCATCCAGTTGCCCCAGTGATACAGACAGAGAAGGCTGATGCCATTTTAGTTATAGACCCCATAGTTCTTTTGGAAGATATCTAAAAACTTGAGCCGCAAGTTCAGTAGATATTTTTGGTGACATATCATGAATGGCAGCAGAAGACATTTGGCCACTTGGAAGAATTTTACTTGCTACTTTAGGCGTATATAGCAAATTTGGATCTGTCATCACTTCAAAAAAAATTGGTTTTTTACTTTCAAGATAATGCATGAAATGAAAGGCAACAAAATCTTCCGAAGTTATTTTTTGGTATTCGATGCCATAGGCATTACAGATAGCCGACCAATTAGGCAGGCCTAATCCAGTCTTAACATCACACCCTACATAATTGCCACTGAAATAAGCAATTTGACTTGAACGTATCGAAGCATAACCTGAATTGGAAAAAATAAACATTTTTAAATTTAAATTATTAGATTTAACAGTGCCCAAATCTTGTAAATTTTGAGCAAAACCTCCATCACCTTCAAACAAGAGGATTCTCGATTCAGGGTTTGCAATTGCGGCGCCTATCGCACCAGCTAATCCATATCCCATGCTTGCGAGACCTTTATTTGAGATTATTTGCTGCCCACGGGAATTTAGGAAACTTTGCTGAGTTGCAGTAAAGGTTCCGCCGCTACTACAAGTAATAACGATGTCATTTTTTGACGAATTTTTACTTATCAAATTGATTAATACGTGCGGGTTAACATACTCACTCGCATTCTTATGAAACTCTTCTATAATTGGAACTTCACGCTTAACTAAATCTAAAAATTCTAACCATTCTTCTCTAGCAGTAAGTGTATTAGCAGATGAAAACTCTTCAATCATTAAGGATAAGAATTCATTCGAAGTACTCTGTATTGCAAGCCGATCTTTAGGATTGGGCTTATTTAACTCATTGGGGTCAATATCCACATGCACAATTGAACCAACTGGCATGAAATCTTCGCAGTTGAAACCAGTTTGTTGTAGGTTTAATCTTGTTCCAATCGCAATCAGTAAGTCAGATTGTTGTTGAAAAATATTGGCCCAACGCATCCCGTATGTGTTAGGGCGACCCGCATAATATGCATACTCACTATTGGCCCTATCAGCACCTGTCCAAGTGCTAGCTAGCGGAATCCCCAGTTTTTCTAATTTAGGCTCCAGCCTCAGAATTTCTGCCTGACTCACACCAGCCCCAAGTAGCACAAGCGGGCGCTTTGAATTCATTATTAGTGACCGCAACTCACCTAGCTGCCAATTTGAAATAGGGTACGTCACAGAGCCCCCTACTTGCGAATTTGTTTTCTCCATTGACTCAGTAGCGGGTGAAGCGGATGCATCAATGCAAAATTCGATAAAGACTGGTCCTTTACGTCCAGTTGCCCCCTCCGTTATGACCTGTTGGACTATTTCGCGTGTTACAGGTTTAGAAATTCTGAGTGAAGCCTTGGTAATAGATTTTACCAATCCAATGCCATTGACCTCCTGAATGCCTTTTTGTCTCAAGCCATCTGGGGCTAGATCATCACGTTTCACTTGACCACCCACGATTAAGCATTCTCTGCTTTCGAGCCAAGCTCCTGCTATTCCAGTAATCGAATTGGTGAGACCCGGCCCAGTAGTCACCAATGCAAAAGCTTTTTTACTAGATCTATCAGATTCATTAAAGTATTCTGAAGAGATCACAGCCGTGACTTCGTGAACAACAGGAATGCATTGAAAAATCTTGCTGGCCGCATCCAGTAGGTGCATTGAGCCACCACCCGCAAGAAAGAAACAATGCGAATAGCCCATTTCTTGCAACCAACCCATAAATTGATCTGCGTATCGCTCCATACCCTAAATCTACCAACAACCTAGGATCTATCCACGATAGCCATATAACATTAGAATACTAATCTGATTAATGCCAAATAGTGAATTTTAAAGAAATTCAATTTTACTGACACTCAGTCGTCCTCTTGCTTGCAATTGTGATCTGAAACAGTTCGTATATGAGTGAAGTTTCTACCGGCCCTTGCTCTCAATCTCGCAGTTCAAAACTGTCCAATCAGAGAAGACTCTCAATGCTCCAGCTTGAAATAACTCTGCTTCACTGTGCCCACCCAAGGTTATACCAACACTTTGAATTCCAGCTATTCGCGCTGCCCAGATATCCTCTTTCCTGTCTCCAAACATAATTGCAGAGGGATCACCGAATTCTGCTAGGCACCTTAGTATCACTTCTGGGTCTGGCTTAGGCATAAAACTATCAGTCCCTTGAACAAATATATCGTAGCGCGAAAGTTCTGAGTGCTTAATTGTTAGAGTTGCAAGATCTGTTGGTTTAGAAGTTGCTACTGCAATTTTAATGGAATTTACTTCCAACATTTCTAAGAAATTTAGCACACCGGGAAATAGACTCGTATTTGAAATTATTTTGTCGTGAAGTGTATTGCGGAAGTCAGCAATGAATTCTTTCGAATCTAATTCTGTAAGGTTTAAGTCTTGAATTAAATACGAAATTGGCAAACCAATATTGTTATGATAGAAGCCTAAAGTTTTTGGCGGGAATCCCCACTGTAATCGCTTCTCATTTAAAGTTATCGCAATTTGTGTATGCGAATCAACAAGAGTTCCATCTAAATCAAAAATTACTAATTCATAATTAAGTAGTGAAGTAACAAATTCAGGCACAAAAGTGCTCATCTCGGATCAGTAGAAATAATTCACTAATTCGTTTCATCTGTACGTTCGGCCAAGATATAGAGTGGACGACCCTTAACTTCCTCATAAATTAGTGCGATGTATTGGGCTATGATTCCAATTGCAAGCATGGTTAGAGAAAACCCTAGTGTGATTATTCCGACTAAAGTGCCAAAACCCGCAAATGGAACTCCACTAATCAACCAGACGGATGAGGAAACTAAGGTTCCTAAAAAAGATACTGCGCTGAGTATAAAACCTACAACCGAGAGTATCGTAAGTGGGGCTGACGTGTGTGCCAATATTGCACTCACCGCCCATTTCACAACTTTCCTAAGCGGAGTTTTGGTAAATGATGAATCACCGGCAAACCTATCTGGCCGTTCAATTTCTACAATTGCGGTTCGAAATCCGGTCCAAGCAATTAATCCACGAAGAAATCTATTTCTCTCCTGCATTTTTCTTGTTGCCATGTATGCAGGTCTACTCAACAATCTAAAGTCACTCACCCCTCGAGGTATCATCTGATTTGTGGCCTTGTTTGCAATTAAATAGAAGAGTTGCGTCAAGTGACGCCGAATAAAAGGTACCTGTTCTCGTTTAATAACTCGTGCAACCACTTGCTCGTAACCACTCTCATACTCCCTTAAAAAAGCATGGATAACTTCTGGTGGATCTTGTAGATCAGACGCCATAATCACCGCAGCATTCGCAGTAGCAAGCTCCAGACCTAGAGTAAAAGCGGAATCCAAAGGAAACGTACGTGACATTCTCAGGCCTAAAACTCTATTTGATTTTACCGAAAGATCTTTTATCAAGGTCCAAGTGTTATCTGACGAGCCGTTATCACAAAAAATTATTCTCCATTCATAGATTGGGTGCTCATCCATAACAGCGGCAATACGTCGATAGAATTCTGGGACGCTACCTTCTTCATTTAAAGCAGAAGTTATAATATCTATCGAATTCTCTTTTGCCACATCACCCTCAATTCATTCTATGTAGCAATACTACCGAATTGCGGTCGGATTGAGTGATTATCTATTTGAACTGGTCAGGAGGTAGGATATATTTTATGGGTCTAATTTCAAAAGACTCAACAATGATCCGTACGAGAAAAGTCTCCTGCTCAAGCCTAAGGAGTCAGACCCAAATTTGAAGGCAAATTATTCGATATATAGTCAAAAGTATTCGGAGCTTAAATTTTCGACATATACTCCACTCTAAACTTATTCCCTGCCTACAGGAAGGATCTAGAGCTATGAGAAGTTTAGCTAGAACAAACTTGTCAGCAGGCTCAAGAATCAAAGGAGTGGTAAGTAGCAGGACTCCATTAGAGTTTATATTAATATTAATTTTCGCGGTGCAATTTCAATTTAATTCGCGAGTTGGTGACGACTGGCCCAATTCAAATGGCCCAAGTTATATAGCGTGGCGCTACGGCAAAATAACCTTAGCAACCCTTTGGAATGAAATTTCTTATTGGATTGCAGCTTGGGCAAATGGTCAAGGGCGATTCTTCCCCATGGCAGTTATACAAGTAAATTTGGTTTTCACTGCTTTTAGAACCCAAGAAGCAGTAAGAATATTTTATGGGTTTGTATTTATTATATTTTGCATCTTATGGGTAAGTTTGATAAAGAAATTAACAAATAATTCGAACACCGCAACATACTTTCTTATTGCCTTCGCATTCTGTATGCAGTTTCGAAAGGATTTTGAGCCACACATTGGTTTT
>Ga0114968_10004514_pt1 | contig 10370 bp, 7 predicted proteins | sample M_130807_EF_Meta_FD_87020 | JGI IMG/M metagenome (GOLD analysis project Ga0114968, IMG submission 87020) | Freshwater microbial communities from Lake Montjoie, Canada to study carbon cycling - M_130807_EF_MetaG | ecosystem: Environmental > Aquatic > Freshwater > Lake | place: Lake Montjoie... | reverse complement strand
GTTTTCGTCCTCCACGGGGGCGATTTGACGCCGGTTATCGCCGCGGCTCCTACGGAATTTGCGTCGATCTTCGGCGCGGCTCTCGGGGCTATGCTGGTTGCCAACGGGATGGATACCGTCAAGGGCGTGGCTGGCGGCTTCGGTAAAGTGTTCGGCGGACCCAAATATCACAAGCAGGACTTTCTGGATGTGATCTTTCTGGTCTCGCGACTGCTCAAAATCCTGCGCGTTGACGGCCCGGTTGCACTCGAAGCCCATGTGGAAGACGCACACTCCTCGGCGATTTTCGGCGAATATCCCAAGTTGCTCAAAGATCATGTGCTGATCGATATGATCACCGACACCATCCGCCTGATGGTTGTGTCGTCGGGCGGTCTCAACGCCTATGCGGTCGACGACGTGCTCGATGTCGCAATCAAGCATCACCATCACGAAACCATGCGTCCGGTCGAAGCACTCGGCGCGATGGCCGGTGCCTGCCCGGCACTCGGCATCGTGGCCTGCGTGTTGGGCGTGGTGAAAACCATGGGCGCGATCGACCAACCGCCTCCTGTTCTCGGTGGCCTGATCGGTTCCGCGCTCGTCGGAACATTCATGGGCGTGTTGCTGGCCTATGGCGTGATCGAGCCGATCGGCTTCCGTCTGAAACAGGTCCTGGAAGAAGAAGCTGAAATCTATCAGGTGGTTCGCCAGTTGATTGTGGCCACATTGCATGGCCATCCGCAGCCTCTCGTGATCGAGGCGGCCCGTGCAGGTATTGGTCATCACAACAAGCCATCTTTCGGCGAAGTGTTTGACGGGCTCAGAGGCAAGTAAAAATGGCCGAAGCCGCAAAAAAGCCGGAGAAAGGCGCTGCGGAAGCCCCCGCAGCTGCCATTATTATCAAAAAGGTGCAGGGCGGGCATGGTGGTGCCCATGGCGGGGCGTGGAAAATTGCGCTCGCGGACATGATGACCGCGATGATGGCGTTCTTCTTGCTGATGTGGCTGTTGGGTGCCACCAGCGAAGCGCAACGCAAGTCCGTCGCCGATTATTTCAAACCGACCCCGAAAAGCCGGATCCAGATGGGCCAGCTTGCCGGATCGAACGGGATTCTGGGCGGTCGCTCGATTCTCGACCCCGAAGGCATGCCCTCCTCGGCCTTCCAGAACAGCCTGCTCGATATGGCCACCCCGCAAGATACCGAAGGCGGCAAGGATCGCGACAAGGGTCCGGAAACCGATGCAAGTCCGCAATCCGAAAATCCGGGCAACAACAGCGGCGGCGCCTCCCAGGGCACTGATACAGGCGGCAAGGGCAAAGGCGAGAAGACCGGCGGCGAGGCTGACAAAGACGGCGCAGGTCAGGGCAATGCCGGTGCAGGCACAAAAGGTGCAGGCAATGCAGGCGAAGGTGACAAGGGTGCAGGCAATGCCGGAGAAGGCGCCAAGGGCGCTGGCAATGTCGGAGCCGGAGACAAGGGCGGCGGCGCAGGACAGGGTGGCTCCAGTCAGGGCGACGGCAAAGGCGGTGGTCCCGAGCTGACCGAGGAGCAGAAAAAAATTCTGGCCGAAGCGCAGGACAACAAGAACTTCAAGGACGTGCAGCAGGAATTGATGCGCCGTATCGCGCAAGACAAAAATCTGGCCGGCCTGAAGGATCAGGTGCAATTCGTGCAAGACAAAGACGGTTTGCGCATCGAGATCATCGACAAGGCCGATTTTGCGATGTTCTCGCTGGGGACCAACCGCCTGCAGCCGCGCGCACAGGCTTTGATCGAGGCGGTTGCCAAAACCGTGTCGGAAATGCCCAACAAGGTCAATGTGCGTGGCCATACCGACAGTTTCGGCTTTGCCAATCCGGACCAGCGCAACAACTGGATCCTGTCGGCTGAACGCGCCGAGTCCACCCGTCTCCTGCTCGAAAAGCAGGGCGTGCCGCCCGATCGCTTCTCGCGGATCGAAGGGGTGGCGGACAAGGAACCGTTCAATGCCGCCGATCCCTATGATGCCCGCAACCGACGCATCAGCGTGACGCTCAAATTCCAGAACGGCGAGAAGCAATAGGATCCCGTCCAAGTATAAAAAATCCGCCAAATCGGATTTGGCGGATTTTTTATTGCCGGAATTCAGGGGCTTATTTGCCTGCCATCATAATCAGTTGCAAATAGCAGATGCGGCGGCGGAAGGTGCGTTCGGCGTTGCATTCATAGATCACCAGTCTCGGGCGGTCCCGATGCGGGCGATCGACCTTGAGATCGATTTCCTCTGGCAGCAGAATACCGAGATGGCGCAAGGCGCGATGGGGGTTTTCATCGAGTTGCCCCATCAAAGTCGGGTCGATCCAGCACCGCGCAAGCACCGCACCGAGATAGTCGACAATCCGCTCGCGCACATTATGGGCATTGATCACGAATTCGATGGGCGGATCATTGCTGATATTCTCGTTGACAGGCGATGGCCCCGCAGGTTTTTCGGTCTGCGGAGCCCCTTGATAGGCGCGGTCCTCATGGCGAATGGCAGGAAGCCCGGCCGATGAAACCAGCGCTGGCAGTTGATGTCTGTATTCCACTTCACTCATTGCCACGCCCTTTCAAATCCGAGATTGAAAAATTTACCATTGGAATTATGACATGAAGGCAGGTCCCAATATTAAAATCTCGAATCATGGTTTTTAGGGGCGCAAATCTGCGCCCCTAAATTATTTAGCCTAAATTGGCATCAGGCTTTGACAGGCGATCCAGCTGCCAGCTTGTGTGCTAAAGCGGCATCGCGTGACAGGCTGTCGGCCAGATGGGTCAAAAGCTGGGTCTTTTCTTCGGTTGTGAAGGTTTCCAGCTGGACCAACATGGTCTTGATCTCGGATTTCAGCGGCGGTGGTGGCGGCGGCGCAGCCGCCAATTCGGCCAGATGAGCCTGGGAACGCTCAATAGCCTGTTGCTCTATTTCCAGCTCGACATGATCGGCAATACCCATACGATGGGCACGCCGCGCCATCATCCGGTGCTCGGCCTCGGTAATCACACCGTCTGCTGCGGCTTCATCAGCCATCGAATTCAGCTCTTCTTTTTGCTGGCGGATCTTTTCCGAGAAGCCAGATGCCAGCATGCCTGTTGGCAAAGCCACCAGCACTACACCGATAATGGCGGCTGCCGAGGCGAAGAACTGCCCCAAGGGTGTCACCGGATAATAGTCCCCGTAACCAACCGAAGTCAGAGTGATGATCGACCAATACATCGCCTCGGGAATCGAGTTGAACTTATCGGGCTGGGCTTCATGCTCGAGGATATAGATCGCGCTGGACGCGAACAGCGAGATCAGCAACGACACGAACAGGGCTGCAGACAGCACCGGCAGTTCATCACGCACCACCGAGATCAGCGTCTGCATGGCGGTCGAATAACGGGTCAGCTTCAAAATCCGCAACAGACGCATCACACGCAAGAAGCGCAAATCCATGTTGATGAAGAAGGTCAGATAGAACGGCAGGATCGACAACAGATCGATCATGGCCAGAACGGTTGTCCCGTATCGCACACGACCGGCAATCCGTTCTTTATATTCCGGATTTTCGGTGATGCAGTACATACGCAGAACATATTCCACGGTGAACACATAGACCGAGAACATATCGAACAGATGGAATTCCCGCGCCAACAAATCATGGATCGGTTGAACCGATTCCAGCACCACAGCAGTCACCGACAAACCGATCAGCACCACCAGGCTAGTATCGACGATACTATGGATGTCGCCGGAATAATCGTCCTCGTTGAGGATCGAATAAATCTTCTGCTTGGCTGTCCGCCCCTGGTTGAGTTCACGGAATTCCTGGATCTTCGGCACGATAAAGCGCACGAGCTTGAGCACCCGAAGCAAGCGCAGCAAACGCAGGAAGCGCAGATCGATTTCAATCAGGAAGGACAGATAGAACGGAACAATCACCACGAAGTCGACCAATGCCATGGGTGTCACGGCATAGCGCAGACGTTTCAGCTTGAAGTTCTGATAGGCCTCTGATTCGGGAATGCAATAGAGGCGGACAAGGTATTCGAGGGTAAAGAAATAAACTGAAAACTTGTCGAATGTTTCCAGCTCATGTCTAAACTTCTCATGAATCGTGTCGATATGTTCCAGACCGATGGCACAAACGCTGAGAATGATCAGGGTCACGATGAACTTGTCGATCAGAGCCGTCAAGGGAGGCGAATCGTGGGCCTCGAACATCAACCGATAGACTTTCCTTCGGAAAGTTACCGGAGTGTCGGATGAAGCCGGCACAGCCTCCATATGGTGATGTTCACTCATCGCTTCCCCCTAAAACAACAAAAACGCTTCGACAATTCGAATGGCCCCACCGCAAAAGGCGGCAATCCAAAACTCTTGCCTGTCAAAACACAAACACACAGGACTATTCACCCGCCAATCAGGCGCATTTGCCGCATGTCCAGATTACCATGCTAATAACGGTTCAAACCGGCTCTTTCTTTAGCGCGTCGGACAATGTATTTTGTCGGAAGACGTATATGGTCCGTCACAGGTTGATATGTGTGTTGAATTGGTGTGTGTGTGTCGAGTGGATGGTTGTGTAGAGTTGAAGTGCCCGGCGCATCTTGAAGTGCCCGGCACATCGCGGGAGCGGTGAATGAAGTTTGCATTAAAGTTCAGCATGCCAAAATGGGAGCGCCCCAAGCAGGAGGCGCCCTACATTTCGAATCCGCTGATCAATGAACTCGAAAAAGTCGATTTTGCCAGCCTGACGACCGAGCGCAGACAGGATGTTCTGCGTCGTCTCAAACTGGCCTGCGCCGCCATTGCGGAGGACCGCCGCCACCAGCCCGCCATTTTGAGCGACAGGATCCGGCTGCAAAAAATGTGGCAGGACTATTTCAAAATCGCCCAGACCACGCCCGCCGGTGACAATCTGGGAGAAAGCCTGTCGATATCACGCTATTCCGAACAGGAAGAAGAAAAACCGCGCGCACTCGGTGCCGTGATGACCATGCAGGAAGAATTGGTAGCCGCTGCCAATTTCAAGATTGATCTGGGTGGTCTCGAAGTCAATGATATGGATGATAAGGACGATTTCAGCCTGTCATCCATTCCGCGCGTTGCCCCTGCCCCGCCGCCACCCGTTCATGCGTCCGCACGACATGCCGCTGCCGCCCAACTTGCTTCCGGCCGCAACGCCGCCACGCGACAAGGGGCCACAGAAGCGTCCAAAGCCGGGGCTGCAACTGCTGCCGATGAGGAAATGGCCGAACAGATGGCCAAAATCAAAGCGGTTGCGCCTATGGCCCTGCCGCAGATGGCATTTCCATCCGACCCTGTACAAGAACAGGTCGCCGTTTCTGTCGGGCCAGACGCTGCCTTCAGCATCGAAGTGATCGACAGCGAGGCCGAAGCAGAGCCACAAGACACAGCGCAGCCCCTCTCCCCCGAGGATGAATTGGCCGAACAAATGGCCAGGATCAGAGCAGTGGCCCCGATGGCTTTGCCGCCGATGGCGTTTCCGTCCGAACCGGGTCCGGAACAGGTCGCTCCCGCACCTGAAACCGAAACCGCGTTCACCATCGGGATCAGCGATGAGCCCGAGACTGCCGACAGTACCGAAGCGGTCCATGACCATGGCGGGGAGCTGGCCGAACAGATGGCCAGAATCAAGACTGTAGCCCCGATGGCCCTGCCGCCGATGCCCCATCCTGCCGACAGAGCCGTCGAGCCGGCCGATACGACGCCCGAACTGTCTATCGACGCCCCCATGTCGGGTGATCACCCCGAAACGCCGCAGATCCTCGGGGAAGATACGCTTCATATCCATGACAGCCACCTTCAAGACGGCCATCCTGAAGAGACCGCACCTGTTGCCGCAACGATTGATGCGGAAGGGGTCGAGGCCGAAACGATCACAGTGGTCAAAGCGACGGGGCAAGCCGATGATACGGGCTTCAGGCCTCTGACCATTGCCGTTGTCGAGGCTGAACCTGCACCGTTGGACGCGGGGGAAGAAGAGGTGATTGACGTTGAGATCGTCGAGGCCGAGACCGTCGAGACCGAGATCGTGGAATCAGAGATCATCGGGCAGGAGATCGTAGCGCACGAGATCGTCGCGCACGAGATCGTGGAGCACGAGATTGTGGAGCAAGAGATCGTGACTGCCGTGGCTGAAGAAAGCCCCTTGGCCGCCGAAATGAATGTGGTTGAACAAGTTGCCGCCGAGCCTGAAGGGTCCGAGCCAGTGCAGCCGGCAGATATGGCGTCTGTTGCCGTCATCGTTCCGGTCGAACCGGATAAACCAACCGAAGCAAAGCCCAAAAGATCACGCAAAGCCAGTGCCTTGGCCACTTTGCGGTCGATGCTGTCATCGACCCAAGCCGAAAAGCCGGCGCAGGATGATGCACCCGCAACTGCAATCGACCCTGATACTGCACCAACACAGACCAACGGGACCGTGGCCGTTCCGCAGCAAGAGACTGCAATCGAGGCACCTGTCGAGGCCCCATTGCCGCCCAAAGAGCGCGAGGTCAGCGCAACACCCAGCACCAAGGAATGGGTCAATATCAAGCTGTTGCGTCCCAGCGTGATCCGCGGTTTGCCCCTGCCCGATCAGGTCATCACCATCGTGCCCTATACAGAAGCCAAGCGTCTGGAAGAAAACGGCAGCGCGATCATTCTCACCAAGCCGAGAACGCCACGCAGCTCGTCCTGATCTGTCCGATCCTGCTCCCGCACGGGGTAAACCGTTGTTTTTGTTGCTCTGAAGGTCACGCCTATGCTTGCTGAGGCAATCGAATGGCTGGTGACACCGGCATCAAGCCTTGCGCGTCGCTCGGGCCTGCTGGCCGGGCAGATTGCGATCCGGCACAGGGCGTCGCGTTGCCGGAGCCTGTGGCACGGACATTTGCAGGCGACCCGCCGATTTATCACATCCCAAGTTGCCGCCCTCACGCCGCATCCGCAACAAGTCATCGTGCTGGGCAGCGGCCATCTCAACGATATCGATCTCGATGCCCTGCTGGAGCTGGCCGATCATGTCGTATTGGTCGATATTGTCCATCCGATGGAGGTGCGCTGGCGGTCCTTTCGGGCGGGTGGACGCATCGAGCTGCTCGAGGCCGATCTGAGCGGCTCGCTGGAGAATGCCTTGGCGGGCGGCAAAACCCTGTTACCTGTCGATGAGGCCATACGGAGCCGGATCATGTCCGCCGATTGCGTGATATCGGTCAATATTCTTTCGCAATTACCGGTTGGCGCGCATGATCTTTGGGCCAAATCGGGCTGCAGCGAGGCCGAGATCGAACACCTGTCCAACACCATCATCAAAGCGCATCTGGAATTGCTGCACCAGTCGCGGCACGGACTGTTGATCAGCGATCAGGTGGCACGGCTGCGCGGGCTTGATGACAAGGGCAACTCCATCACCGGCGCATGGCAGGATTTATTGTTCGGTTTCGCCCTCGCCAAAGGGGACGAGGAATGGATCTGGCAAATCGCCTCGCATGCTGAGCGCGGAGACGGCTATGAGGAAGAACGCAAAGTGGTGGCCATGAGGCTCGCCACACGCTTTGAAGACTGAAGCAGCTCGTTTGAAAAGATCCAGGGTGGTTTTCCATGTGAAACAGCCCTTATTGCCGCAATGGATTGGCCAAAGCCCTTCGAAGTCGCGGCAACCCATTTCAGTTGTGATTTGAGACAACTGTTATCAAGAGATGTGGCACGAGATGTGAATTGTCACATCCCCGGCCGAAGAACCGGATTGAAACCCGATAAATTTAAGCATTATGCAACTTAAAAGCACTTCATATCTGTTTCTCAACCTTTGTTTTTCGGTTGAAAAGAGTTATAGGTAAAATTCGTTATTTGAGTCTGCCGCCCTCCTGTCTGCTGCGATGTTGCGCGTGCTTGATGGTGGCAATGGTGATTTGGCAATCGTGTTGTACATGTTTGTGTCGAGCGCAAGTTGTACAGTGGTTTTTGTAACGGAGTGAGCTGATGGCTGGGCTAATCAACTGGCTTGATTTCCGCAAGACCGTGCGTTTGCCGGATACAGGCAATCCGCGTGATCAGGTCATCCTGCCTGATAGCGTGGTGGAACAACAGTCCCGCGAAGCGTCGGAGCTTGGCAATTCGCACCAGAACATCATCAACCAGTTCCAGCGGCTCGACGATGTGCTGTCGCAGTTCGAGAACGTCCGCGACTTTGTCGGCAAAGCCCGTGGCTCGCTAGACGATATTTTTGCCGATCACCGCGAACACCGCGCCGAAAATCTGGCCTTGCGCTCGATCATCGAACAGACAACCCAATCGCTGACCCAATCACGCGAGCAGGAAACACAGCTGCGCATCCGCATTTCCGCGCTGGAAATCGACCTGTCGGGTCTGGGCGAGGAATTGTCCAACCGCGAAGTGATGATCCGCGGCAATCAGGAAGAAATTTCGCTTCTCAAGGCGCATACGTCCAAGCAGACCCAGCGCCTCAACGAGCTGGAAAAGCAGGTCGACGAGAAGAACGACGAAATCGACATTCTGCAGACCGAAAACGTGGCCATCCGTGACCGCGAAATGTTCGCCGAACAGCAGATCAACCAGCTGACCGCCGACAACCGCCTGCTGAACGAAAAGAATTCCAGCCTGCGCGAAGAACTGGCCAATCTGGAACAGCTCTTCACCAATTCGTCGATCGAACTCAACAACCTGTCGCAGCGTCTCGCCCATGCCGAGACCGAAATGCTCAACCGTATGAACCAGATTACGGGCCTGAAGCAGGCGATGGCCGAAGCCGAGAACGAGCGTACGCGCCTGCTGGCCCAGTATGACGAAGTGTCCACCACGGCTGCCGCAGAGAAGCGCACCTATGAAGGCCGCGTCGAAGCCCTGCTCAAGCGCAATGAAATGCTTGAAAAGCTGCTCTCGGATGCCCGCAACGAGGTCAATGCACGGTCCGAGGCCTTCCGCGCCGCAGAGCGTGGCCAGGTCGAACTCAAGGGCACCATCCGCCGTCTTGAAAAGTCGGCCGAGAAGATGGCTCTGGACCAGGATTCGATGCAGAACGAGATCAAGAATCTCGAACAGGCCCGAACTGCCCTCAAAGACCGCACCGGCATGCTGGAAAAGGCCATGAAGGCCAAAGATGCCATTATCTCGCAGAACGAAGACAAGATGTCGCAACTGGCCGAACAACTCAGCCGCTCCGAGCACAAGAACAGATTGTCCGTGGAAGCCCAGTCCAAGCGCATTGCCGAATTGATCACCGAGTTGGAGCGCGAGAAATCGGAACGCGGTCTGGCCGAGGGTCGTCTCGAATCTGTGCGCAAGGAGCGCACACGTTTGCAGCTTGAACTCTCCACACTGCGCGCCCGATACATGGATGACGGCACGGCCTATGGTTCGGATCAGGATGGCGGCGACTATCCGCGCAGCGGCGGCAATGTGAAATCATTCCGTCCCGATCCGGTGTGAGGCCAAACGAATTACAGAACAAACCTCAACGGGGCCAATTGGCCCCGTTTTTCTGTCAGTCTGTCAAATCGAAAAATCAGAAAGGTGCGCGCGGGGTTTCGCAGGCGTTCATGCGGGCGCAGGTAGGGATTTTATTGACGCATTCGCCTTGATAGGTCGGGCATAATTTGCGAATTTTCGCAAAAGTACAGGAATCCGCTGCACTTCGCCCTTCCTGTTGGGCCACCGAAGAACTTGCCGAAGAATAACGCATGCGGAAATCGTTGTTTTTCAGAAAGCGAAGATAGCGGTCCTTGAGTGCGGCATTGTCTTTGCAAAACCTCTCCCAATGGTCGCGCACTTCGCCAGCCTGGAACTTTTGCAAATTGCTGCAGACATTGGTCTGTTCTAGCTTGCGATCAATCGTACCGATGCAATAAGAGGCTTCCAGCAAGTTACGAAACAGCGAGGTGCGGTCGAACTGATCCTGACTAACCTGTGCCGATACCGCAAACGGCAACAGCACGCAGGCCACAAGGGCCAAAACTCTTATCTGCCACACCCGCAAATTCCACATGTCCCACGCACCTCAACACAACTGGTAACAGTATAGCGGACAAACGGCAGACAATGCGAATGTTTTAGCCCGCCTTTGCCCCAATTCACGTTGAAATATCTGTTTCTGGTGCTTTTCGCTTGAACATCGACACAGATCCCATAGTTTAAAGACTCATCAATTGCCCCATTCTGGCAATCACCCCGATAGCGGAGCTGTTTGTTCCCTTACGATGACAAGGCCTACCCGATGTCTGATTTGATCCTGCACTCATTGATCATGGGTTGTGTTGCAACGGCTGCGATGGATGTCTGGGCCATCATTCTCAAACTGGTTTTCGGCCTGCCCCCTGCCAATTGGACGTTGATCGGCCGCTGGTTCGTCTATGTGCCGCGCGG
>Ga0114968_10004513_pt1 | contig 10370 bp, 9 predicted proteins | sample M_130807_EF_Meta_FD_87020 | JGI IMG/M metagenome (GOLD analysis project Ga0114968, IMG submission 87020) | Freshwater microbial communities from Lake Montjoie, Canada to study carbon cycling - M_130807_EF_MetaG | ecosystem: Environmental > Aquatic > Freshwater > Lake | place: Lake Montjoie... | reverse complement strand
ATTTACAATTTATCACAAATATTTTGATCCATTAATAATTATAATTGCTTTTTTATTAATCAAATCAAATCTTTTAACAGAATTTTTTAAAAGAAAGAATTTTATAATAAAATTCTATTTTTTTATCATTTCGTATTATTTGATTGCCTTAATTTCAAAAAGATTTATTTACACAATTTAATTAAAGATCTAACTAAAAAATTTTTGATCAAAAAATATACAAAAAAAGTAACTAAATAATCGTAAGTTATTTCATAATTTATGTTGTTTTTTTTATTGAATAATTTCACAAATAAATGTGCTTGAAATCTCTTAATCCACCAATTTCTGGAAAATTTTTTATAATTAGACATAATTCCTTCAGGATGTTGAAAATAACATGTTAAATTTTTTTTAATTATATTGTACTGATTTTTTAAATTTCTAGCATAAACTGAAATCCTAAAATCTAACTCTAAATATTTAAATTTTTTTTCTTTAATAAATATATTTTTTAAACATTCATTCAAAAAGGATTTCTTTAGGGCTATACAACTTGTGGGCAACACTGTTGGCCATACACTTCTACCTTTTTTTTTTTTAATATGAAAATCATGTATTACATTGTTAGAATAATAAACTTTAGGAATATCACAAAATAACTTTTTTTCTTTTTGTAAATTAAAATAATTCATAATTACCATTAATTTATTTTTAAAAAAAAAATCATCACTATCCAATAAAAAAATTGTTTTGCCACTACAATATTTCAATCCTAGCTTTACAGCATTTATTTGATTAAGCGCTGGGAAATTAGTCCTAAATTTTGTCTTAAAAATTTTTATTTTTTTAAATTTTTTAGCAACTTCTATAGAATTATCTGTAGATTTATCGTCTACGAATATTATTTCTATATTTTTATAACTTTGATTTTGGCATGACTTAATGCATCTATTTAAATATTTAGATTTATTATAATTAGTAATTAATATTGAAACCTTTGATTTATGCACAAATAATAAAAGTAAAATTAATTTATTTAAAAAAATTATAAATCTTTAAAATTATGATATTTAGTAAATATGTAAAAGCCTGGCAACGACCTACTCTTCCGTGCCTTAAGACAAAGTACCATTGGCGCTAAAGGGCTTGACTACCGAGTTCGGAATGGGATCGGGTATTACTCCTTTGCAATAATCACCAGGCAGTTTCCTTTATAGTATTCTTTAATTGTATTGTAAACTAATTATTTATTTAAAGAAAAAATCTATTAAAGCTATTAATAAAAATATTTTTTGAATAATAATGAATCTCAGTATTAATACAAATAAAATTCATAATTATTCGAATAATTTAATATTTTTTCTATTATTAGTATTTCCAATAACATTAATTATTGGCACTGCCGCTTCGGAAAGCATCGTCATAATCATCGATTTTATTTTTTTAATAACAATAAATCGTAATATTAAAATTATTAAAAAAGCAAAATTGTTACTCTTTTTATTATCTATTATATGGATATCTTTAATTATAAATTTAATTTTTTCAAACGAACAATCCCTTAGTTTATCAAGAAACATATTTTTTTTTAGATATATAATTTTTGTCTTAGCCATTTTCTCTGTAACAAAAGAAAATTTAAAAAAAATAATATTATTCTGGGCAATCGTTATTTCTGTAGTTTTATTTGATGTTTATTATGAATTTTTTAATTATAAGAATTTATTAGGTTTTATCTCTTATGACCCTACAAGAATTGCAAGTTTTTTTGGAAAAGAATTAATTGTTGGAAGTTTTCTTCTAGGAATTGGTTTTATATGTCTTGGATACTGCTTTCAGCAATACAATTTCAATAAAAAATTATTTTTATTACAAATATTTTTGTTGTTCATACTAATAATGGGAATTTTTATAACTGGAGAAAGATCAAATTTTTTAAAGGGATTTTTTATTACTGCTATATTTATTTTCTTTTTAAGAAATAAAATATTTGTTTACATAAGATCAATAATTTTATTATCTATGTTGTCAATATTTTTTCTAACAACTTTCTTTTTGTCAAATTCAAGTAAATTTAATAATCTATTATCTAGATATACTGTTCAAATATTCAACAAAACTACAACCATTGGAATTAAGAACACATTTGAAAATAGTCAACATGCCGCTCATTATGATACTGCTTTAAAAATATTTAAGGACTATCCTTTTTTTGGAGCTGGAAATAAAAATTTTAGAGCAGAATGTGCAAAAGAAAAATATTATAATACGTTAATTCCAAAAACTAACGAAAGATGCTCCACGCATCCTCATCAAATATATTTTGAATTACTTTCAGAGCACGGTTTAGTAGGAACAATAACAATATTATTAGTATTTTTTTATATTATTGCACAAAATATCAAAAAATTTAGAACAAACAAAAATTATGTTCACCTTGCTTCCTTGCTCTTTATAATTGCTACTTTTTTTCCATTAATACCATCGGGAAGTTTTTTTAATTCATATTCTGCTAGCGTTTTTTGGCTTAACTTTGGAATAATGAATTACTACCTCTATATTAATTCAGATAAACATCTTAAGAATTGAGCTCTTAGCTTTTTTTTATTAAAATAAAGTATGTAAGTATATAAATAAAAATAGAAAAAAAAATTAAAAAGACATTATATAAAGTTGAATTAATATTTAAGGAACCCAAATAAAAAATAAATAGGTTAAATAAGTTTATAAGTGATGAGGCCATAGTATTATTTAACTCAGCTAAATTAAAATATTTAATTTTTTTATACAACAACTGATGCAAATGCAGGGAGTCTGGATTAAATGGTTTTATGCGTATTAAAGCTTTTCTAATAATAGAAAATAATATCTCAAAACTTGGATACCAAAGCAATAAAGCTATAAAATAAGGTGAGACAGAATTATTTTTTAAATAAAAATCTAGAATTATGTAACTTATAAACAAACCAATACTTAAACTTCCTCCATCACCTAAAATAGATTTCCCAAAAAAATTCACAGAATATAAAGCGAGAAATAAAGCTAGAGTAATTTTATAAAGATTAAAATCTAAATTTAGTCTATAATTTATTGAAACAAAATAAAGACAAGTCAATACTAAAATAACATAACCTATAAGAAGTGTATTTAGACCGTCAATAAAATTTTTTCCATTTATTAAAATACAGATACAGAAAGTTAAAAAAAAAACATTAAATAATTTATTTGCTAGAAGATAATCAAAACTAGTTAAATAAATTTTTTTAATAAAAAAATTGTTAATTATAACAAAAAATAAAACTAAAATTATATGAAATAAAAGTCTAAATTTGGCAGAAGTGACAATATTAACATCTGATAGGAAACCAATAATAAAAAATAAAATTAAAAAAAAATTTAATTGAAAGAAAGGAAGGTCTAAAAATATTAAACTAAAAATAACAAAAATAAACCCTAATGATATTGGTCTTTTTTTGTTTTTAGCAAGACTTTTATGTTTAGAGAATTTAATATCGTCTAATAAAAAATTATTTCTTAAAAAGAAATGATTTAAAAATAAAATAAAAAATACAGTTAAAAAAAATAAATAAACGCTAGTCAAATACTTTCCTTTCTTTCATTATTTAACTAAATACTTAATTCTAGAAGATAAAGATTTTTGCACATAAAAGAAACTATAAATAAAAATAGAAATTACAGAAACAAAAAAATTATTCTTAAAAACTTTTCTATATATTAAATAAAGGTTTTTAAATTTTAAAAAAAAATTTGATGATAAGGAATCTTTTGTTTTTCTCCATTTTGTTAAGAATTTATTATAACCTATAAAACTAATTTTTTTAGATAGCTTGATCCATAACGCATAATCTTCTTTAGTTGAAATATTTGGGAAATAATTATTTTTTAAAATTTTTTTTTTTATTACTACCGTCGATAAACCAATATTACATGAATATCTAAGATCTCTATGATTTATAATCTTTGAAGCATCTACCAATCCCAATATCTTGAGATTGGAACTAGTGATAAAATATGATGAAAAAGAAAAATCTATATTATTAGTTTGCATAAAAAATATCTGCTCTTTTAATTTATTTTTCATCCAAATATCGTCACTATCTATGAATGCTATATAATCACCTTTGGAATATTTTATTCCTTTGTTTCTTGATCTAGCAACACCTAAATTTTTTTTATTGATTAAAACCTTAATATTTTTTTTGTTGTTTATAATTTTTTTTATAAAATTTAATTCACTTAAATCTGAGTCGTCATAAATTATAATAATCTCATAATTTTTATATGATTGAGATATTATTGATCTAAAAGTTGATCTAAAAAAAATTTTTTTTCTATAATAGGGAATAATAATTGAAACTTTCGGTTCTTTTTTTGTAATCTTATTTAAAATATTCATTTATAATATCTATACTAATTAAATCTTTTATTTTCTAATTAATAAATAAACATTGGTATAAAATGAATAAAAAATTAATTATCTTTATACCTTCAATTGAAAGTGGCGGCGTTGAAAAAAATCTATTTATTATTACTAACTACCTAATAACAAAATTCCAAAAAATTGAGTTAATCACCGCTAACTACAATTTTAAAAATAGATTCAATAAAAAGATAAAACTTATAACACCTAAATCTAAATTTTGGATTAGACAGAAAAGAATTTTTAAATATTTTATATGTTTGTTACTATTATTAAAAACAATAATTAATAATAAAAATGTTGTAGTTCTTTCTTTCCAGGCAAATTTATATGCCATAATAATTACCAAAATTTTTTTGGTCAGGATTATAATTAGAGCCAACTCTTCTCCTTCTGGTTGGACTAATAATTATTTTAAAATATTAATGTATAGAATAATTTTTAAATTATCTGATAAAATTATTGTAAACAGCAAAGAATTAAAAAAAGAATTTTTTAAATACTTTCTAGTAAAAACTAAAGTTATATATAACCCTTTAGATATTTCTATTATTCGAAAATCTATTAAAATAAAATTGAAAAACAATTTTTTTAAAAAAGATTCTATAAATTTAATTACAATAGGTAGATTTGTTAATCAAAAAAATCATTTATTAATATTAAAAGCAATAAAAATTCTAAAAGAAAAATTACCAGTTAAATTATTAATAATGGGACAAGGGCAATTACTTTCTGAATATAAAAATTTTGTATCTAAAAATAATTTAAAAAATGAAATTTTAATAATTAATTACCAAAAAAATCCTTACAATTTTATTAAAAATGCAAATATATTTATACTGTCATCAATTTATGAGGGACTTCCAAATGTTTTATTGGAAGCGCAATATTTAAAAAAAATAATAATTTCTTCAAATTGCCCAACGGGCACCAAAGAAATACTTTTGAATGGTAAAGCAGGCTTTTTGTTTAAAAATAATGATTTAAATGATCTATGTAAAAAAATAATTTACGTTAGTGAAAACAAAAAAGTTACCAATTTAAAAATTAGGAATGGGTATAAAAAAATTCATCGATTTGATTATAATAAAAATTTACTTTCCTACAGCAAAATAATTAAAGAATTTATTAATAACTAATGAATCAACATTCTTCAAAAATTTTTTATTGGGCACCTTTTATTGATCAAATTGCAACTATTAGAGCGGTGATTAATTCAGCTCATTCGCTAAAAAAGTTTTCTAAAAATAAAACGCCATATATTATTGATGTTTTTGGTGAGTGGCTTCCTTATTATGAAGAAATTAATGATAAAAAAGTAAATATTATAAAGTTATATAAATATAATCTAAAAAATTTTTTTCCTAAAGGCGGTTTTATAAAAAGTAGACTTTCATATATTTTAATATTTTTATTAAATTTTTATTCTTTAATTACTTTGATTAAAAAAGAAAAACCACAAATATTAATTGCTCACTTAATTACATCTTTGCCTATAATGTTAACCTCAATAATAAATCCTGAAACTAAAATTATACTTAGAATATCTGGCTATCCTAAACTTAATATTTTTAGGAAATTTTTCTGGAAAATTTACTCTAAAAAGATTTACAAAATTACTACACCAACAAAAGAAACGTATGATTTGCTTATTAATAGTAATATTTTTGATATAAAAAAAATATTTATTCTTAAGGATCCTATAATAGATATTTCTTTAATAAGAAAAGAAAAAAAAATTCCTATCCTAAATACTAATATAGTTAAAAAAAAATATATTTTATCTATAGGTAGGATCACAAAACAAAAAAATCACGAACTATTAATTAATTTTTTTTTTAAAATATCACAACTTTTTGATGATATTTTCTTAGTGATAATTGGTAGCAAAGGAGAATGTTGCAAAAAAATAGAAAAAATGATTAATAAACTTAAATTAAATAACAAAATTACAATCATGAATTATCAAAACAATATTTTTAATTATATTAAAAATGCTAATTGCGTAATTTCTACGTCCCTGTGGGAAGACCCTGGATTTGTAATGGTTGAAGCTGCTGCCTGTAATACAGCAATCATCTCGAGTGACTGTCCTAGCGGTCCAAAAGAATTTTTAAATTATGGCAAAAATGGATATTTATTCAAAAATAATGATGTTAATGATCTTATAAATAAATATCTTAGTTTTAAAAACGAAGATATAAATACTGTTAATACTAAGAAAATTTTAGCTAAATTAAATAGTAAGAATTATACTAAATTAAGACATTTCAAAAATTTAGAAAAGATAATATAACTTAATTTTTATAAATTAATTTTTAATTAAAGTTCAAAGTCGCGGGGTGGAGCAGTCTGGTAGCTCGTCAGGCTCATAACCTGAAGGTCCTTGGTTCAAATCCAAGCCCCGCAACCAAAGTTTTCCTAATAAAAAATATTTATTTATATACTTAATAAATAATCTATAAAAATAATTAAATGAAAAATAGAATTTTTCCTGCTGTCATAGGACTTGGTTATGTAGGTCTTCCTATATATCTGAATCTACAAAAAAAAATTAATACAGTCGGATTTGATATTGATAAAGAAAAAATTTTAAATCTAAAAAAAAAAATTGACACTAATAATCAATTTAAAAAAACAGATTTTTTTCAACACAAAATAAGCAACTTTAGTTCAAATTATTCGCAACTTAAAAAGTGCAACTTTTTTATCATAACAGTTCCAACACCGATATTTAAAAATAAAAAACCAGATCTGGGACCTTTGATCAACGCAACAAAAATTGTAGGAAAAATAATTAAAGATGAAGATATTGTAGTTTATGAATCAACTGTTTATCCTGGAGTTACAAACTCAATTTGTGTTCCTTTAATAGAAAAGATATCAAAACTAAAAAATAAAATTAATTTTAATGTAGTGTATAGTCCAGAAAGAATAAATCCTGGGGATAGAAAGCACTCTATAAATAAAATAACCAAAGTTATAGCTTTAGAAAATTCTAAAATTAAAAGAAAAGTTAAATTCGTTTATAAACACTTAACAAGTAAATTATTTTTTACTAATAATATTGAAGATACAGAAACATCGAAAGTATTTGAAAACATACAAAGAGATGTAAACATATCTCTTATGAATGAACTTTATATTATATGCGAAAAACTAAATTTAAATTATGAGAATATTATTAAAATAGCCAAAACAAAATGGAATTTTTTAAATTTTAATCCTGGTTTAGTGGGCGGTCATTGTCTACCGGTAGATCCTTACTATCTTTCATATGTTGCAAAAAAAAATAAAATTAATACGAAATTAATAATTGCAGGAAGAGAGACTAATGACTCTATGAAAGATATTTTATACAAAAAAATCACTACCTATTTAAAAAAGAACAAAATTAATTACCATGCTAAAATATTAATCTGCGGACTAACATATAAACCTGAAGTTGCTGATTTACGTAATTCACTTGCTTACAATATTTTTATTAAAATAAAAAAAAAATTTAAATATTCTACTGGATTTGATCCTCTGATTCATAACACTCAAGCAAAAAAAAAAATGATCTTAAATAAGATTAATAATTTTAAAAAATATAAAGCTATAATTTTTATTACAAAACATAAAATATTATATAAAATCTATAAAAAATTAATTATAAATAAAAAAAATATAATCATCAACTGCATGCTATAAATGCTGAAAAATTTATATTATGTAGCCGAATTCTCCTTGCCTAATAATAAGGCCTACACAATTCATGTTGTAAAGATGCTTAATGCATTAAATGAAAATTTGAGTACCTGCGAACTGATTATTCCTTATAACGATAATAAGTATAGTTATAGTAATCTAAAAGAAATTTTTTGTCTAAAAAAAAAAAAGTTTATTATTAAATCAATCTTTCATAAAAAATATCAATTAACATTTTTACTTAGAATAATTTTCGCTTTTAAAGCCGCACTATATATTAAAACTAACAAAAATATTATTACCAGGAGCATAATGACTAGTTTTTTTTTAGTTTTATTTAAAAAAAAACATATCTTAGAAATTCATCATGAACTTCATGGATTATCAAAATTTCTCTTTATAAATCTTAATACTATTAATTCAATATATATAATAAAAATTATATTTATTTCTAAGTCTCTCAAAAATTTCTATAAAAATAAAACTGAGAATAGCATAGCGATACCGGATGCTGTTGACATGCACTTTTTTAAAAAAAATAAAATTAAAAATAAAATTAAAAATATCTATTATATAGGGAGCTTTTATAAAGGTAGAGGAATTGAACTTATAATAGAAATTGCAAAAATATTAAAAAAGATTAATTTTATTCTATATGGATTAAGAAATAGCGAAATTAATAATTTTAAAAATATTTCAAAAAATATTAAATTATTTAGGTTTATAAAATATTCTAAAGTGCCTAAACTACTTCGTAAAGCTGACTTATTATTGATGCCCTATTCTTTAGAATATGTAGGCATATCTTCAAATAGAAAAAGTATAAATATTGGAAAATATACCTCGCCTTTAAAAATGTTTGAATATTTAGCGAGCGGAACTCCTTTGATGTCATCTAATCTCCCAGTTTTAAAAGAAATTTTAAAAGATAATCACAATTCTATTATAGTCAAAGATAATAATCCTTATAATTGGGCAGATAAAATTATTAAATTACAAAGTAATATTAAACTAAGAAAAATTATCTCTAAGAATGCTATTAAAACTGCAAGTAAAAATACATGGAATATTAGAGCTAAAAAAATTTTAAAATATTTTTAATAAATTTATGAAAATTTTGATAACTGGAACTGCTGGATTTATTGGTTTTAATCTAGCTAAAAAATTAATCTTAAAAAAAGGTGTTAAAAAAATTTATGGACTAGATAATGTTAATGATTATTATTCTATAAAACTAAAAAAGTTAAGATTGAAATTTTTAAAAAAAAATAAAAAGTTTGTTTTTAAAAAAATTGATCTAAAAAATAATAAAAAACTTGAAATTTTTTTTAAAAAAAATAAATTTGACATAGTTTATCATTTGGCAGCACAAGCAGGCGTAAGATATTCAATAAATAATCCTCGCAAATATTTAGAGTCAAATATTATTGGATTTTTTAATTTGTTAGAGAATTGCAGGAAGTATAAAATTAGAAAAATTATATACGCTTCATCGAGCTCAGTTTATGGAAATATGTCTAAATTTCCATTAAAAGAGAGCTACAATATTAACCCAATCAACTTTTATGGAATGAGTAAAAAAAATAATGAAGATATGGCAGATATTTATTCTAAATATTATAACATGAAATTAGTAGGTTTGCGCTTTTTTACAGTTTTCGGTGAATGGGGAAGGCCCGATATGGTTTTATTTAAAATATTAAATGCAATAATGAATAATAAAACTTTTTATCTTAATAACCATGGCAATCATCTTAGAGACTTTACTTACATTAATGATGTTGTGAGATTTATTGAATTAATTAAGTTCAACAAAGAAAAACACAAAATTTTTAATATATGTTCCAATAAACCTATTCACTTACAGAATTTATTAAAAATGATTAGTAAAATTATAACTCTTCCAAAAATTGTAAAAATAAAATTTCAAAAAGCTGATGTACTTAAAACTCACGGAGATAATAAAAAAATTATTGAATCAACTAAAATAAAAAAAATTGCAGATTTTAATCAAGCTCTTAAGAATACTGTATACTGGTATGTTAATAATTTTAAAAAATTTAATTAGATTTCTCTAAAAATTTTATCATATTTATAAACATTAGTTTTTAAAAAAAATCTATCCAAATTTTTTTTTGCTAATTTATTTTTTTTTGTAAAAAAAGATCTATTGCCTAAGAATAAACTAATTTTTTTTTTTTTTTCATAAAAATTTTTAGATTTAAAAAAACTTCCGCCTCTCCCTTTTAAAATTATT
>Ga0114968_10004512_pt1 | contig 10372 bp, 21 predicted proteins | sample M_130807_EF_Meta_FD_87020 | JGI IMG/M metagenome (GOLD analysis project Ga0114968, IMG submission 87020) | Freshwater microbial communities from Lake Montjoie, Canada to study carbon cycling - M_130807_EF_MetaG | ecosystem: Environmental > Aquatic > Freshwater > Lake | place: Lake Montjoie... | reverse complement strand
AGTCAAGAACTAATCTGGATATACTTGGTATAGACATCCCACGGATCAGTTGATTCTACAGCCTGACCTGTTATACCCGGAACCTTTTGCCCATTTCCGTCTAAAATAAAAGCGGTGGCTCCAGATGAGCCAGTGATTGCCCATACAACAGGATATACTAATACTTTTTCGTGAAATCCCATACAGTTATGTATAGAAAAAATAACCGGGGAGTGCCCATCTCCCCGGTCTGACGGTCGAAAGGTAGCGAAGTTCCTTTTTCGCACGAATAGCGTAGTTCGCGTTGCCCGTCACTTTATATATGGATATACATATTTTTACTATGGCATGGATTCAAAACTACGACCCAAATTTAGACGACTTATATACTTATTCTCAACGCCCAAAACTATATCCAACATATGAAATTGGATATATTACTGGTTATAATCCAAATAATTTTAGCAGAAATCAAACAATCACCGTCGATGGTGAAGAAAAAACTATATCATTAGATTTTTCTGGTATAGAAAATACTGGACTTATTCGTTATGGTGATGGTGGTGGTGTTTATTGCAGTAATGGAACATGTCAAAATTTACCTTGGCCAAGATGTCAGGCTGCTTGGTATTATGTGCTGGTTGGACAAAATACTGTGGGTGGTAATGATTGTATACTAGCAAGCCAATCGTTTTTTAACACATTTTTAGTCCAAACACCTGATCGAACTTCTCTACGATACCCAGCAGAAAAGATTAATCCAATATATGCTAGTAATGCACAATATTGGGAAAATCCTAATCTATGGAATCACGGCTCATATACTGCACATGCGTTAGTAGAAAACGATGACCCCAGCGGTGAAACTGTTTATATTTTAACTGTTAAACATCCAATCACAACATCACCATGTGCTGGTTCAGCATATTTTACATTTTTAGATCCAGAAACAAATACTCGATTGAGTAGAGAGTTTGTATGTCCGTGTGTTGCTTGGGGATTACCAGTAATTGATCCATCAGTTAACAACACCAGTACTTTAGCGTGTAATAGTTGTTGTTCTGACCAATATTCAGTTTTAACTGGTTGTGAACCATCAAGCGCCGGTAGTAATGGAGGTAATGATGCCAGGGGTGTAGGTAGACTATGGGTAATGAAAGCAGGGCAAGAACCGCTACCATTATCAATCAAAAGATATAAATTATTAATTGGACCTATACGAGAAAACTTTCCAATATATGGAATAGATAGTCAATTTAGAGTAACAAAAGGCATCATTAAAAATTCATTAGCATCTATTGATAGAAATCATCATAACATCCCACTTACTGATAATCAGTCTTTTTCTGTTAATGTAGAACAAAACACAAGATTACTTGGCGGAGAGGGTGACGATGGTGGTTGGTCTCAATTTACAGTAACATCCGAAGGAGAAACTATCTTTGTTTCATTAGGGGGTCCTGGAAATGGAGCTGCAATAATTGATAAATCTAATTCAATTTTTTCTCCAGATCAAACCAGATGTCCAACTCCTGATGATTATTTTTACATAGATTCAAATGGAGTTTTACAATTTAATACTTATTGCGCCCCTGCATTATTTCATCCTGAAACCGTAATTCCAAATTATCCAGACAATGATGTACAAATTCGTTGTGCATTGCAAGCAACTGGTACAGCAACTAAACAATTTTTAGATCAAATTAATACAATACTAGAAAGTTTAAATAAACCAAAAATTGTATCTTATACATTTCCAGAATTTGTAATAAATGAAGATCAATTAAATTTTCCAGATATAACAGATACAGCATTAACTTACCCATTAAAAACTTCTCCATATTTTTCTAGAGAATCAAAAAATACTTTCTTCCAAAATGCAAATCTAATAGGATTTGATGCTCAAAAAATATTACAAGCATCAGAATTAAACGAATTACAAGAAAAGTTTTATAAAAACCAAAAAGTTTTAATTGAATATACAAACAAATGGTTATCTGGACAAAATATCAACGAAAGACAAACTGATATTTTAGGATTTTTACCTACTGTTAATCAAAAAATTGAATCAGAAGAGAATTGGACTTGTAGTAAAGTTATACCATCAGACAAAACATCAATTAAGATAAATTCATATCCTGGTCAGTCACTTTTTATAAAAATAAAACCAGATTGGTATATGTTGAATTCTATTTTTCAAGAAGCAGATACATCAACCAATCCCGTACGCAAAACAGACAAAAAATATCAAAATGTAAGTTTTTTCAAAATAAATGAAGAAGTTTCAACTAGTATAAGTGTTGATACATTAGTAGAAGGTGAAACTATTTTTGTAGTGATGAATGTTGATATATCTAATCTGATAAATTGCAATCAATACGAAGAATTAAGAGATAACTCAGGTGGTTCGTCGGCTAATTCTCCATGTGGTGCAAAAAGAAATCTTTTGGCTTTAACAGATATTACAACTTATAAATTACAAGATATACTTGAACCAGATACGGGATATGGAAAATTACCAACAACTAATAGACAAACCTACCCATTCAATACTTGGGCAATTCCATATTCAGTACCACATTTATTAATGTTTATTAAGAAAGAAAACGGATTAATTAACTTCTACTACGCAAATGGAATTAAGATTCCGATTTAATTTTACTTAACTCTATCTTTAACTCTTCAATTTCTTTTTGAAGACTATAAACAAGATCATCCCCTCTATTTTCGTAGAGGGGATGATTCTTTAACGGGGATTCGTCAGTCTTGGAGGAATTGCTTTCCATGTCCCTGCTCGTTTAATTGATTTAGATTACGAGTCTTTGCTTCCTCGTAGATTCTATTATCGGCGTCTGTCCATCCAGTTAGCCAATCAGATCCTTGCATGGATCGAACGCTGTATGGATTACCAGTGCGATGATGCCCGGAATAACGAGCCTTGAATCCTTCATCATAATTTGAACCAGCCTTGTAGTCACTCATTTCTTTTCATCCTTTTTCTTAGGTTTCTTTTTATTAAAGATTTGATCCCAATTTTCAGACCATTTTTTCTGGTCTACCGGTCTATATTTATCACCTTTACCGGCTGCATGTTTACCACCCATATTCGAAGTGTTCTCCTATATCTCTGCCCTCTCGGTTTCCAGAGAAGATAACTTTGATGTGTAGGAATGAAAGAGTCCGTCGAATGAAATCCATCATATCAAATAAACTCTTCAGTGTATGAAGCATACCACGATAGTATACTTTAAAAACACCGATTGTTTCAAGAACATCCAACTTATTAATAACGAGATAATCACAGCCAGAGAGTTGAATAGACTTGATCAACATATCTAGATTGAGCCAATTAACCAATCTCTTACGACCAGTTGTAGAACCATACTCTTGTCCTAGTTCGATGATGCGATTTAGATTTTCATCTTCCCATAGACTCTCGGGGAATAATGGATCTACGCCACTCTTGGTGTCATAGATCTTAGCAACACCAATAGAACGACCGATATACTTTGGAGGAATACCAAGTGAGCAAGCACCATAAGGTAGAGTTGTGCTGCTTGTGACATATGGATAATTACCATGATCGATATCAAGCCAAACACTTTGTGCGCCTTCGCATAGAACTTTACCGGATAGTTTACCATCCCATAGGAACTGAGAATCAATAACATCTTTGGCACGAGTACCACAACGCAACATCTTATCGGCGTAGCATGGTGCAATGCCTTGACCAGTTGTACCTAGTTTCTTCTTTAGTTCTTTGTTATCGCGCTCAATGTGTTCATCAGTAATGATGTGAGCATTTGGCGAAACTTTGATCAATGAAACATCAAAACCGTTCTTTTCCAAGTAAGAAATCTCTTCTTGGAACTTCTTAACATTAAGAACACAACCAGGCCCAATGATTGATGGAATCCCTTGGAAGATTCCGCATGGAATGATGTGTGTCTTGTACTTCTTGTCTTTGATCCACACCGTATGTCCGGCGTTTGGACCACCATTCCATCGACACACATAATCATAACGATTGGCTATGGAATTGGAGATCTTTCCCTTTCCTTCATCTCCCCACGCTAAACCATAAACCACATCTGCGTAATCAATCATATTAAACCTTTGTAATAATAATTCCAGCAATTGCAACCACACAACCGATTGCGGTCTTCATATCTAATTTAACATTAAACATTATTATTGGTAAAGTGACGCACAGTATTGTGGCGCCAACATCCCAAATCAAATTTGTAATAAACACATCTCTTGTTGCTTTTACATTTCGTATTAGCAATACCCACGCAGCAGTTGTTATTGCTGCTGCTAGGATAGAAACAGCATATGCTGTAAATGGTCTTTCTTGAAAATACTTGTTATAAGCAACATGGGCATATACCCAATTTGCAAATGTCAATCCAAGTATTGAAAACAAAACATTTATAATCATAAACATTCCCGACTGGACTCGAACCAGTGACCATCGGTTTAGAAAACCGATGCTCTATCCAACTGAGCTACGGGAATTCACAACGGAATTATATCCGTTGTTTCAAATTTGTCAAGTTGAAAGTTTGAGACCACTACCGGAACCAACTACAGGTCCAGCACTTGGTACTACAAGACCAGAGATCATTCCCTGATATTGATTCTTCATCTCATCATCAAGAGCAACAACGAACATAACAAACTTCTCATTGATCTTAATACCTGTCTTGTGCTGATCCTCCGACAAGTATGGCATCCACTTTGCAAATGCCAACTTACCCTGTCCCATTGGGAACAGAATTGCACAATCCTTAAGAACATGAACATTACCTTCTGATGTAGTGTCAACACTCCACTTACAGATAATCTCTTCACCGGAACTTAAACGAACCATCTTAATATCACTCATATTAATCCTTACAATTACACTTTCCTAGTAGTTTTTCCCAAATACTACATTTCTTTGGTTCAACTGGGACATCACAACATAAATCAGAATATCCACGGATCTCATCCATGATACCATGATTTTCTTTTGCTCTATTATATGACCGAGTTACTTCGGTCTGTGTGAGCAAAAGATCAACACATCTACCATCAATCTTTATCTTTGCATAAAAATACTTTGGTTCCATAATGAATCCTCCGTATTATTTATGGGTAAAAGAAAGAGGTGCTGCCCCTCCGAGCAGCACCCCATGACCGATATCGGAGGGGAGGGCGGTCTATTTAATTATTCAGAGCATGTAACGGCTGCCGTCGGAACGGTAACCGTAGGTGCGACGACCTGGGTGAGTGTCAACCATGCTGTAACGAGTCTTGCCGGTGGGCGAAGTCTCGGACTCGATCTGCCAGTTGTCGAAACGCTCAACAGTCTCGCGGATGTTGCTGATGGTTGCACGAAGATTGCGAACGCCGAAACGAGCGCGTGCCTCTGATGCGGTGAGGGTGTTACCGTTTGCAAGGAAGTTGATGACCTTGCGAGTCTTGCTAAGGGTCTTAGCCATAGTGTAGAATCCTAAATGAGACTTTCAGTTGAAATAAGTCTTTGATGTAAGTCTCGTAACCATCATTGACTTTACAGTTTGAATTATAACAACTCTGCTATAATTGTCAAGCAGCAGTTGTCCAATTTTTTACCAGTTCTTCGGCCTTCATGTGATCACGAAATGCATGACGGCGAACAACATTATCGCCTTCGTATAGGAAGGCAACATAGATAACATCCTTCTCGTTGTCATCGATATAAACAGGTGTAATGCAAGCCGACTTTTGGGCTGGGCTTGGATTAACGAGTTCGCTTAGTAGTTGAACGGCGCTTTTTAGCGTTTCCATTATTAGTTTCCTTCTTCTTCTTTCCGATCAGTTCAATCCAATTTGGATCAATCCAGCCAATAAGAAACATCACAGCGGCTGCTTTGGGATAACCAATTTGAATCCAACCCATACCGACAGCACCACATACAACTGCATTTGTGCGAGTGATTACTGAGAAAACAAATTCGTTCATAGGTTTCCTTTCTTTAGAACGAGCGGGAACAAAGTGAGAAAGGTGGGAGTCGAACCCACACGCCTTGCGGCAATTGATTTTGAGTCAACCGTGTCTGCCATTCCACCACAATCCCATATTACTCTGCTTGGATTCGAACCAAGAAAAGGAGATCCAAAGTCTCCGGTGTTACCGTTACACTACAGAGTAGTACTCCCACGGGGACTCGAACCCCGAGTCACCGCCTTGAAAGGGCGGGGATTTAGCCGGTTAATCTATGGGAGCAAAGTATTAAATTGTCAAGTGCCTCCACAAGGATTTGAACCTTGGACCAATTGATTAAAAGTCAACTGCTCTACCAAACTGAGCTATAGAGGCGTTTTACCCAACCTAAGTTGGGGAGTCGTTTACCTTGTACTCACAGGGGAGGCGTCGATTCTCCTTACGACGAGAGTTTTAATCTTGGCACGATGATGGGTATCTCTAAACCAATCGTGCCTGCTGCGTTTTGGGAGAGCAGGCTCCTTTTGTTATAATATCATAATTACAAAATCAAGTTTTAATAATTCATGTGACTACTAATCCTTCTTTGTTCGATTGCGATGGATGAAGTATATCATATTCCGCGCATCCGTCAAGATACCATTTTGGAATTTTTCCATCCGGCCACTTTGCGAATCTACGCTTTTCACCAATATAATAGGCACGGTATGCTGTGACTGCATCTGTGTGCTTATACTTGTCAGGCATGGCTTGAGCAAAGGGTGGCATACTACAATCTGAAATCTTAGTGGGTGCATGAACTAGGCTATATTGCACCATATCATCATACGAATGAACTTTATCATAACGGCTTCGATACACCTTAAGCAGTTCGTTCGTATGTTCCCAAAGCCAATAATAGGCTTGCTTACTTGAACGAGTCCAAATAGTACATGGATGATTGATCATCGTGCAACGCAAAAACTTAAAGCCTGGTCTGATGTGTTCATAAGTACCAAACTTTCTACCATTCTTTGCTGTGCGAGTAATATGCTGTCCATCTAATACATGATGTGCAGTTGACATCAGTTGACAAGATTCAACAATCATCTTGACAACATGCTTATTACACATGTGGTTTGCAGCCACACGCGGATCATTATCCAATACGAAAATGTTCATCGTCCTAGTTTTTCTTTTACAATCTTGGGAAGACAACCATCACGCTCAAGTTGATCAAGAGTCTTCTTGCTTGCATTCAGAAGCAGAAGTTGATCACGGCGTTTGCGAAGTTTGCGACGACGGCTCATACGAAGTTTAGTTTTCTTGTCATTGTTATTCATTATGAAACTCCAAATACATTGTTAAGTTGTCTGTTTACTCTAACAAAAGTGCAGCACTTTGTCAAGTTCTTTAAATTCTTTGCACCAACATAAGTGCAAGCCGAACGGACTCCACCGAGAATATCTTGAACGGTATTCTCAACAGGACCCTTTGGTTCAATCATAACAGTCTTTCCTTCGGCTGCACGATAATGAGCCACACCGCCAGAATGTTTATCCATAGCAGACTTAGATGACATACCATAGAATGGAATCTTACCATCTCTCTCTGTCATTTCACTCTCATCATGCCCTGCCAACATTCCACCAACCATGACGAAATCTGAGCCAGCACCAAATGCTTTTGCAACATCACCGGGGCAAGTACAACCACCATCACTCATTACATGACCGTTTAGACCATGTGCTGCATCGGCACATTCAATGATGCAGGAGAGTTGTGGATAACCAACACCAGCGATCTTACGAGTTGTGCAAACGCTGCCAGGACCAATACCGATCTTCACAACATCAGCACCAGCAAGAATGAGTGCTTCTGTCATTTCGCGGGTAACAACATTACCAGCCATGATAATCTTCTTCGGAAAGATTTGTCGAATGTGCTTTACATAATCAACAAACTTTTCAGTATATCCATTTGCAACATCGATGCAAATGAACTTGATACCGTCACATTCTGTTAGAATGTCTGTTGCTTTTCTGACTTCACGGTATGGATCGTGAGTCATACCAATTGTGTACATAAGATTTTCAATCTTCACATTCATACGAAGAAAATCTTCATAAGCATCAAACCACTCTTGTTCAGTATAATACTTGTGAATACCACAAAGCATACCGTGATTTGAAAGTTTTTCAGCCATAGAGAAAGTTCCAACACCTTCCATATTGGCTGCAACAATAGGAATCCCAGTCCAACTGATTCCGCACGGGAACTCAATAGTCCTGTTCAAATCTACATCTTTGCGGCTTGTTAGTGTGCTTCTCTTGGGGCGAATCAATACATCACAAAAGTCCAACTTCACATCTTCTTCAATTTTCATTTTACCTCATCAATCAAAAAATTCTTTATAATCACGATCTTCAATCTTCTTCGCTTTCGGGTAATCCGTTGGCGGAAGTATATTATGTAATTTCTTCATAACTTTTGCAAGTTTATTATGATCGATTTTATCTAGAAGATACTGTTCGTAGGCTTGAACGGCTTCAGTTGAACATTCTATGAGAGTGCTGATCCATTCGTCAGAGTGATTGTGTTGGGGTTTCTTGCTGAACATTTACTTCTTCCCCTTGCTCGAATAATGGCAACTTTTCTTTTGTTGTATTATATTTAGCCATCAAGGAAAGAGATTCCTGTAGAATTTCAATAAGCATCTTGACTTCTTCTTCTGTGTAACCTGCTTGTGCCGTTTCTACATTCCAATCTTCAAGAACTAGAACACATGTGCCTTCACCTGTGTCAACTACTTTTGCGGATGGTGTTTGCAGATAATTAGTGTCATCAAATATTTCCATTATATTTCTCCAAGTAAAACTGTAAATATGTAAACCGAACCATGATAAAAACTTTTCCAATCTCTGCTACTAATATCCCACACCGGAATTAAATCAACATAACCGTGTGGATTTTGTATATCATCGATTGTTTCTAACTTATATTTTCTTGGGAGTTTCTTTAAACTCCGCGTACATTTTAGCGAACGAAACTGACCATTCAACTTCTTTTTGAATAAAACTTGGCAAACATTTTCGTTCAACTGTTTTACCATCCAATCTCTGGATGGATTCTGTACTCGTTTTATTTCTTTATTATCTTTATCACGAACAATACCAACCATTATAGACTCTCATCCCAAATTCCTCCAACTATTTTTGGGGAATTTAAATCACCAGTTGCTTTATCCGATGCATCTACACCATAGATTCCAGAGAGTGCGTGTGCATGGCTAACTATAGTTCTCTTATGATGTTCTAGTTCTCTGATTTTCTTTTCATGTTCAGACGCAAGTTCTGCGTGATGATGAGCCAATGCTTGTTGTTCTTCTGCAACAGAACCAATTGGTTTAGAACCACTGAGTGATTGCATGGTAATAGTCTTCATTGACTTAATAGAATTGTTGGCAGTCGAATGGGCTTTTACCCATTCCTTTCTATGGTTTTCGATTGCATTGTTGATTGAATCGTGTACCACACGCAAATACTTTAAATACTTTGATGGTTTCTTGCTGAATGCGCGATCAACTAAATGCCGCACAGAAAACTCTTGCTTTGGATGGTGCTGAGGAATTGGAATTAAATTCTTACCAATACCAAGTTGATTACTGAGGATATCACTTCCTCTGACACTATTCTTGATTTGATATTCAGCAAATCCCTTTCGATGCACTGGTGCAGTTGCAAAGAATCCTAGGCTTTTTATTTCCTTGGAGATTGGAACATGGATATCGTTATGCACTGTTTCATGATGAAAAATGTCGGCTTGATAATGAGGAGAAGATCTAAATTCTTTCATCTCGTTTATTAATTCTCTTACTAGTTTTATGTGTTTATTGTTCATGATTCATCATAAAATTCAGGATGGAGTTTTCCATACTCTCTGACAATTCTTCCTGCTACGGCATTTGCTTCATCTTCGTGTGGTGAACCAGTAGATCCGTCAACATTAGTAATTCTGTTATGTTGTTCTTGGTGAACCATTTCATGCGCCACGCTTCTGCATACATCAAAGATCGCTCTACCACGAACACACACTTTAATTTCTTTTGTCTTTATATTATAAGAAGCCGTTGTCATATTCGGCTCTCTTTCATGTAGGAGTGTAATATGTGGTTGAGGTAGATGCAAATAGTCTGCTGCGAATTTAACAAAGTCATCCAAACGACTTTGCCGCTCATATTGCTCAACAAGATAGGTGACGAAATGTTTCATACAAGTATTTATTAAAAAGAAACCTCCCGATGCGTAGAGCGGGAGGTTGTGCTTAAGATACGATCTCAAGCGTGGTGAATGTAATTATTTAGTATTTTTCTTACCGCAGTTGCACGGTTTTTTTACTGGTACTGGTGGTTCTGCTTTTCGGAAGTCGATTGGTTTGGGTTGT
>Ga0114968_10004509_pt1 | contig 10380 bp, 9 predicted proteins | sample M_130807_EF_Meta_FD_87020 | JGI IMG/M metagenome (GOLD analysis project Ga0114968, IMG submission 87020) | Freshwater microbial communities from Lake Montjoie, Canada to study carbon cycling - M_130807_EF_MetaG | ecosystem: Environmental > Aquatic > Freshwater > Lake | place: Lake Montjoie... | reverse complement strand
TAAATAATTTTTTAGATACAGACAAAGCTGCAGTACCTATTTGGGCAATGTGCTCTATTATTATTGTATTGGAATTAGAAAGAAGAAAAAGAATGCAATAATTACTTTGAAATCCAAAGAGAAGGATTCAAGCTTTGCGTTATTCCATTAATAACTTGATGAATTTCAAAATGACAAATAGAGATGTTACCCTCTTGAATTAAAGAGCCAATATTTTGTTTTGTTTGAACTTTAGATCCTATTTTGACATCTGTTGATTGTAGGTTACTATATACAGTTTTATAATTACCATGGGTTACTATTACAACCTTCCCTGCCCCAGTAATTGTAAAAACACTTGTTACTTCACCTTCAAATATTGCACGAACACTTTGTCCTATTGGGCAAGATATATCAATTCCGTTATTATTTGTAAACACACCACTAAGTGTAGGATGGGCATTTCTTCCATATTTCTCCGTAATACTTCCACTACTTACAGGCCATGGGAGTTTTCCCTTGTTGGTGGCAAATGAGGTTCCTAAAGCTATATTTTCATCTGATTCAACAAATACAACTTCTTTCTCCACCTTTGGTTTTGGAGTTACTTTTTCAGGCACAATTACATTTGTTGGAGTCTTTACTTTAGTTGGTTTTATATCATTATTTGGCTTTTCTTTTACTACTATTTTCTCTTTTTTTGCGGCCTTTTCTTTAGCTTCTTGTGCTGCTTTTTTCTTGCGTTTATTCTCTGCAATAGAAATTTCAACCCTAATTGCATTCGTAATTTTTAGCTTTAAATCTTGCTTTTTTTGCTCTTCAGTTAATAATTGGGAATTTAATTTTTGTTCCTCATTCTTCAATTTATTTAAATTAGTGGCCAGTAAATTTTTATCTAGTTCTATATCCGCTTTTTCCTGTTTTTTCTGTTCAAGAGATACTAACTTTTGAGATTTTTCAATAGCAACATTTTTGATTTCTTGAGAAATTAATTGTCTGTGCTGCTTAATAATTGCAACCTGTCTTTTCTGTGCTGAAGCAATTTTTTTTATGTATTTATTCCGTTTAAAAGCTTCGTGATAAGACGATGCTGAAAGTATATACATTATTTTATCAGAATTATTACGATGCTTATATGCATATAAAAGCATGGCGCGATATTGACTTTTTAATTTTATAGATTTCTTTTTTAATGTGTTGATTTCATTACTTTTTTCAAGCATTTTAATTTCAGCTGCCTGAACTTGATTATCATAAACTGCAACAAGAGCCTCTCTGTTTTTTATTTGATTATCGACAATACGTAATTCATTCAAAGATATATTAGCATTATTTTTAACTGTATTTAATAATGTTTTAGTGTTAGAGATTTTATTTTCAATTTTCTTTTGTTCTTTTTTTAATGCAGCACTACTAGTTTGACTAAAGAAGCTGGAAACAAAAAAAACAATGGAAATACTAATTACAAACTTCATATCTCTCAGGTATTACAAAAATTATTTCTATCTTTTCATTTACTGCAATCTTGTCATAATCTAATTTAATTAAGATTTTATAGTCCTGTTTAAAAAGTGAAATCACAAGGTTACTTGGAAGGTTAAAACCAGAAACAATTTCTCTTGAAAGATATTGAATTCTGATATCTGTGGAATCATTTGTACTAAATATTCTCGTTTCTGCTAGATCTCTTAAATTATCTTGTAAAATATAATTTAACAGCAACTTACTTTTTGGAATAGTCGCAACAGAAAGAGTTGTATCACTAACTTTTTTGCTATTTTCAACGATAGCGTCATATTCTTCTCTATCAACAAAATATTTTTGATTGAATTGATCTGTAAGCGGGCGACCTAAAAGAATATTTTCTAAATTAGGATAATCAATTTCTATATTTAATAATTTTCTAAAATTATCCCAAGAACTATTGTACAGACATTTTTGCTGGATATTTAATATTTTTGCTGAGTCTGTTGTGATTAATCCATTTGCAATTGGGATACCAATTTTTGTTACAATTGCATTTAGTGCGCTATCACTTACAATTTTTAAAGAAGTTTTAAAACTCACATCGGTAGTATTATCTTTATAATCTATTTTTATTTTAGTATAAAAATATCTTGGTTTTAAAGTTGAAAGACTATCCAATATTTTAGCTAAGACCCTATCTTTTATTTTATATTCTATAACAGGTTTAATTTTTAAATTTTTGGCACAAGAGCTTGCCAAAAATATAAGGCAAAGAAAAAGAAATAGCTTAATAAAGATCTTCATGATATGTTTTAGTATTTATTTTTCGTTCTAAATAATTATTTTTTGACCCCAGTAATTTTGCTTTTAACCAAAAATCGCTGGCTTTAGAAATTTGGCCAAGAAAATAATAAGTATCACCCAAATAGTCATTTATTACGGAATCATTTTCTAATAGTTTCAATGCGCGTAATAAAGTATCTAATGCTTCGGAATATTTTTTTTCATAAAAAAGTACCCTGCCTTTAAAGCTCAGAGATTTGGCATCTCCACTATCCAAAAGAAGTAAGTTATCTACCAACTTATTGGCTTTTGGAAAATCTATCTGATTTCTGGCTAACTGTATTGCAAAAGTTTGAATCATTATATTATTTCTTGGAGCTAATTGTAGTGACTTTTCAAATTTTTGAAAACCAAGCTCATTCTGTTTTAATCCAAAATAGGAAATGCCTAATTGACTGTTGATTTCGGCTTCTAAACTAACATCATTTACTAAGAAATCTAGACCTGCACTTAAGCACTCCTTAGCCTTATCAAATAATAAAAGTTTGTTTGCTGCTACTCCACATAAAAAATATACCAGAGGTTGAGTTGGAAAATAGGTAAGTGATTTTTCACTGTCTACGAATAATGAATCCCATTGCTCATTTTCATATTCTAAACTAATTATTTGAGTCCAAATTTGGTATAAGTTTGGGTCACAATTAACAGCATCTTTATAAGATTCGATTGCAATAAGTGGTTGATTGAGTTTAAAATAATGATCGCCTTTAATAGCATGTGCTTTTGCTTCTTTTGGATAAGCATTCACCATAAAATCTATTAATTCTGAAAGTTCAATCAAGTTTATGTCCTTCTCTTTTTGTAAACGAATTAAAATCTCCATTCGTTGGTCAATGGTTAAGCCCTCTTCTTTTATTGCTTTTTTAAAATTTGCAAGTGCTTCATTAATTTCTCCATTACTATATTGTATTTCTGCTAGTAAAATAAGGGCATATCCATCTGATGGATCAGCATCTAGTAATTCTTTTAAGACTAAAATACCGTCAGAATCATTTCCACGGGACATATAAAAATCTAAGAGTGTGTTTAAAACATAAGTATCCCCTGGAAATTGTTTGTTCGCTAATAAAAGTTGAGTAAGAGCTGAATTATTGTCTTCCATCATTTCAAAAAGAGCCGCTTTTTGCAGTAAAATTTGGGGGTCTATACCTATATTATATTCTAATTTATTTAATACTGCAATTGCTTTTTTAATTTTATTAGCTTTTCTCCAATTATCAACAGCTTGCTCATAAATTGCTAAATTTTTAAGGTCATTATTTATTAATTCTTCAAATAAAAGAGCCGATTTTTCATACTCACCCATTGCGCTGTAATTATTAGCTAATTCAATTTTATAATGTTTATTAGATGGATCTATTTTTAATGCAGACTTTATATGTATCAATGCTAGTTGTAATTGTATCTTTTCTGAATAAATTTGGTATAAAGCAAAATGCACTGCATCGTCATTTTGATCATCATTTAAACAAGTGGTAAATTTTGAGATTGCTTGTGTTATTTCGCCATTTAATTTATGTCTTACTCCTTCATGAAAACTAGAAATGTAAGTGGGAGAATGAGCTACTTGTGATACTACTCTATCTGTTTCGCAAGCGAAAAAAACTAGGACTAAAATAAGTGAATGAAAAGAATTATTCATTTACTATTGAAAAATCCCCAAGACTGAGGTCGTTTGCTTTTCCATTATAAATAACCTGCGAACCTATCATAGAATTAAAAATTACCGCATTTGTAATACTCGTATTCTCTTGAATATTTGAGTTTTTTAAAACAGAACTATTGATTTTTGTATTAGCTCCTATAGATACATGAGGCCCGATAATTGAATTCTCAATACAAGTATTTTCTCCAATAAAACAGGGTGGAATAATCTGACTATTAGTAATTTTAGCTGAGGCATGAACAAGTGGTATATTTTTCTCAAAATCAAAATCTAGAACACGTTTATTTGTATGCACTGTTACTTCTTTATTTCCACAATCTAGCCATTCTGTGACTTCACCGGGTTTAAAACCACAACCAGAAAGTGTCATTCTTCTTAAAGCATCAGGAAGTTGATATTCTCCACTTTTCATGACCTTATTGTCAATCAAATAATCTAATTCTTTTTTTAATCTTGCGCCATCCTTAAAATAATAAACACCAATCATGGCTAAATCTGAGACAAATTCTTGAGGTTTTTCAATAAAATCAACTATTTCACCTGCAGCATTTAATTTGACAACACCAAATGAACTTGGGTCTTTAATTTGCTTCACCCATAAAATCCCTTCATCTGAAGGCGAAATCTTGAAATCTGCACGAAATAAGGTGTCTGCAAAAGCAACAACAACAGGGCCAACTAGTTTATCTGATGCGCAGAGAACTGCATGTGCTGTTCCTAAAGGTTCTTTTTGGTAATAAATAGATCCCTTTGCACCCAATTTTTCTGCTACTTGAAGTAATTCTTTCTCAACTTGATCGCCAAAATCGCCAATTACAAATGCAATTTCATCAATTTTATCTGCGCAAACTGCAGCAATATCCTCAACTAATCGATATACAATTGGCTTTCCGCCAACAGGAACTAATGGTTTTGGCAAAGTCAAGGTATGCGGCCGCAATCGACTTCCTCTTCCTGCCATTGGTACAATTATATTCATTTCATTTAGTTTAAACCAGTACTTCCAAATCCTCCTGCTCCACGTTCGGAATCATTTAAAACAGCAACCTCTGTTAATGAAACCTGCTCAACACGACAAAAAATTAATTGCGCAATTCTTTCTCCATCTTCGATACTTACCGCTTCGTTTGATAAATTCACTAAAATAACACCAATTTCTCCCCGGTAATCTGCATCAATTGTTCCAGGAGTATTTAATACACTTATTCCCTTCTTCAATGCTAAACCACTTCTTGGTCTGACTTGGCATTCCAAACCATTTTCCATTTCTAAATATAGCCCTGTTTTTATCAAAACACGACCCAATGGTTCAATGTCAATCGTTGTCTCTATATCTGCACGAATATCCATGCCTGAGGCTCCTAAAGTTTCATACTTTGGGAGTGGGTGCTTAGATTTATTCGTTATTTTAACAAACATAATTTATTTTAGTTTCAAAAGTATAAAAAACTTAGCTATGTGTCACTTCAGTTTGCTTGATTAATCAACAATGAATTGAATACAACTTTGAATGAGAATTAGAACGAGAAAAATTGAACTTTAGCGCTTTATAGATTTTAATATTTTTAGAGCAATCAAACTGATACTTGAAATTACTATTAACTTTTTATGAGGGATGAAAGAGGATTTACATATTTACAGCAATTATTCACCGCGAATAAATTACCTTTGCATCTAGAATTAAGCATTTTAATCATATGAAAATTGAACAGATTTATACGCGGTGCTTGGCTCAGGGAGCTTATTATGTAAGTAGTGATGGCGAAGCTTTTATCATTGACCCCTTGAGAGAAACCGCTCCTTATATTGAGCGATTGGAGCAAGATAAGGTAAAACTAAAATACATTTTTGAAACACATTTTCATGCTGATTTTGTTTCAGGACATTTGGATTTGAGCCGAAAAACAAATGCTCCCATAATTTTTGGACCTAATGCTGCGCCCGAATTTGAATGCACAATTGCTGAAGATCAGCAGATTTTTGAAATTGGAAAAATACAGCTTAAGGTGCTTCATACGCCAGGGCATACGATGGAAAGTACTTGTTATTTACTTATCGATGAAAATGGGAAAAATACAGCGCTTTTTTCAGGCGACACCTTGTTTTTGGGAGATGTTGGTCGACCAGATTTAGCTCAAAAAGCAGCAGATATTACGCAAGATCAATTAGCGGGCATTCTCTATGATAGTTTAATGGAGAAAATAATGCCCCTTGAGGATGATATTATTGTTTATCCTGCTCATGGTGCGGGATCTGCATGCGGAAAAAATATGATGAAGGAAACGCTTGATACCTTAGGAAATCAAAAGAAGATGAATTATGCCCTAAATCAAGTGAATAAAGAATCCTTTGTTGCAGCAGTAACTGATGGGTTGCTGCCTCCTCCTGCTTATTTTGGCGCTAATGTAGCGATGAATAAAAAGGGCTACGAAAGTTTTGAAGTGATAAAAGAAAAAGGGTTGAAGACCTTTTCTTGCGTTGATTTTCAAGCATTAGCAGATAGCACTGGGGCACTTATTCTTGATACACGGGACAGTAGTGATTTTCACAAAGGATTCATTCCTCAATCGATTAACATTGGCTTAAACGGTGAATTTGCACCTTGGGTTGGCGCAATGATTGAAGATGTAAAACAAGCAATTTTGGTGGTTGCAAAGCCTGGAACAGAAGAAGAAGTTATTACTCGCTTAAGTAGAGTTGGTTTTGATACTATTTTAGGTTTTCTTGATGGTGGATTTGAAACATGGAAAAATTCAGGGAAAGAAATTGATCAAATTTATAGAATTAATAGCAGCGAATTTTCAGAGAAATTTATCCCTGAAAAATCTGTGGTAATTGACGTAAGAAAAGACACAGAATATGCCGCTAACCACGTTGCTGAAGCTTATAGTAAACCTTTGGCTTTTATAAATAATTGGATGAAAGATCTAAATAAAGAAGAGCATTTCTTTCTCCATTGTGCAGGTGGCTACAGAAGTATGATTGCTGCAAGTATTCTCCATAGCAGAGGGGTTCGGAATTTCACTGAAATTGATGGTGGCTTCACTGCAATTGCTAAAACAAGTATTCCAATAACTGATTATATCTGCCAAAGTAAAATACATAATTAAAGAAAAAAACCTTGAAACTAAACTTTAATAGGTTTTTTACAAGTTGGGCCATAGGCCTGAAGTATCGAACCTTTTGAGGGAGGATGTGGAGAGGATTACTAGGTACTAGATTCAATTGCTAACGCAAGTTTTTTAGGATAAAGAATTACCTTTACAAAATTATTATCTTCTAAAAAATAAATATGAAAATTTCACAAAGCAAATTGATCTGTTTGTCCATACTGGTTAAACCTCTTTTATATAGTTCTCTATCGTTTATTTTTACACTTTTTACTTTTTCATCTGTTTCAGCTCAACAAAGGCTTCTTTCTATGAAAAAATACGATTATAATGGATTTAGTACAGCTGGTGGAGATTCAAGTTTATTCAACTATGTATCTAACCCCGGAACTTTATCCTCAAATGAACCAGTTTTTGAATTTGATGGAACTTTTTTCAATTGGTTTTACATAAAACCATTAATTAAATGTGATATAGAATATAGATTTGGAGGTTCATCATCTACACCATACGATACAATAGATTATCAGTTAACCGCTGGCTTGGATGGTAACACGCATTGGCAATCCGATAGAGCAGGGAACAAACAAAGTAGACTGCTTATTGTAGAAGGTGGATGCCTCATGAAGACAACGGTAATTACATGTATTCTCGTTAAATTATAAACCTGTAAATTAAATTTTATTTAAATGTCAAATTATGAATGAGCGAGAAATATCTTATAAATTTATTTTTGAAGTAATGGCTGCAATAAGTATTGTGTTCAGTATCATTTGGTCAATTGAAGTACAAAAATTTCAAACCCAAACTCAAAAAAATCAAGATGAATGGAAAAAAAAAGTTGAGACACTTCACACGCTTGAAGCTAGGGATAGAAGTCATTTAGCAACTATTAATAAAAAAATAAAAGCTATCAATGACAATGATAGCTTACTTAAATTTATTCTGTCTGACACCGCATTGAATAATGAAATTAAACAACAGTTGATAATTTTTGAAAATATTAGTATTGGTTCTAATATTGGTGTTTACAACAATGAGGTAATAAAAAAATTCATGGGTAATTCTTTCATTAAGTTTAACAAAAAAATCCAACCATATATTCTTTACACCAGACAAAAAAATAACAATCCTAATTTATATATTGAATATGATAATTGTGTTAAAACATTATCAGAAAATTAAAAACTAATCGACTTTCTCAGACAACATAACTTTAAACATAGAATAAAAAAATATTATATATGAAACCCTTATCAATTGATACAGTTAATGGTATGTGTAGCTCAATATACCACTTCAAATTGATTTATTAAGGGAGTTCTATCTTCAAAATCAATATTTTTTAGATGGAAAAACGTTAAATGAGATGCATCCAGATTTCATACACTTTAATATTATTGAACTATCTAAGAAATGGATGGTTTATCCTTGTCTTTCTAAAAAGGAAATTTTAGATTTTTATGACGAAGAAATGAAGATGTTGATAATTGAACGATGAGTCATATTGATTAGTTCAAAATTAAATAACACTCAAGAAGGTTTAGAAGGGTTTCAGACGAAGAAATAAACTGTTTTAGAAAGTGCTTGTTATCGACCTAAGAATCTGTCAGATTCATTTAAAATTCCAAATTGACACAGAAAAAACTAAAAAAATTGTAACATAGTTGTAACAACAAAAAACAAAAAACCCTTGAAACATAATGTCATCAAGGGTTTTGTTGTTTTTAAGGTGTTGACCCACTAGGGCTCGAACCTAGACTCTTCTGTACCAAAAACAGACGTGTTGCCAGTTACACCATGGGTCAATCAAATTTGGAGAAAACTCCAATTGCGGTGGTAAATTTAAGAACAAATTTTAAATTTTTGAAACTTTCCGGAAAAATAATTGATGTCATGAATTGTTATCCTTACTAAAAATGACTATTTTGAGAATTAATATTCTTAATTTCGCTGTTGAATAACTATTAGAAAATTAAATAAAATGACAAATTACGCACGTTGGAATACAATTTTAGGTTGGGGAGTTTTTTTAGTTGCTTCAATGGTTTATCTATTGACCCTAGAATCTACGGTAAGCTTATGGGATTGCGGAGAATATATCACTGCAGCATATAAATTAGAAGTTGGTCACCCTCCTGGCGCTCCATTATTTATGGTTTTAGGAAGACTTTTTTCCTTTTTTGCTGCTCCAGAAAATGTAGCAGTATGGATAAATCGCTTATCCGCTTTCTCTAGCTCTTTTACCATTTTATTTATGTTTTGGTCCTTGACCTTGTTCGTTAAAAAAATAATCCTTAGCAAAAAAAGTGAATTATCTTCAGGTGATCAAATGGCAATTTTCCTGTCTGCTGGTGTTGGCGCTTTAGCTTATACATTCTCAGATTCTTTTTGGTTTTCTGCAGTAGAAGGTGAAGTATATGCAATGGCTTCTTTGTTCACAGCTATAGTTTTTTGGGCAATTCTAAAATGGGATGAGGAAATGGCCTTAATTCAAAATGGCACTTTGTCTTTGGATCAAAGTCCAAATCGATGGTTGATTTTAATTCTCTTTTTACTCGGTTTAGCAATTGGTGTTCACCTTTTAGGAATTCTTGTTATTCCTGCAATCTGCTTCGTAATTTATTTCCGCGTCTACAAAGAAAGTTCTGTAAAAGGTCTTATATTAACTGGAGTTCTTTCAATATTTTTACTTGGTTTCATACAAGAAGGAATCATAGCAGGTTCTGTTTCTTTAGCAAGTTCTTTTGAGGTGGCTTTCGTAAATTCTTTAGGTTTGCCTTTTTATTCAGGTACAATTTTCTTTTTCATACTGTTAATTGCTGCTTGCTTATTTTTCGTAAGATATGCTCGTAAAAAAGGTAAAACGATTTTATATAATTCTTTCATGGGATTAATTTTCTTGCTTATTGGTTATGGTTCTTTTGCAGTAATTGTTATCCGCTCAAATGCCAATACTCCCTTGGATGAAAATGACCCTGAAAACTTGGTAACGCTTCACTCGTATTTAAAACGTGAGCAATATGGCTCAGCACCTATTCTTTATGGCAACTATTGGAATTCCTTAAAAAAAGGAGAGATTATGACGGAGGAAGGGCCAGAATTAACCAATAGAGATGATTGGAAAGATTTGTCTCCATATTTTTTGCGGCGCTTTGTAATTTCTGAAAATGATGAAGAGGTAAAAGCGTTTACTGAGGAAAAAGATGCTGCTGTTTGGATGAAAGAAAACGATGGTGTGTACTCAATGGAGGAGAAATATTATGAGAGTAATTCTTCAGTGCGAAAAGACGCTGTAGCAACATATGAACAAGG
>Ga0114968_10004504_pt1 | contig 10385 bp, 7 predicted proteins | sample M_130807_EF_Meta_FD_87020 | JGI IMG/M metagenome (GOLD analysis project Ga0114968, IMG submission 87020) | Freshwater microbial communities from Lake Montjoie, Canada to study carbon cycling - M_130807_EF_MetaG | ecosystem: Environmental > Aquatic > Freshwater > Lake | place: Lake Montjoie... | reverse complement strand
GGGCGGATGCGGGTCGTGATGGGTTTGGCCAGGCCTTCGCAGGCGCTGCGGATGGCAGGGATAACGTCGGTGCTCTGGCAGCGGACGAGCAGCACGCGGCGCTGCGGCAGACAGTGGAGGTAAATGACACCGCCATCATGCTGCTGAATGATTTCCAAACAGTCGCCGCTGCCGGAGCGGCGTCCCAGCTCGGAGGCGGCGGAGAGCGTGGCATGCGCCAGCACGAGGATGGCGGCGGTGGGTGGTTCCACATCGCCTGCACAATCGAGCAGACGTCCGGAGTCATCGGCGATGGCGACCTGAATGACATCAGGGATGGAGGCGAGGGCGGTGAGTTGCATGGTTAAAGCGCAATGCGGGTTTACGCGGCGAGCGCGTGGGTGGGAAGCTCGTGAGGTGTGGCGGAGGTGCTGTCCGCTGGCGCGGTGCGGAGGCGGAACTGATGCAGCACGGCCTGGGAGATGGCGTTGAGCGTGGCCAGCACGTTGCGGCCACTGCGCGCGTCAGACTCGAAACTGAGGAACGGCGTGGGCCGGTTGTTGAAGAGGTATTCCAGGTACTCGACCGGCGCGGCATTGGGCAGGTCACGCTTGTTGTATTGAATGACGATGGGCAGGCGGTCGAGCGAGCTGTCGTTCATGCGCAGGTTGGCATCGAGGCTCTGCAGGGACTGCAGGTTGTCACGCTGGCGGTCCATCTGCGAATCAGCCACGAACACCACGCCATCCGCCTGCCGCAGGACGAGCTGCAGCGTGGCATTGTAGGTGATCTGGCCGGGGACGGTGTAGAGGTGAAAGGTGGTCTTGTACCCAGGAAGTGCATCGGCCTCGACGGCGAGGAAGTCGAAAAACAGCGTGCGATCCTGCGCGGTTGAGAGCGAGACGAGATCACTGCAGCCATTGGGATCCAGCTTGGCGTGGATCTGCTGGAGATTGGACGTCTTTCCGCTCAGCGGCGTGCCGCAATAGACGATTTTGAAGCTGACCGTGCGGTCGTCGTGATTGATGCTGGGCATGGGCGGAGGGGGGGGATGATTGCAAGGCCGCAGCACGCGGCTGTGAGCCGGGCGTTAGCCAAGCATGCGGGAGAGTTCGCGGGCGATGAGAGTGATTTTGTCGCGCATGCCGGTGGAGGGTTCATCATCGTGCAGCACACCGATGATGGAGTCCCCCGGGAAGCAGAAGGTCAGCAGACGACCGCCGGCATTGAGCGTAAAGGTTTCCGCGCCCTCAATGCCAATGAGAGGCGCTAGGCCGCGCAACTGGCGGGCGATGTCCGGTGCCTGCCGCTGAAATTCAACGGCGTCGGGCTTGGATGTATCCGAGTGACTGAGGACATGGGAGCCATGTAGGCAGACGCAGGCGCTTAGTCCCTGTTGCAAGGCCAGCAGCTCGACGACCCGTGGTGCGGCGAGTTTCTCCTCGGTGCCCAGCAGGGCGCGCAGCAGGAGCTGATCGGTCTGCGTATCGAGCGGGGCAAGGCCGAGGAAGGAATGCTTTACCGCAGCCATCTTCGCTGGAGCGGCAGAGGGTGTAGCGGTGGCGGGGGCCGGTTTAGGCTCGGGTTTGAGCTGGGGGGGCGCGGGCTCGGCAAACAGCGGCCTGCTCGCAGGCTGGTTGCTGAACAATCCACGCGTGGCCGGTTGCGGCTGCGGCGCGGGTGCCGCAGGCGGGCTGAAGGATGGAATTTCCTCCAGCGCGGGCGCAAAGGACGGTGTGGGCTGAAAAGGTGCCGGTGTGCCAAACAAGCTGGTGGTAGCAGGCTTGATTTCAGTTGCGGCAAACAGGCTGGCGGCAGGCTTGCTTGCCGGTACAGGGGCAAAAGCAGAGACTGCAGGCTGCTGCGGAGCAGGTACGTGGCCAAGCAACTGTGCGCTGCTAAAGCCTGATTCCGCTGGCGCTTTGGCCGACAGGGGGCCCGTGGAGGATGAGGCAAAAGGATCGAAGGGTTTGGCCGCTCCGGCAGGCGCTGAACCTGGCTGCCCGCCTGCGGGTGACTGCGACGATCCGAAGGTTTGAAACGCGCCTGCGAGAGGCTGCAGCGGTGCTGATGGCGACGACGCAGGGGCCGCGCTCTGCTGAGCGGAACCAAAGAGCGATGATGCCACGGGCGACGGTGGCAGATTGGGCTGTGCCGCAGGTGCTGGCGGAGCAAAGGCAAACTGCGCCGGGCCGCTGGAGGGCGGAGCGGTGTCCAGGGCAGGCAAAGGCGCTGGAGGAGTGAAGGCAAACGTCATTGGCCCATTGGAGGGCGGAGTTGAACCCAGGGCGGACACTGGTTCAGGAGCAGGAGCGGGCTGACTTTGCGCAAAAGGATTTGAAGGCGCACCACTTAGCATCTGCGACGCCGCAGCTCCCGGCGCGGCAGCCATCGTAAACATGGGTTGCGCAGTGGGTGTGGCCGGCTGTGCCGCCGGACGTGGCACGGCGGGTGCCGCTGCTGCGTTCGAGAGGGAATGAAACACCTCGTTCTGCGGCAGTTTGATTCTGAAATCGCGCTTCGCGTTGCTGAGCGTGTTGCGGAATCCGAGATCGGAGATTCCATCGATCAGCATGCCGAGTTCTAGAACGACGGTGCCGGAGGAAATCTGCTCCTGCAATGTGTTGGCCGGCACACTGGTGCTGATCCATGCAGGCAGGGTGGTTGGGTTGAAGCCCAGTTCTTCGACGCTGTAACCACTCAGCACCGCTGCAAACCCCAGTTTGACCATGCCTGACGCCGGGACGGCAGCAGGGGCCGGTGCTGGTGGCTGCGCCGCCCACGCCGCCGGGGCGGGAGGTTCCGCCTGCGGTGCGGTCTCTTTCATCGCAGAGACAAAAGGTGAGCCAAACGGCAGCGACGGGGAGGTGGCCACGTCCGAAGGCGTGGATGCTCGATGCTGCGCCTGCGGAGTGAACAAATTGGAAATGGACGCCTGCGCCGGCGCGGGAGTTGCAGACCGTTGTTCTGCTGCTGCGGGCTGGGATGCCATGCCGAACGGAGATCCATTGGGACTGCCTCCCAATGAAAACGGCGATGCCGCCGGTGCGGAGCCCGCAGCCCCTGCCGACGGCTGGGAGGGAAGCCCAAAGGGTGATCCGTTGCTGCCCGGGCCGAACGAAAACGGTGATCCAGCCACTGGCGCAGGTCCCTGCTGCGGCGCAGGCTGTGCGAGCGAGAATGGACTGGCCGGAGCGGCAGGTTCCGCCGTCGGCATGGGTGGCGTAAATCCCGAAGATGAAGCTGCAAACTGTTTGAACTGGAACGCTTGCGCCGGTGGCGCAGCTGGCTCTGCGGCTGGCGGTGCCATTTGGAACGGCGAACCGGCGGGCGAATGCGGAGTGGGTGTGGGCTGGGCCAGCGAAAACGGCGAGGGCGGTGCTGACGGCTGGGCCATGGAAAACGGCGAGGGAGATGCTGATGGCTGAGCCAGCGAAAATGGTGAGGGAGGTGCTGCCGCAGCAGGTGCGGACGTGCCGGAACTGCCCTCCCGTGCCTGAGCGATCAGGCCCGGCAACTTTGACGCGGGCAGCGCCACCAGCCGCGGGTCCTGCGGCGAGATAGGCATCTGGAACAACGCCGGACAAACCCGGTAAAGCTCAAACACCGGCAGCGCCGCATGGCCGCTGCGCAGGGCGTTCTCCAGCAGGGCCGGGGGCAGCGAGAGCGGCTGCTCCGCAGGCAGCGCCCCCATACGCACGACCTCGGGGGGGAGTTGATGGATCACATCTCCAACAGTAAGCGGTGCATTGGTGGGCGTGGCTCCGGCGATGCTGAAAGGTGACATTCCCGCAGTGGAATTGATGGGTGCCGCTGCCACTGGTTCATTCCCATTCGTTCTAAAAAGCGGACTGCCCCCAATCTGAAAAGGGGATGCTCCGGTCGAAAACTGGGGAAGGGGGGGCGCTTGCATGGATGAGAGACTGAGTGTTGCTGTGCCTGCCACTCTCTGAGGATGTGCTCCCGCGAAGTACTGCTGAGCGTCCTGCCCCGGTTCATTAGAACCGGCTCCACGCTGGAACAAACTTCGGAACGAAAAACTCATCGGAGGATGAAGCGGCCCGACCTAACAAAGTAGCAAGCCTGTGTGAAAAATCTAGTTTTTATAAACAAATACCTCAGCATTTGCGTTAATTAACCGATCTTAAATATTGTTGCCCAATAGTTCAAGGCTTTTTACTCGGTTTCGATTTTTATGAATGTTTGTTCAGCAGCCGAGAGCCCACTCGCGTTTGTCGCAGGGAAAATTTCACAGCCAGTTGCCCGGAGAATTCACTGCATCACCCGCCTCACATTTTCAGTGCGCAGCCCTCAGCTTGCAATTTGTGGCGCGGCCACTCCTTTCGCCTCTGGACAAAACAAGACAGCAGTACTGCCTGCACGTCCGTCTCGGCTTGGTACCAGCCGGATCAAGGCCGCTCCGCAAAATGATTTGCAAACTCCACGATTTTTCTCTTGCGCAATCACGCATTGAACGCACTATCCCCGCCCGCTCAACCCGAGCAAAACGACCCCTTCGTCTAGCGGTTAGGACACATCCCTTTCACGGATGCGACACGAGTTCGATTCTCGTAGGGGTCGCCACTCTTTCTAGAGTGGCGGCCAAAGAGGGCAGCTAAGATAAAGGCTCCTCAAAACGGCACGACATAACTTGTGCAGCACTGCTTTTGCAGTTGGAAAACGAAGCAAGCTCTGCTGGACACCGCAACCTCCTCCGCTAGGCATGAATGCATGGCTTCATCAGGCGGCAAACTTTTCATCACCGGTCATCAAGGCCTCGTCGGACGTGCATTGATGCGTCACTACGCAGACAAGCCAGAATGGCAGATCATCACCCGTACGCGGGCGGAGCTGGATCTGCGTGATCAGCATGCCACGGATGCGTTTTTCGAAGCGGAGAAGCCTGACCAAGTGATCCTCGCGGCGGCGACTGTCGGCGGCATCAAGGCCAGCTACACCCACCCGGTCGATTTCCTGCTCAACAACCTGCAGATTCAGAACAGCGTGCTCTCAGCGGCGCATCGCTTTGACACGAAGAAGCTCCTCTTTCTTGGCAGTACCTGCATCTACCCCAAGGTGGTGGAGATGCCCATCCGTGAGGACAGCCTTATGACCGGGCCGATGGAGGAAACTAATGCGCCGTATGGCGTGGCCAAGATCGCCGGCATCAAGCTCTGCCAGGGCTACCGCCACCAGCACGGCCGTGATTTCATCAGTGGCATGCCAGCGAACCTGTACGGCTCCTATGACAACTTCGACCCCGAGCATTCGCATGTGCTGCCTTCATTGATCCGCCGCTTTCACGAGGCCAAGCTGCACAACAAGCCCGCCGTCACCCTGTGGGGCAGCGGCAATCCGAAACGCGAGTTTCTCTTCGTGGACGATCTGGCCTCCGCCTGCGCTTTTCTGCTCGAAAACTACAGCAGCCCAGAGATCATCAATATTGGCTGCGGCTGGGAAATCAGCATCCGTGAAGCAGCGGAGATCATCAGTGGCATCGTCGGTTATCAGGGAGAGATCTGCTGGGACACCACGCAGCCAGATGGCAATCCGCGCCGCCTGCTGGATGTCAGTCGCATGGAAAAGCTCGGCTGGAAGGCCAGCACCGACTTTCGCGAGGGGGTGACTCGAACCTACCAGTGGTTTCTGGACAACCGCGCCACCGCCCGGGTGTGATCTAACAGCATGAAGTCTGGCTGGACACGCCAGCACAGCAATGCCAATGGAGGCACCCATGGCCATCCAAGCTTTCCGCCCCGTACTCATCACCCGCAACACCTGTCGCATTTGCGGCTCCCGCAGCCTGACCCCTGTTGTCAGCTTGGGTGATCAATTCATTGGCGGGGTGCTTGCCAGCGCTGATGGCAGTGCGCTCATTAAACGCAAAGTCCCGCTCGACCTCGTGCGCTGCGACCCCTCGCAGGATGAAAACGCCTGCGGGCTGGTGCAGATGCGCCACTCCGTGCCGCCAAAGGTGCTCTACCACCGCTACTATTACGAATCCGGCATCAATCAGTCGATGATCGACAACCTCGCGGGCATCACCCAGCTCGTCGAGCAGACCGTCAGCCTGCGTGCCAGGGACATCGTGCTCGACATCGGCTGCAACGACGGCACCCTCCTCTCCAGCTACAAGACCGAAGGCCTCCGTCACATCGGCATTGACCCTTCCGATATCGCGCTCAAAGCACGTGCCAAAGGCTTCGAAGTCGTGAACGATTTCTTCACCGCCCGCGCCTTCAAGAGCGTGCACGCCACGGAAAAAGCCCGTGTCGTCACCAGCATCTCCATGTTCTATGACTTGGAAAATCCGCACGCCTTTGTGCAGGACATTGCAGACGTCCTCGCCACCGACGGCATCTGGATTTTGGAGCAGAGCTACCTGCCTGCGATGCTCGACATCAACAGCTTCGACACCATCTGCCATGAGCACTTGGAATACTACTCCCTCGCCGTGCTGGAGCGCCTCTTCGGTGATCATGGTCTGGAAGTCATCGACGTGCATCTCAACGATGTGAACGGCGGCAGCTTCCGCCTCGTGGTGGCCAATGCCGGACAGGTTAAGCCTTCCGCTGAGGCGGCTGCACGCGTGCAGGAACTGCGCATCCGCGAGTTCGAAATGGCGCTCGATTCCGACGCTCCTTACGCCGTCTTCCGCGACAACATCGAGCGCATCCGCCTTGATCTCACCACCTTCCTGCAGCAGGCCAAGGCCGAAGGCAAAGTGGTGCATGGCTACGGTGCCTCCACCAAGGGCAGCACCACCCTTCAGTTCTGCAACGTCACGCCCGATCTCGTTTCCGCCATCGCCGACCGCAATCCGATCAAGTGGGGCAGCTACACCATCGGCACCCACATCAAGATCATCTCCGAAGAGGAATCCCGCGCCGCCAAGCCCGACTACTACCTCGTGCTGCCGTGGCACTTCATGCCCGAGTTCCTCAAGCGCGAAACCGACTTCCTCGCCCGTGGTGGCAAGTTTGTCGTGCCAATGCCGCAGGTGCATCTTGTTGGTTGAATCAACCGGCCCTCGGGATCGTCTAGTTCACACCCATGGACGACCAGCCCGAGCCAATGACTAATCGCGCAGCACTGCGCCGCCTGTTCGTGTTTGCGCGCAGACACTGGCGCATCGCCATGTGGCAGTTCGTGCTGGCCGTGGCCGGGACCGCGCTCATCTTCGTCTTTCCCGGTGTCGTGCGCTGGTTCATGGATGAAATCATCCCGCAGAAGCGCGGCGACTTGATCTGGCGTGCCGGCGGCCTGGCTCTGCTGGCCTTCACCTTGCGCGAAGGTCTGTTTTACTGCCGCACCCGTGTGAACTGCACCTTTGAGCAGCGCATGATCACGGATCTGCGCAGCCAGTTGCATCGGAAGATGGAACTGCTGCCGATGCGCTGGTTTGATCATCAAAGCACCGGCGACATCCTCACCAAGCTGGCCGACGACGTGCCCGCTACGCAGCGTGTGATCCTTGAAGGCATTGAGCAGGGGCTCACCGCCACGCTACAGATCATCATCACCGCCATCGTCATGCTCGTGGCCGATGAGAAGCTCGCGCTCATCGTTCTCGCACCCACGCCCTTCATCGCCGCCGGTGGCTGGATCTATTCCCGCTGGGTGTCCCCACGCGCCACCGCTGCCCGCGAGGCCACCAGCGCGCTCAATGCCACGCTGCATGACACGATCACCGGCATCCGCCAGATCAAGAGCTTCACCGCCGAAGAGGTGAGGCAGTGGAAATTTCTCGCCGCCAGCCAGCGGCTCCAGGAAAAGCAGACGCGCCTTATGGCGGCCTGGGCTTTTTATTCGCCTTCCATGACGCTGCTTGGAAACGGCGGCCTCGTCCTGCTGCTCATGGCCGGTTCCTGGTGGTGTGTGCAGGGCAGCATGACGCCGGGGCAGTTGATGGAGTTTCTGCTCCTCGTGGGCTTCCTCTACGAACCCATCGCTCGGCTCCACGGCGTCAATCAAACCCTGCTCAACGGCCTCTCTGCAGCCAAGCGCGTCTTTGCCATCCTCGATAATGAAACCGAGGAAGACCTCGATGCGGGGCAGTCGCTGGCATCCATCCGTGGCGAGATCGACTTCAGCGCCGTCACTTTCAGCTACCGTGCCGACAAGCCGGTGCTGCAAGACATCACGCTGCGCGCAGCCCGCCATCAAACCATCGCCATCGTCGGTGCCACAGGTTCCGGCAAGAGCACGCTCTTCCAGCTTCTCACCCGCTTCTACGATCCGCAAAGCGGCAGCATCACGCTGGATGGCGTCCCGCTGCAAAAACTCAGCAAACGCGGGTTGCGCCAGTCCCTCGCCTACGTCACGCAGGAGGCCTTTCTCTTCGCGGGCACCGTGCGCGACAACCTTCTCATCGGCAAACCCAGCGCCAGCGATGACGAACTCTGGGCCGCTTTGCGCGATGCCTGCGCCGAAGAGTTCATCCGCCGCAGTCCTGAAGGTCTCGATGCCGAAGTCGGCGAACGCGGCGTGCTCCTCAGCGGTGGCGAGCGCCAGCGCCTCGCCCTCGCCCGCGCCTTCCTCAAAGATGCCCCCGTGCTCCTCCTCGATGAAGCCACTTCCGCAGTCGATGTGAAGTCCGAGCACCTCATCCAGGCCGCGCTGGCCAAACTCCGCGCCAACCGCACCAGCCTCATCATCGCCCACCGCCTCAGCACCATCGTGGACGCGGATGTGATCTATGTCTTGCACCATGGGAAGATCCTCGCCCACGGCACGCATGAGGAACTGCTGCAAAGCTCCGCTTATTACCGCGAGATGGCAGCGCTCGCCTTTGACAAGGGAGATGTGGCAGCCTGATCCCTTACGCTTTGTCACGCAATGCAGCTCCGCATGCAATGCCATACGTATTGTAGTCCCGGCTTCAGCCGGTCCGGTCAGCTTTAAAAAGGTGCCCCTGACCCAGGTGGCGGGCAGATATCTTCCAGGGTGATTTTCAAATACGGAAAAGCCTTTGCGACCTCATCTCTCAAAGCCCGCTGTTCCTTCTCCGCTGAGTCGATCGAACGAATGACCACGCAGACAGTTTTGCCCTCGTGGTAGCGAACTAGGCATTCAAGCATCGGGCCTCCATTATGCCTGACAATCCAATGCGAGACGGATTCAGGGAAGCCAGTGGCCACGAGGGGGCCGCTACTTCGCCAAGAAAGCAAGGAGCGCAATCTCTGGCCGAACGGAAGTGGGACGGCTTCAGGCTCTTCGGTGGCTAGGCTCAACACTTTCATCCCGGAAGTTTCGAAGATGGCAGACATGCGCTGTTCAAACACCTGCCAATCGATGCGTGGCTCCATGGCGAAACGGACCACCATGATCGTCAGCAGTAGCAGTGGAGCGAAGCAGATCAGGAGAAGGCGTTTGGCGGACATAATGGTGGGACGAAAGCACTGGAGTGGGATCATCTTAGTTTCTCAAGGGGGATCAAGATGATCCACCACTGGCTGAAAAACAAAAACGCCCGGGCGCTTTTCACACCCAGGCGTTCGTTAATTCAATGAACTCAATTCAGCTCACTCAGTTCGCGCGGCCGAGGTAGGTGCCGTCTTCGGTCTTGATGCTGATCTTGTCGCCAGGGCCGATGAAGAGAGGGACCTGCACGCGCATGCCGGACTCCGTGGTGGCTTCCTTGTACACGTTGTTGGCGGAGTCGCCCTTCACGCCGGCTGGGCTGTCGGTGATCTCCATGATGATGTTCGCAGGAAGTTCGATGCCAGCAACGACGTCATCCGCGAAGACGACGAGGTACTTCTGGCCTTCGATCAGGTAGCCGCGGGTCTTGGCGTCCAGCTTGTCTTCACCGATGAGCACGTCTTCAAACGTGTCAGGGTGGATGAAGTGGTAGCCGTCGCCGTCCTTGTAGCTGAATTCGTGGTTGTCGCGGACGAGATTCACGGATTCGAGCGACTCATTGGAAGTCATGCGCAGGTTGTAAACCTTGCCGATGGTGATGCTGCGGACGGACATCTGCACGAACGAAGCCATGCGCGGTGGCGTCTTGAGTTCGGTCTCGGTGACGACGCAAACGTCGTTGTTGTGGCGGACGGCATGTCCTTTGCGGAGATTGATAACTGGGGTGGCTGGCATAGGAGCGTGTTTCCTTGGCGAGTTTGGCGGGCTTTGCAAGCGCCGGTTCGAGGCCCCTGCGCTTCCGGCGGGCGGCGGAGGAATGGTTTCGGAGTTTACTGGCAGGCTGTTTAAGACAGATTCAGCGCGCCGCCTTCGCAGAGCTCCTTTTTGCCGAAGGTCTGCAGGTCGTGGCCCATCGCCTGGGCGACGGACATCCACAGGCGGTTGTGCGCGGCTTTCTCAAATTTTAGGCTGCGGCCCATTTTGAATCCGCAGCCGCCACCGATCATGATGTAGGGGATGTTGTCCAGCGTGTGGCTGTTGCC
>Ga0114968_10004501_pt1 | contig 10389 bp, 10 predicted proteins | sample M_130807_EF_Meta_FD_87020 | JGI IMG/M metagenome (GOLD analysis project Ga0114968, IMG submission 87020) | Freshwater microbial communities from Lake Montjoie, Canada to study carbon cycling - M_130807_EF_MetaG | ecosystem: Environmental > Aquatic > Freshwater > Lake | place: Lake Montjoie... | reverse complement strand
CTCTACGATGTGGTCATAGCCGTTGCCGTCGGTCAACTCACGCGAAGCTTTCGCCCACTCTGGCGTAGTCAGATAGTTGAGTGTGTGGTCAGCGCCCATTTGTTTTAAGCGCTCGATCTTGGCATCACTTGACGAGATCACCGTCACCTGTGCACCCAACATTTTTGCAAACTGCAAGGCGAACAGCGATACGCCACCCGAGCCTTGCAACAACACGCGATCGCCTGGCTTGACCTGACCGCATGTCACCAAGGCACTCCAGGCGGTCACGGCTGCGCATGGCAGCGTTGCGGCCTCAAGATCGGACAAATAAGCCGGGATCTTGACCAAGCCTTCTTCAGACAAACACATATACTCGGCCATCGTGCCATCAATAGGCCCGCCTAAAGAATGCGTCAATCGCTCTTGATTCGGCTCGCCTGAAATCCACTTTTGAAAGTACGTCGGACAAACGCGGTCACCGACTTTAAATCTCGTCACTCCGGTACCGATTTCAACAACCTCACCCATCCCATCCGAAACGGGTATCAAGGGCAACGTACCGGTCGCAGCTCCATAACCACGCTCGGGGACAATCGGATCGCGAAAATTCACTGACGACGCTTTCATGTTGACCAACACTTGCCCGGCAGCCGGCTTAGGGGTCGGTCGCGTACTGAGCTTTAAGTGTTCAAGCCCCCATTCACCCTCAATTTGAAATACACGCATAACATTCAACCTGTGTTTTTTAAGTTTTTACTAATTCTTTCAAGCAACATTTCAGTTGAACCATCCACCAAAGTCGCAACTTGTGCCGCGGCAACATGCCGCAGCAACGGATAGCTATCGCGCAACCCCTCTGCGCCCATCGCATGTAACAACGCTGGCAAATGTCGTTGCGCAGCGCGTGTCGCAAACACCTTCGCCTTAGCCGCCAGATCTTGCGACTGACTGCCCTGATCGATTGCCTGCGCGGCAGACTGCACTAACGCGCCAGCCGCCTCAAGATCAACCGCTGCTTCAGCGAGCATCCAACGCCAGCCTTGGTGTTGGGCTAATGGCTGCCCGAAGGTTTGTCGACGTTGACCATACTCTTGAGCGATACGCAGGCTGGCTTGCAACATACCAACACACATCGCTGCGACATACACCCTTGCACCATTGATCGATTCGAGCGCTCGCTTAAACGCTTGGCCAGGCGGGTGCAACATTTCATCGGGCCGCGCAACGTAACCCTGCAAACGAAAGCCACCCGTGCTGCTCGACGCTGCCGCTGACGAGAACGCATCAAGCGAGCGCTCAAAACCCTCTCGCTTTGCCTCAACTACAAACGCGGCAATCCCAGCGGCACCCGTGCCGGGTTGTGTCTGTGCGTACACTAAAAACACATCTGCAATTTTTGCGTTGATAATCCAAGTTTTCTCACCTTGCAGGTGCCAACCGTCTGACGTCTGAACAGCATGCGTCGTCACCGCTGAAAAATCAGACCCCGCACCAGGCTCAGTCAAGGCGGTACAACCGATCAACTCGCCACTCAACAAACCAGGTACCCAGCGCTTAGAGACGTCAGCGGGCAACCAACGTGACACGTCATCAGCCACGTTCTGTGAGTTGATCACGGCCATTGACACACCAAAATCCTCACTGGCCAAGCTTTGGGCAAGCTTCGCTTTAGTCGAATAAGGCGCGCCAAAGCCGCCATGCTCGAATGCAACTTGAATTCCAGTCAAACCAAAGCTTGCAGCAACGGCCACCCGCTTTCGCTCGCGGGCAGCATCATATGGGCCAAGCAAAGATTCGGGGCTCATCGCGCGCGAACAAAAGTGCTCGAGCTGCTCATACCATTGGGTCAAACTGCGCGTACTGTGCATCATTGCGCTCAACGTTTTTTAAAGAGGCTCGTGAACAAGTACCAAGCGGAGGCCAAGAGGGGAACAATCCCGCGCGGCATAAAAATAGTCGTTAATACTAGCAACAAACCATACACGATGAGACGGTACGTTTCGGCAACGCGCAAAAATTCGGGTAAAGCGACGACAAGAAAAGCGCCGACGATCTTGCTTGCAAAGGTCCCACGACCACCGAGAATCACCGCCAGAATCGCATTCAAAGACTGATCTACACCAAAGGGCTCAGGGTTCAAGAACCCAATGAAGTGCGCATAGAGCGCGCCAGCCACACCGCATAGTGCGGCACTCAGCACAAAGGCAAACATCTTATAGCGCCACGCGAATACACCTGACGCATCAACCAGTGGCTCGTTTTGCCGAATCGCCAACAATACTCGTCCTACGCGTGAATGTAAGACCAAACCACAAACCGCTGTGGCAAAGGCCGCGCAGATCAGCGTGAGGTAATAGTAAGCAATGCGTGTTTCAAAGTTAACAGCCATGCCAAAAACAGAAAAGTTTTCTGGCTTGGGGACACCCGTGATACCCGATTCACCGCCCGTCAACGAACTGAAGTTAATCAGCACAATGAAAATCACTAAGTTATAGGCCATCGTCACAATTGCAAAATAATGGCCCTTCACTCGTAGGCTAGGGTAGCCCACCACAACCGCCAACACACCAGCAAGCAAAGGCGCGCAGACCATGCTTGCCCAGACAGACCACCCGAGTTTGGTGGTCAGCAAAGTAGACGCGTAGGCGCCGACTCCCATAAAGCCCGCAGCCGCAATCGACACATAGCCCGTGAAGCCTTGCACCAAGTTTTGGCCTTGAGCAACGATCACCCAGATCAAGGCCAAAATCCCTAAATGTAAAAAATAGGGGACTTGCACCAGAGTCGGTGCGAGGGCTAGCGCACACAGACTCAGCACGGGCCAGACAAAGTGGGATTTAACTAGACTCATTTTTTACCCAATAAGCCTTCAGGCCTGAACAACAACACCACAATCATGACTAAAAATGCGATCACATCTTTATAAGCTGAGGACAAATAGCCAGCCGCTAGCGCCTCGCTCACACCCAAAATTAAGCCGCCCACGATCGCACCCGGCACCGAACCTAGCCCACCCAAGATCAACACCGCAAAACCCTTGATCACTAAGCTTTCGCCCAAACCAGGCGCAAGCGCTAGCATGGCGCCCACCAAGGCACCACCGGCAACGCCCAGCGCTGACGACAAGCCAAAGACCACAAGCGCAACCGCATTGACGTTGACGCCCATCAAAATCGCTGCCGAACGATTTTGCGCCACAGCGCGAATCGCGCGACCCGTTTTGGTACGGCTCACAAAAAACGACATGGCGACAATCAGGACGGCAGTGGTCACCATCACGTATACCCGCAACTCTGTCACCACCAAACCACCTAAATTAAACACGCTTTGAAACGGCGTACGAATCACCATTTGATCGGGGCCAAAGGCCAACAAATTCAAGCCATCAATCATCATCGTCAACCCAAGAGCAATGATGAAAGCATTGATGTGTGCTGCATTTTGTACTGGGCGATACGCAAAACGCTCAACCAACAAACCCAAGATCGCGCCTACCAACATCGCAAGCATCATCGCCACAAAAAATGGCACGCCCAGTTTTTCGATTAAAAAAAACGTGACATAGCCGCCCGACATGGCGACAACTCCATGTGCAAAATGGGCAATTCCTAAAATGCCGAAAACAATCGTCAGGCCAATGGCGATCAGGGTATACACCGCCCCAATCGCCAAACCATTAAACACCTGTTGCAAGAACTCAATCACACCAGCATTCCTGTACGAAGTTCAAGGTGATCATTTACGCAGACCCTTTAAGTACGTCGAATATGCCGCAGGGTCAGAGGGCAGATCTTGCACATAGATCCACTTACCTTTTTGCCATTGAAACGCACCATTCGATGTGTAAGCTTGCCCGTTTTGATCAAACATCATGCCTGCGACCGGAAGGTATTTCATGACCGCTTCTGCAGGTATCCCGATTTTGTAGGCGGCTGCCGCGACCTTAAGCGGATCGCTTGCGCTTCCAGCAGCTTCGATCGCATTTTTCAACACATACACTTGATCATAGGCATAAGGAGAGCTTGGCGACGGTGCTGTGCCATATTTTTTGGTGTAGTTTGCAACGTAGGTCTTCGCGGTGGCACCCAAGGCCTCAAGGGTCAGCTCTGTCGGGCGCAAATCCCACACGCCTTCCATTTGCTCGGTGGTCGCAACCTTTAAAAACTGCTCTTCACTGCCACTCGTAAAACCATAGCGGGCTACCTTCATACCCATTTCAACCGATTGCCGGTAAACAAACGCAGCCGGCTCAATGTAGCCCAACACCAAAAGTGCATCGGGATTCAAGGCCCGCACCTTGGTGAGTTGAGGCGTCATATCACGGTCTTTTAAACCAAAGGTTTCTTTGGCAATAATTTTGCCGCCTCCCTTTACAAACTCTTTTTCAAACGCTTCGAGATATTGCGTGTAAAAGCCAACATCAAGCGAACCGATGACTGCGATATTTTTTGCCCCTTTGCTTGCTACAAACGTACCCGCCGCTGCACCCGTGAAGTCTGCTGGCGGCCGCGTACGCAACAAGTTTGTAGCGCCCAAGGTCGTAATGCTGCGCTCAGCCGCATTACCTACCAGCATCAAGACCTTTTCTTTTCCGATAAATGAAGCGACCGCGCTCGTTGGGCCAGAACAACAAAAGCCAACAATGTATTGAGCGCTGTCACGATCAATCAGCTTGCGCACGGCATTCGTGCCTTCTGTGGGATTCGCCTTATCGTCATAGGCAATCACATTCAGCTTGTAAGTATCGGCACCCGCCTTAATCCCTCCTTTCGCATTAATCTCTTCGGCGGCCATTTTTACCGCATTGGCCTGAGGCAGACCATACACTGCGCCCGGCCCTGTCAGTGAATCATTGAGGCCAAGTGTCAATTGCTTTTCAGCCGCGCCAGCAAAGGCCATTGCAACGGCCAAGGCACCGCCCAGCATATGCGACACAATTGTTGAGCTACGAGTTTTCATATTTTGCTCTCCTGATTTTTTAGAGGATGATTTGTAAGAACGCGTTCTATAAAATGAAGTTATTTTTACACTTAAGACTTGTAAGACAGATATTGCACGCTTCACACGACCTTCGATGCGTTTTGATTCTTACTGAAATATTGCACGACCCATCAAAACGTTAATGACCGAGATACGCCTTACTCACTTCTGGATGCGACAGTAATTCAGCGCCGCTTCCCTCTAATACAATTTCACCCGCCTCGAACAAATAAGCATGGTCCGCCAGGCCAAGGGCCATCTTTGCGTTTTGTTCAACTAACAGAATCGTCGTGCCACGTGCTTTGATTCGCGCCAGCGTTTCACCCACTTCGTGCACAATCTTAGGGGCAAGCCCCAGCGAGGGCTCATCGAAAATACACAGCTTCGGGCGAGACATGAGTGCTCTGGCAATCGCAAGCATCTCTTGCTCGCCGCCCGATAGGGTGCCCGCCATTTGCAGCGCACGTTGGCTCAAGACTGGAAACATTTCAAACATCTCTTGCAGATCCTCTGCCTCTTTGCTGTCTCGTCGAGTGTGCGCACCCATTTTCAAATTTTCTAACACCGACATACCGCCAAAGACTTGGCGACCCTCGGGGCACATCGTGATGCCATGACGCACAATCTGGTGCCCTGACAGCCGTTCGAGCGCAACGCCTTCAAACTCAATCGACCCAGAGCGCGAGGGCAACAGACCAGTAATGCATTTCAGGGTGGTACTTTTGCCGGCACCGTTGGCACCAATGAGTGATACGCATTGGCCAGCCTTGACTTCAAAACTCACGCCATGCAAAACATCTGTTTTGCCGTAACCCGCACATAAATTGTTAACACGTAGCATTTAGTTGTCAGTCCCTAAATACGCATCAATCACGGCCGGGTTCGCGCGTACTTGAGCAGGCGTTCCATCCGCAATTTTTTGTCCAAAGTTCAATACAGCAATACGCTGACAAACCTCCATGATTAAGCCCATGTGATGCTCAATGACTAAAACCGCTACGCCCCGGTCACGGATACGCAAAATGATCTCTGACAATTCTGCCCGTTCTTTGGCAACCATTCCCGCAGCGGGCTCATCCAGCAACAAGACTCGCGGCTCGGTTGCAAGTGCGGTCGCAATCATTAACAAGCGTTGCTGCGCTGACGAAATCGCCGCGGCCGGCAAATGTGCGTGGTCTAACAAGCCCATAAACTCAAGTAAGTCTGCTGCGCGCTCGCGTTGAGCAGCGTCTTCATGACGATAGGGCCTGGTCCGAAAAACCGCTTGTGCCGCCCTCGTCTCAAAGCGCGTATGCGCCCCCAACAATACCTGCTCTAACAAACTAAATTCAGGAAACAAACTTGTCGTTTGGAAGGTGCGAGCAAGGCCAAGCGCCACACGCTGACCTATCGTCGCAGTCGAAATATCGTGGCCAGCTAGCAGAATTTGTCCGCGTGTGGCGCGCATCGTGCCCGAAATCAAATTTACGCTAGTCGACTTGCCCGAACCATTCGGGCCGATCAGCCCAACGATTTCACCCGCTGCCATCTCAAGCGTTAACCCTTTGACAGCCTGGACGCCGCCAAAATTTTTATCGAGTTCACGCACAACAAGCACGGGTTCAATCATGCGTCACGCTCTTTGTGTTTGTCTTTGTTTGATTCAACAACATCTGCACGCATACATCTTTGTTTCACTTCAGACTAAGCGCGCCAGCAAAGTCAACGACGGCGCACGATTAAATTGCAATGCTGTTGATATTAGACCGATCGTCTATAAAATCGATTGGTATTTACCCTTGATTAATAACTTATAATAAAAAGTGTTATATATCATATGAATAGAATTTTTATCCGACTTTTTCTATATTAGTATCAAGCTAATTTATGGGTACCCTTCACGCCTTCGCTGCCCCTTACGGCACTCGCACAGAAAAAGCGTCCGACGCAGAGATGCAATTCAAGCACGCCCGATCGCTTGCGGCTAAGCAACGCGGAGATACCCGGTCTGCAATTATCTGGTGCGGCACAGAACTACTGACGGAGCGTGGTTTTCAAATTACTGGCATCGATGAAATTTTGTCTATTGTTGGCGTACCGAAAGGCTCTTTTTATTATTACTTCAAGAGCAAACGCGAGTTCGGTGTAGCGGTCGTTGATAACTACGTCGAGTTTTATGCGCAGAAGATGTCTCTGCTTTTTGACAACCCCGAACGTACACCCTTGCAACGCTTGCAAGATTTTGTCGACGACGGCAAACTCGGCATGGCTAAGTACAACTTCAAACGAGGCTGCCTGATCGGCAACATGGGGCAAGAGCTGGCCGCGCTCAACGACGAATTCCGAGAGAGGCTTGAGCAAGTGATGCAGGCGTGGGAAGCTCGCGTCACAGCCTTATTTCAACTCGCCCGCCAAAATGGTGACATCGCACAAAGTCACGATCCTGAAAGCCTGTCGCAATTTTTTTGGATCGGTTGGGAGGGTGCGATTTTGCGCTCAAAATTAACCCGCAGCGTTGCACCACTTGATCGTTTTGCGCAAATATTTTTTGGTAAAGTATTGAGGTCTTAAAATACAACAAACGCTTGGTTACAAGAGTACCCGTTGCTCCCGCGCTGTGCGTGCTATTCATTTTTTTTTGCGCGATGAAAATTTTTCGGATCCCTCGCTGAATAGAGTCGCCTCAACGTTCAGTAGTGCCCTCTACTCGGCGTATCTTGCTAAACTCCTTTCATGACACAAGACGTTCGCTGGAAACAACGCTTTAGTAATTTTCTTCGGGCATTCCAAACGCTCACCGAAGCGTTTGAGCTATCGCAGATCCGAGCGCTCACTCCACTCGAACAGCAAGGCCTAATTCAAGGCTTCGAGTTCACACACGAACTTGCCTGGAACGTACTCAAAGACTACCTAACCTATCAAGGTATTTCTGATTTGGTGGGTTCGCGCGATGCCAGCCGTTCGGCCTTTAAAAATGCGCTGGTTCAAGACGGCGATGTCTGGATGAAAATGATTGAGGCCCGCAATCAAACCTCGCATACCTACAACATCGAGATCGCACAAACGATTGTCCAAAATATTTGTCAGTCGTTCTATCCAGCATTTAAAGCGTTCGCTGAACAATTTAAAATTCGCGCCAAATAGCGTACGCTAAAAAATGGATACAGGTCTACCTCCAAAAACAATTCAGGCACTAGAAAGCGTATTCAAACAGTTCGCCGCAATTGATAGAGTCGTGCTCTACGGCTCGCGTGCCTTGGGCACACACAAACCTGGTTCAGACATCGACCTTGCGCTATTTGGTAGTGAGGTCACGCCCGATTTAATCGCCAGCATCGCCATCTTGATAGACGATTTGCTTTTGCCCTATACCCTCGATCTCACTGCCTATGCCTACATCGACAATGATGCTTTACGTGAGCATGTTGATCGCGTAGGCATTGAGCTATATCGATAAGTAAACTTTGCTTGGCTTACGAAGACTAAGCAGCTAAGATTCGATTTAATGAGGGATTGGATCGCGCGTATTGAAGCGAGCCCTCCTGTCATCACCGCGCTGCGGCAACGCCCGCTGTTTGACGAACCCATTATTACCATTTGATGAACCGACGACTCATGAAACTCAATTTCAAAAAACCTCTTCTCGCCGCCTCAATCGCAAGCACCCTTTTAGCTGGCCAAGCACTCGCCGCTGATCCTCCCAACATCCTCATCATCTGGGGTGACGATATTGGTCAGTTCAATATCAGTGCCTACAACAACGGCATGATGGGCTACAAAACCCCCAATATCGATCGCATTGGCAAAGAGGGTGCACTGTTTACTGACTGGTATGGTCAGCAAAGCAGTACCGCCGGTCGCGCTGCGTTTATTACCGGGCAGTCACCGATTCGCACAGGCTTAACCAAGGTCGGCCTGCCGGGCACGCCCGAGGGCATGAAAAAAGAAGACCCAACCTTAGCCACGCTGCTGAAAGCGAAAGGCTATAAAACCGGTCAGTTTGGTAAAAACCACTTAGGTGACCGTGACGATATGCTGCCTACGGCACACGGTTTTGATGAGTTCTTTGGCAATTTGTATCACCTCAATGCCGAAGAAGAACCCGAAAACCCTGATTACCCCAAAAACCCAGAGTTCAAAAAGAAATTCGGTCCACGTGGAGTCATCCACAGTTTTGCAGGCGGCAAGATTACCGACACTGGGCCACTGACCCGCAAGCGCATGGAAACCATCGACGACGAAGTCATGGTCAAAACGCTTGATTTTATGGATCGCGCCAAGCAAGAGAAAAAACCTTTCTTTATCTGGTGGAACTCAACCCGTATGCATATCTTCACGCATCTCAAAGCGGCCTCGCAAGGTAAAACTGGCTTGGGTGTGTATGCGGATGGTATGGTCGAACATGACGGGCACGTTGGTCAGCTGCTTGAAAAACTCAAAGCGCTTGGCTTAGACGAAAACACCATCATCATGTATTCAACCGACAATGGCGCCGAGACCTTTACCTGGCCCGATGGCGGCACCACCATGTTTAGAGGCGAGAAGAATACCAACTGGGAAGGCGGCTACCGCGTACCCACCATGATCAAGTGGCCGGGCGTCATCAAACCCGGCACGATCAACAACGACATCGCTGCCCACGAAGATATGCTCACCACCTTGGTGGCGGCGGCGGGCGATAAAACCGCCAAGGCCGATCTCAAGACGGGTCGCAAAATCGGGGATATGACTTACAAGGTTCATCTCGACGGCTATGACCTAGGCCCAGCCCTTAAAGGTGAAGCCGCTTGGCCACGTAAAGAGTTTATCTACTGGACAGACGACGGTAGTGTCGCCGCCTTGCGTTACGACAACTGGAAAGTCACCTTCTTAAAACAAGAAGCTGAAGGCTTAAAAGTATGGCAACAGCCTTTCACTCAGCTACGCGCGCCCACACTTACCAACCTTCGCATGGATCCGTTTGAACGTGCCGAGCAAGAACATGCCATGGGTTATCAGCGCTGGTATCTAGATCGCATGTTTGCGATTGCACCGGCTGCGGCTTATGTGGGTCAATGGTTGCAAAGCTTTCGCGAATTTCCACCACGTCAAAAGCCTGGCAGCTTCAATCTTGATCGCGTGATGGAAATGGTGTCTAAGCCTGCGCAAAACTAGGCAGAGTCCGGCTTAATTTCGCGTGAACTTCGCGCGAAATTAGGGTTAGTTTTGGGTTAATTTCGCATGACTTCGCGTCACCGCAAATGGCCCAGTTGTCGCAGAATACGTACGACATCTGGGCCAATGTGTTCATAAAAGCGATACAAGCCCGAGCACAAATAATTCAAGCCCGCTTCGCCTTCGCGTGTTTTGATCAGGCGATTTTTGGGGCACTCGCCCCAGCACAACTTTAAATAATCGCACTCACGACACTGCTTGGGCAAGGTATCGCGCTTATCCATCCCAAATTTT
>Ga0114968_10004500_pt1 | contig 10391 bp, 19 predicted proteins | sample M_130807_EF_Meta_FD_87020 | JGI IMG/M metagenome (GOLD analysis project Ga0114968, IMG submission 87020) | Freshwater microbial communities from Lake Montjoie, Canada to study carbon cycling - M_130807_EF_MetaG | ecosystem: Environmental > Aquatic > Freshwater > Lake | place: Lake Montjoie... | reverse complement strand
GTATTATAGCCAGGCTTGAAATAGGAAAAAACAGGCTCATTTTTCAATCTACTTTACTGACCAAGATGTGCAATGTTCCTGACCCTACGGCGCATACAGCCCATAAATCTTCACCATCCATCAGTGTTAGCCTTACTTGATCGCCATTGTCTAAGAGATAACCATTGCTTGATGTTACCGCGCTGTTGCCAATTACTAGATCATGCTTAGCATGTAACAATACATCACGGCTTACATTGTCCACACTAATTATTGATTGACTTGTTGTAGTTACTGTTACCTGACTACTTACTATCGCCATTGATCTGATCCTCACTCTGTAATCTCTTACGCCTAAAGCGTTCAAAATCTTTGTGCTGTTTAACACCTATCCACATCTTGCGTTGGTGTTCCATCTGTACACCTGTATGTGCATATAGTTTATACCCAAAACTCTTAGCCCTAATGCAAAACAATAAGTCTTCACCAACCCATTCTTTATGCAATGGCATATCCTGATAGAAGCCCCACTTATCACCCTGATGTACCTGGTCTGCTTCTTTAACAAATCTTTCAAACACTGATCTATGAATCAAGATAGCACCTGTACCACATGCATCTATCTCAATAATTGAATCTTCTTTATAGTCATGAATAGCATACAAACCATTATCAGTACCCATCCTAAAGATACAAGGTACAGGCTCTAGGTATAACTCACCGACTTCCCAACCACCATGTACGACACCTGACACAATAGGGCGTTTATCTTTATCAGCCGCACTAACTAACTTCTTGAAATGATCAACAGTAAACCTTTGATCTGTATCTATCTGCAATAGCCAATCATCTGTGGTTTTTTCTAAAAAGGTTGCCACTATCTGATTACGCAACCTACTAATAACACCTGAGCCTTGTAATGAAATGAATTGACCCAACTGTTTTTGTGATCTTGCTACATCTAAAATGCTTGTCATAAAGTCTGTAACTACATGTCCAGGTGATGTAACACCTATTGTAATTTTCTCTGTATCTTTCATATAGACATCCACCCTTCATATTGAGCATTTGGGTTATCAATATGCCACTGCTCTTTTAACTTGTTCTGATAATCCCAATCTACTTCATTGGTAGGTAATCCACAGTAATGACACAATGCTGTATGCAAGGTTTTATAGATATGTTGGCAATATGGCACTAATGCCAGTTTTTCTGTAAATAATGATCCCAAGCGGCACATGCATTGGGTACATTATTGGCCTTATCAACCCAACCATAACGGTTGCCAATATATTTTTTACCCCATTCAATCTGTTTAATTCCATTAACAGTAGCAAGATATTTAGACCTACCCTGGGGTATTCCATAATGACTACCATTCCGCGCCTTTGGGTTAAAATTTGATTCCTTTTGATAAAGATCAATTAGGCAATGGGTCTGATCCATATTATTTAATGTCATTAAAATATATTGCTTGTAATGCGTAGGTTTGTAATTTGAATCAGATAATCCTGTATCAACAGATAATGTGTTAAAAACACATAGAGTTATCCCAAATAGCCAGCACCTTGCGAACCTACCCCTGCGGGGTTCGCATTTTTGGCCTTTAAGCCAAATGCTAAGGCGTGAGCCTAGCACACTATTAAAAATCATATTAGCGTAACTCCTTAATCTATCTCACTATGTGAGATGTGATCTACATCACTAATTAAGTTTCTTTTGTGTTCTAGTAATTAGATAACAAACATAACAAGATTGATCGGGCATAATCCAGTTACCACATTTACATCTGATTGGTTCGCTCATTGGCTCTTTCTAACAGTAGATCAACCATTTCTATAAATGGTCGGCAGTGTCGCTTCTTTGTCATATAGAAGCGTTCCTCAATTTCCCTGTCTGCATCAAAGTATGTTCTGATTGTCCAATCATACTTTGTAGCGGTAGGTATAACAAAGATTCCCTGGGTAATTTGGCTAATCATTACATAGGCAAAAGGCTTGATTATCTTGCTATCAAAGCCACTTACCGTATCAATCATCACTGGATTAAATGGAAAATCATCAGCATTAGTGAAGGATCGGCTACTACTTTTGACCTCTAAAACCAAGCCATCAACTATTACATCCTTCTCATTCAAGGTTTTATCCCTAATCTGATTATGGGTTGTAGCAATTGAAAACTCAGGCACATCTACCTTTGGCACACCAAAATGTTGCAATAGATCGGCTATGTACAGGTTGTAGCCATGCCCCTCACGCATAGCCTTGTGATAATCAAATTTAGCCATGATTTTTATACTCAATGTGATTAACGCATCCACAACCGGCGCACTTGCGTACGCCATTTATGTTTAGCATCCTGGGATCATTACACCATTCACAGCATTGGCTCAATGGCACAATATCTAACTCAACGCCGTTATCTGTAAATGTTGCTTTAATTCCATGCTTATCTATCATCTCCATATCACCCATGATTACCGCCTGGGTAATACCATTTACCGGTTTCCTTACTCATGGTTGCCCATTTGGCATCACAACCTTTTGCACACACATATCCATAAAACGGTGTTCCCCGCCCTTTTGATATGCCTGTTTTAAGTTGCATTTCACCATGTTGGCAACTTTGTACCGCCGGTGCATCAGTAGCCAATGCATCAACTACCTGTTCAATACTCATAGGTACTGGATTTTCATCATACTTTTTTTCTTCTACAAATTGATGGCGCATAATTCTTTCCATCAATGCTGACTTACTACCAGGCTGACCGTAAATTGCCTTTGTAGGGGCTATCGGTTCAGATGGCCTAGATAATAAATCTGAATTTAAAGAATCAGTAGGGGTTACTGCCCAAGATTGCCGGGCTTTAGCCGCAATTACTTCTTGCTTAGATGCAACGCGCTTTGTAGCAGATTTCATAGCCGCAACTATCGCTCTACCCCATGCACTTGTTTCACATATCATGAGTTCACTACCGGCTGTCATGCCTTTACCTGGTATTTGTTCCCAGGCAACTGCAACCCCAGGCCTTACATCATGGGGATCACGGTAACAAGCGGCGGTGTAAACCACATAGGTTTTACCTTCAACCTGCACAATGTCATAAGGCTTATTAGGGTTGTAAGGTTGCAGTGATGCTTCAGGATATGTTTCCTTTAGTTGGGCTATGCGCTCAGCCACATCAACATAATCATTCATGTTCATTATCTGTTTTCCCTATCCCACAGATTTACAACCTTTTCCATTAAATATTCATTATCTGCTTCAAGCATTTTTTGGCGCATTGATGGGTGAGTTCTAACAGTAAATTTCTCTACCTTTACATTGGTTTGTTTTGTATCGGCAGTACCGCGTTTGTAGCCACTCTTAAACCCTTTGTCATAGCCGTTCTCAACAGCCACAATCCATGTAACACCTAACAATAGTGCTACCAGCGTAAACAAAGTAATTGTTACCAACCACCCATATATCTCATAGTTCATATTTCACCGCTTCCTTGAACTTGTCTAACCAATAGGCTTCAACCATTTTGGCTGATAGCCTTCCTCTAACCTGCCTTGCGCCTATTGCTTTTTTGGCGTGTTTGCGGATTAAAGAAGCCTTTACAAAATGCTTACGCTTTTCATCAACATAAGCACCTGATTCTTTGTCATATTTGACTAATTCCAACTCATTACCTTTTCTAATTCATCCGGCAACTCAACCGGATCAACATCATTTATCACCTGATAAACAGTGCCATTTGGATGTATAGATGGTGGTAACACAACATAGCCTTTGTGTTTAATATCTATACCTGGTATTACCTTGCCTTTGAATTGCTTTGTTTTATCGGCAAGATAATAGAAGTGATAGCCGTTATCTGTTTTAACTGTATGCGTATTAGATGCTACACATATCCGGCGATAAGATTCCCATAGAACCCTGGATGCAATATTGCGTATATCAAAATCTAAAACTACAAGATTTGATTGCACAATGGCCAGGCCAATATTTAATTCAGGATCATCTTTAAACCATTTTTTAACAGTTAATTTATCACTACTAGCATCAAGATAACCGTGGCGTAAAAACTTACATGGCTCTTTAGATTGTGGCTTTAATGGTAAAACCCACCAACCCTTTTCTGCATACGCTACGGCGTTCATGCATACACCCATGACCCGGCATAATTAGTTGTAAAACAATATTGACCCATAGCATTGTCATAAGAAATGCTGTAATCAAATCGGTTTTGTTTTAGAAATTCGGTAGCCAATACAACTGATGCATAATTTTCTACCCAATAAATAAACTGATGCGACCAACAAATCGTATCTTCAAACCGATCTTTTTGTTGTAACCATTCAGTATTAGTACCCCATTCCATTTGGGCTTCTGTTAAACCTTCAAACTGATTCTTTGTAAGTTTCATTAGGCAACCCTCTTAACACCTTTGTAATAACCATCTTTGATGTCATTCTCAATGTGTTTAACTAATTGTGAACCGACTAAATATCTCCATGACATATTAGTTTTTAAGGTGTGGCCATCTCTTGTAATTTCATAACTAACATCATCCAAAACTTTGATAGTTATAGTTTTGTTAGCATTTTGATACATTGCAATAATGCCTGGTAATTTAGACATGTCATTTGTAACTTGTACTTTCATAATTAACCCCTTCCGGTCAATTGCGTTTGTAAATGCAATTAAACACTAAGGGGCTGACAAATGCCATTACCTACAAGGTTTTTCTCCAATTATTTTTGTGATTTAGATCACCCAAAGGCCTTACCCATAGCCACAAATGAGCCATCAACATTAAATGGGATCATCTCCGCGCTTACATTGCCACGCTTTATATGGATGATGACCGCACCGGCTTGCCAATTGGCGTATCCTCGCGTGTAGGACATCTTTTTTAGATCACATGTATGACCACACTCAATTCCTACTAAAACCCTCTGTAATCGGCCATTAAAGGCTTCTGAGTGGCATGTGTAGCCCAATCTGTGGGTGTGTCCCGAAATTACACTTTTGCCCCACCTTTTACTAAGATTCAGCGCGGTCTGACCGGCAATATTGGATATGACCCCTTCATCCCCATGACAAAGTACAAAGTTAGTACCTGGGATTTCATAGGGCTGTTTTGCGTAATGGATGCCAAGGTCATCAAAGCCCATGAAGTTTGCATATTGCAATTCAGGTAATCCCATTAGGCCCGGTATGCGCTGTATGGCTTTGTACAATCTATCTGAATGATTAGATCGGCTCACTACATCTGTTTTTAAATCAAATAAAATATCCTGGCATGTAGCCCTATCTTCATTCAGGGTTTGCATAAATGATTCAGCCTTACCATCTGCGAATCTTGAAATAGTGTTAAAATCCATTTCATCACCAACATTTAAAACCAAATCAAACTTAAAGGCATTGACTAATTTCTTTAGATTGATGACCGCTTCAGAAAAATGAAATGGGACTTGTAGATCACTCACCACAAGGTAGCGGGCATTAAATGATTTATCGCGCTTAATCTTCATCCTCATCATCTGTTGGATCAATGCGGGGAACTATCTCATTTGGTTTATTGTCTGTGATCCAATCAGGTATTGATACACCCGGCTCAGTAATTAACCAATAAGCAACTTCAGTTGTAAATCCGGCAGACAAAGCCGCACGGTACATCTCATTAAGAGTTACATAATGAGTTTCAAGTTTATTTAATTGCTCAGCCTTGCGCGGCGCACGCCTTCTACGCCTTACAGGTTTATTAGTTTTTTTAGTGGCCATGGTAAGCCAATTTTAGATCATACCAAGCCGCGAACAGCACGCTCAACACCTTCTTCAAGGCTAATTTTTGGGGTGTAGTAATCGCTCATCATGCTGGGATCACCTACCCGGTAGGCCACACCCGCCGGCTTATCGGTTAAAAACTTAAATCGCTTAGCAGGTGTCTTTTCATATCCCAAGACTTTCAGGGCTATTTGAGCCAATTCCATAAATGTAATTGCCCGGCCTGTACAAAGGTTTATTGTTTGATTGCAATTGTTTTGAACCATAGTTAATACCGCTTCTACTATGTCATCAATGTGTATAAAATCCCTGGTAGTAGTTGCCTTACCCCAAATGTTAAAAGGGTTAGCGTTCATAATTGCCCGTTCAATAATTGATGGAAATGGATAATCTAAATCCTGATCTGTACCGTAGCCGCTAAATGGTCTAAGAGTTAATACCTGTGCGCCTTCTTCACGCAAGTAATTCATTAGCATTTCACCGGTAAGTTTTGACCAGCCATAAGTCATATCCGGCTTGCCTATTTTATTAAAGTTAATATCTTTTTCTTTTAACTTCTTCTTCTTAGATAGTGTTTGTAGTTCAATAGGATAAGCGGCTGATGATGAAAAATAAACAAGATAGGGTTGTTTAGTTCTCATTGCCCAAGATGCAAACTCAGCATCAATGGCTAGATCAACCGCTAAGGCTAACGGTTCATTTTCTATAAGCATCCGGCCACCGACTACTGCGGCCAAATGAATTACAAGATCATATTGCTTCTTTTCTAATGCAAAAAATTTACGGCAATCAACACCTTGTTTAAGATCAACTAAGGTTAAATTGGCATTAGGTAATGCACGCCTGAAGGCTCTACCCACAAAGCCATGTGATCCGGTAATCAATATGTTCATCTTAATTTTTCTACTAGATCAGCATATTCCTGTGATCTAACATATTTTTGCAATGTTAATAAATCTTGTTCATACCATAAAGGTTGATTAACTCTTTCATACCCTTCATCTACTTCTGCCTTACCTGCCGCCGGGTGTAGATGCTCAATAATTACATCAGGTAAATACTTTAAACATTTTAAATCAATACCCAATTGTTTAACAAAATTATCAAAAAATAAGTGTATGCATCCTGGGAATGTCATACCCCGAAGTTCATCAACTACTTCACGCGTAGTTGCATAGGCTGTTGGTAAGTTTTCGCCTTGCAATAGATCATCACCATAGGCAATACCAGCGTTGTATTTTAACGCTTGAATAAAGGCTTTATCCCAGCCCTGGGTTCTAGGAAGGTGATCATCACCCATGAAAACAAAATAATCATATAAAGGATACTTAGTAATATCCAAAAGAAGAACCGCACCGGTATTAAGAGATTTAGCACAACCACCTGTTTTATTATCTGCCGGTAGTTTTTTATAGTTTTCACTTTTAGCGTACTCATTCCATTTAGGATCATCATTATCTATAACAATGTATAGGTCGGCTTCTGCACCGGTATCCTTAAACGCCTGGGCTAACCTTTCGGCATTTTCAGGCCTACCCCTACTGGGTACAACCACGCACATCTTCATGGCCATAGCGTAGGGGATACGGCTGACTTACTTCTTAGATATGAGAATTTGGTACAGCGTGTCTAACTTTTCTTCTATGCGTGCAACACGGCCTTCTAAGTTATGGCCACCGTTGCCATCAGGCTTTAATTCACTTAGATAATGCTTAACTAGCCAACGCACAGAAGCAATAAATGATGCAATTATTGTAACAAGAGATACAACTAATGCCATCTGCTCGTTTGCGTTCATTAACTGTTAATCCCGAATTTATCATCCGCAGGATCAAGATAGCGAATTAAAGGTGCGACTAAAGCACCGGCCAAAATTGCATATTCAGGTTTAACATCTGCAACCAAAGCCAACAAAGTTGTAACTGTTGCCGCCGCAATACTTCTTAGATATGACTTGATCACTTCTTTTTGTTTTGTTGTAATTTTCATTTTAATCCTAACTCTTTGATTTTTTGTTCAACTTCATATTGGCTTAATGCTATTTCAAAATGCATATCGTCTTTACGCTTCTTGTAATTACCACCCCAATTTAAACCATATTTAGTTATCAGTAAGTTAATTGTATTACGCTGATCTTTATTAAATGTATTTGACTTGCCCAAAGGATGCTTAATTGCATTTAAGTCTATGGCAGTACCGGATGCGTGATTGCTGAGTACCCGATCAGATGATCTAGTCATCCTAAAAGCGTATCCCCAATCATCTAGTTGGCCTTTATCTATTGGCTCAACTGATTCATGAAATTCTTTACAAAAGTTTATTAACAAAAGCGCAACGGCTTTTGAACAGGCAATTTTAGTTTTAGTACCAGGTATAACAAAAGATTGAATACCTATGGCTTGCCGATCCTCACTAGCCGGCCATCCATTTGGGCTAGTGAGTTCTCTAATTATGGCCACAATTTAAATGTATCATTACCTAAGATTGTGCTAAGCGGTGGGTCTTACTAAAAGTTGTGGTGCTGGCACTAATGCCTCAATCTCTGCTTCAGTTAATCCCAATTTTTTATAGGCGGAAATCTTAGTTTGGCGTAATGCTTCTGCCTCAGATTTTGCTTGCTCTTTTGCCAATCTAGCATCAGCCCATTGAGCAATAGTTGTTTCATAATCATCGGCAGATAATTGCGTATAACCTGAATCATCATCTCCAATTTGTAATGTTGGATTCTCCGCTTTGATAATTTCAATTATTTCTTGTTTTGTTGTCATTATGCTGTCGCCAATCCATAAACGGCTACTGTGCCAGTTATATTTGAACTTGCAGATTTGAATAAAAACCCAGTATAGGTTCGGGCTGTGTAAGCATTTCCAGCCATAGTTTGTCGGGCTATTGCATTTGAATTCATAAATTGACCATTTACTAAAGCCCTTTGACTTGAATTACCCACCAAATTAAAATATAACTGACCTGATGTTCCATCTGCACTATCCCCAACATGTGAGGTAAGTGGCATTTGTGAACTGTTATTTTCTCCCATAAAAGACATGGCAGTTGCAGAATAATTTGCATAATAATTTGCGGTGTAATAATTTGCGGTTTGAGTTGTTCCACTATAAATGAGTTGTAATTGAAAATCATCTGAAGCGGTGCCACCATAAACAGTTTCTACATTTACTAGATAACTTTTGTAAGTGCTTGTAAATACACCATCAAAGGTGGTTGATGTTCCAGCAACATTTGAAAAACTTGAGCGTTTTATTAAAGTCAATCCTGAACCACCAGCAGGGGTAGCCCATTTTAAGCCTGTTGCTTCTGCGCTATCAACAGTTAAAATTTGTCCATTTGTTGCGCCAACTGCTAACCGCGTATCCGCACTTGATGTGCGTGTGTATAAATCACCTTTAGTAGTCAATGGTGATGTTGTACCCGCCTGAGTGTAATCAAACCACAATGCAGAACTTGTAGAACTAAAATATAAAAATCCACCATCATATTGAGTAACTGCTAAAGAACCTGCACTATTAACTGTTGCAGTGCCGGCAGTTATTGTAGTTGTACCTGACCCAATGTTTTGAATTTGAACAGAATCTCCGGCAGAAAATAAACCTGTATTCACTGTAACGGTAGTTGCGCTTGTACTATTTACTTGAATCACAGTACCGGCATCTGCGGCAACTAAAACATAATTTGCGGTTTTAATAGAAGGTGATCCACCACCCATTGCGGTTTGTTGCAGACTTGTCATTTGTGCGGCTGTTAAAACCTGCCCAACGCTAAACGATTGTTTTGCCATTTACCATCTCCTAATAAGCCAAAGAATCTTCATCAAGTTTTCCATCAATGGTAGAGTCTAGCAAAAAACCTACGGCAAAAGGCTGAGCGCAACTAAAAGTAACCATAAAAGATTTAGGTGTTATTTGATAAGTCAAACCGGCTATGACGGAATCAGTAACCACATTACCCGCCGGCAGGGTTTGAGTTACCTCTATTGGATCAAATATATCTAAATTTAAGGCGGCTATAACCCGGCTAGGGTCATTTGAACCATAGGCATCAACGGTTAATGAGTTTAATTGAATATTAACGCCTTGTTCTTTTCTTGATGCAATGATCATTTTTGCTTGATTCAAAGCATCCAATTCAGTTTGCATAATGCCACTTCTAACCCGGCTATGCTGAAAATAATCATCAATACTTGCAGAATCGCTTGCGGTCTGACCACTTAACCCATTTGGCGTTACAGTTACTTTGTTGATCATTTGGTAATCTGAAATATCAAACTCTACTGCCTGATAAGTAATATCGCCTGATCCTGGCACATCACTAAATTTAGTTACTGTGCCACCTTCTGCAACTATGATGTCATTGCGGGAATAAAATTTGGCATACCCTCTTTGATCCATCCAAAAAGCCCCTAGGTCTGTGGCTTCTGTAACCTGGCACGCTGACAACAATGATCTTGATGACCCATCATCTGCCTGTACGGTAGTAGTTGCAGTAGTTGAAATATCACGCATACCACCTGGCCACTCTCCGGCATCCAACAAACTGGTAATTCTTTGTGCCGTAGTTTGCCCGGCTGTGCCACCGCTTACAGATGTAATAGTTGTAAGGTTCAGTAATTGAAATCCATC
>Ga0114968_10004498_pt1 | contig 10394 bp, 7 predicted proteins | sample M_130807_EF_Meta_FD_87020 | JGI IMG/M metagenome (GOLD analysis project Ga0114968, IMG submission 87020) | Freshwater microbial communities from Lake Montjoie, Canada to study carbon cycling - M_130807_EF_MetaG | ecosystem: Environmental > Aquatic > Freshwater > Lake | place: Lake Montjoie... | reverse complement strand
ACCTATAAATGATAATACAGAATCAAAAAATACAAAATATATAGTTGCTGATCTTGATTTTAATAGAATATGGAAAGAAAATAATCAGGAAGAATATGATATTGAATCTAATAGATTAGGAGTTGAAATTAAAATAAAATTCGAAAACATAGATTATAAAAATATAGATCCTCAAGATATGACCCAGATGATTAATGATGTAGTATTTTTATATATAAAATGTAAAGATTATACTGTTAATGATAATGCTAACATTTGGAATAATTGTTTGGAAAAGTATCTAATTCATAGAGAAATATTTCGTAAAACAGGAAAGTGGATAGGAATAGATGAAACAAACTATCCTATAAAGGTAATTGAAGAGAATACTCAGCATATTATTGACATACGTAATGCGCAAGAGGACATAATAAATATATTTTATAATAAATCTTTGTCAGGTTTAAATTATGATAGAGTAACAACAACAGAATTTATTATGAATTTAGCAGAACAACTTGCAGTATTCAATAATAATAATATAACATATTATTTCAAAAAATATATAGATTATATAAATAAAGTTTTTAACAAATCCAATGATGAAGAAGGAAAAAAAGATTGGGATATTTTCACGTATTTAACAGTTATAGTTTTGACCAACATAAAAAATAACAGTTATGGTACTGGTATATATATCGAAGAGGTACGAAAAACCATAGGTTCTGGTGGAAAAAAAACCAGTAAAACCAAAAAATATGGTAAATCCCGCAAATCTCGCAGAACCCACAAAACCCGTAAATATAAAACCACACGATTTAGAAAATCAAATAAACACGGACGTTCATATAATAATTAGGGGTGTCAATTTTAATCCATATAAATAAAAATATTTATTATTTATATAGATATTTTATTTGTTTGTTTAATAATATAAATATGTCAAGTAAAATATCACAAGACGATTTAATAAATTTATTGGATACATTAATTACTGCTATAGACACTGGTAATAATCAAGAGTTTATACAAATTATGACGGAGAACAAAAATAATTTTGATATGAAAATAGATAGTTACCTTGCGAAAGGTAATACATTAAATCATTCTATAGCGAGAGCAGTTGATGATAATTATTGTAGTGAAAATCAAATAAATGACTGTGATAAATGTATAGGTGAAAATGATGAATTTACTATGCCAGCTACTCCAATTTCAAAAAAGATTATCATACCATATGGTAAAAAACCTTTTAAAATATCGCAGTTTATTCGGAAACATCCAGACGTTTTAAAAGAGTATAAAAATTTGTTTAAGGAATCGTACAAAACCATTGTAAATAATAAAGGAAGAACACCTAATTATTTCGCTGAAAAGTGCAATATAGATTTATACAAATATATGAATGATGTTAATATACAACCTGAAAATTCAAATAATACAATAGACAAACCACTCATTCAAGATATTCAAGATAATAATAACATAAACAGGATTGAAGGGGATGAAGAAGAAGATATAAAAACAAAATATAACATAAACAGGATTAAAGACGATATAAAAACAATTTATGGGACATCATATGTTAATTTTGGAATATTGGGAGCTGGAAAAAGAAAACGCAAATCCCGCAAATCCATCAAAACCAAAAAATCTCGTAAAACCAAAAAAACTCGTAAATCGTCACAAAAGAAGAAACGCTCACACAGGAGGTAATTTCGCCAAATAATTACCACAACGTTTAAAAAATGCATCTAATGCTACTGCGTCAATACCAGTAACAGAATCATCTGGAATGAAAGTTTCATTACCTTTAATATAACATAACATTACAGGAATTCCATTGACCATTTTCTTACTTTTGAAAAAACCATAAAGGTCGAAACTTTCATCGACATCAACATCAGCACAAATTACATTATCGGGAGAAGTGGCGAAAAACCCATCAACAACGTGTTTTATTTTTTTACATGGACCACACCAGGTAGCACCGAATTTAATTATTACGAGTCCAGGATTTACCTTTAACAAGTTGAAAAAATCTTGACGATTCTCAAACACAGAAATAATCTTTTTATTGGCCATTGGTGTTTTTTGTGTATGTTTTGTATATGTATTTACTATAAAATATAAACTTAGTTATTTTTATATTTTATTTTTGTTATATTGTTATTACAACAATTTCGATTTTAACGTTTTTTGGTATTGTGTTTTTTTCTACGAACTACTCGACGTTTTTTTGTACTTCTTGATGTTCTTGTTCGTTTGCCTCCCTTCATTTTTTTTGATTTTTTGGATCCTCTAATAGTCATGCGTTTGTGTTTTTTTGTCATGCGAGATCTTTTTATTTTACCACCTAATGGTGATGTTGGTCGTGAAAATGGTTGTGATGAATTTGGTGTTGACCAAGATGATTGTTGTGAGTATAAAACAGAATTATTTTGAGTGGTTATAATATCACCAATGTTTTCATTATTAGCATCATTATTAATTACATCTGTTTTATTGTATAAGTCATTTAATGATTTTATAGATGAAAGCGATGGAAATGTGGAATCAGAATATATTGTTATTAAAGTCTTATTAGAGGTTTCTGTTGTGTTTGAATTTTGTGATGCATCATCCTGTTCTTCCTCTTCTTCATTAAACAATGTACTAATTTGACATAGAATACTTGATAATATATTACTTATAAAACCTGTTCCTTTGTTAACAACTAAATATGTAGTATCCATATTTGTATATAAATAATATGTCGTTAATGGTAAAATTATATTATTAATAACAAATTTGTTCGATATAACACTTTTAACAAATACACAAAAACAATAAATGCACGATCTTATTATTTTAAAACGATATGCCAAAGGAATACTAATAATGCTAACAAAAGAAATACAATCACATAATAATATATATTTATTTAATATCTTATCTTTATTAATTTCTGTTATACCGAATGTTGAAAGAACGTTATTTAATAAATTTATTGCATTATTTATATTATTAATACCATAAAATTGTCTGAATCTATTTTTAATGTAATCTATATAATCGTTGTCAGTCATACTTTCATTATTTGATTTTAGAGTTAATTGTTCTAATGCGGATTCTAATGCGTCTTCGTATGCAGTTATATTAACTGTTTCATTATTTAGTGCTACAAGGCTATCGTTATTTTCAAATATTTTTTGTTTTATTCTAGAAATGGCAATTTTTGATTTATAGTATTTAATTTTAAGTAATAAGTTATCAGTACCATCAAATGTATTAGCCTGAGTATTTTTTAGATAATCAGGATCTATAAATAATGTATCTGGATTAATATTAATAATGTTTAGAATTTTATCCTGAGTAATATTTTGACTATTTTTATTATCAATAGTAGATACTATGTTAATATTATTAATGTCTTGTATATTATTAATTAAATAAATAGTATTATCATCACCTTTAATGTGAATTAATTGACCTATTTTATACTTAACTGTCTCAACCGGTAACATAGGACAATTGTTATCATTATCATCTAAATTATTAAAATATTTTTCAACACCATCAACATCAACATCATCCTCATCATTATAAAAAATATTTTTAAATGCACCGAATAAATAATCTTTATTGCTCATAACTTCAATAATAATACCTATTTATTTTCTTATATAAAATAACCAGATATAATATTTTTGTATTTTCATTTTCTATTCTCCAATAAATATTCATTGATAATAGTTTCTAATTCGCCAATGGGAATTTCTGGAAGCTGTACGTGTGATTCCCAGAAATATTTACAAAACGCCCATATAAAATCAAAATCGGTACCATACCAATGACCCCTATCATATTTTTTTACTATTTTATCCAATAATTTTTCTGGTAATAAATTCAAACTCGGTTTTGGTAAAACATAACAAAGTTGTACTAAAGGAGTTACCGCGACACCCACCCCTCCTCCATCCAGCAAAAATTCTCTTTCAAAATAAGGCATATGATGAATTAAATCTTCCAACAACGGAGGATAATGGTATTGATAACACCAACGCCAATCTGGACAACCGCTAGTATAATATTTCATGGTCCATTCTAAACCAGTCAAATAATTCTCACAAACCGCCTTTTTAAACTCCTCTAGTTTTTCTGGCCCATCCGTTAAATCAAAACCAAACAAACACTGATAATATCGTTTTTGCCAACCTTCTTTATATGGATTAATATATTTCTCCAATTCACGTTCATAACTCGGTATAGCTTCAAATTTTGCAAACATTTCTTCCGGTGTATCTGTTGGGTAATAAAAATTCGCCTTTCTATCACGCATTTTCAATTCTTCTTTTAAAAATCCTACTTCATTTTTTGCTAAAAATTCCACCATGGTTCGAACATTTTTCCAAATGATTTTTTTCCCATCGGTTAAATATTTGTCTTTACCACCTTCAACTCCAACCCCAACTCCACCAAATGTCGCCTTGTAAGCATTCATCATTTTATGGACACCACCTGTACGAATATTAATAGCAGGAAAATGAGGCATAAAATCATTGCCTAAAAAGAAGCAAATAAATATATAATCATATACAATATTGACACTTCCACTCGCATCATCGCAATCCCCCACAAAACCACTCATCTCATTCCGTATTTGCTCCACTAACAATGGAATGTCCAATAAATAGGTTTTATCTGGTTCTAACGAACGATCAATGGATTGAATAAAATGAGGTGTTTCTCTAAAGAGATATATGTTCGGGCATACAGGTAAATGATTAATAGAAAGCATAATTAAATCCGCATCCAATCCATAAACAATTGTACGAGTATTGGAGTCATGCAACCCCGGATTATCTCGAATAAACGCAAATAATTTATGTTCTCCTTCTCCTACTTCATCACTCGTTGATATCATATACTGGCAACCAGTAACACCAAGAACACCACCAAAGTGGTTTTTAATCGCGTTGTTTAATTCACTCATAAAAACGGTTCCAGGTGTAATAGCCGTTGTATTCCAAACATCAGTTTTTTTTAAATTCATAATGGTCTGAGTAATATCGGATTGATACCATGATTTATAACGACGTTCGCGTTGTTGATCTAATTTAGCCAAAGGCGCGACACCATCAAATGCAATATAAACGCACGTAGTAGGTGCTATCATTGTAACATATTCTTCAATTTTGGCAATGACTTTAGAAATAATAACTCTACTAGAATCACTAGTTATTTCGGAGAATTTGGTATTATGCACTGCATCATAGATAATCGAATTACAATCCAAATATAAATTGTTAATGATAAATTCACAGTCACTTGCTGGGTTCTGCTGAAGTTCTTTGGAAAAACGACGAATAATTTCTGGATGATTTTTAACAATATACGAAAAATAGCTAGGGATTCCCATGTTATGATATGTATCTATCATAACATATCATAATACGTTTATATTAGTTTTATTATTAACAAAACGTAATACATATATAAAAACATGAAATACTCGTGTCCTTTTTGTTCATTGGATCCATTATCACATTCATTGATAGAAATTACCGAATCAAACAATACATTGTACTATTACACATGTCCATCAAAGGCAAAATTGTATTTTGACGCAAAAAGCATATTAAACCATTATGATGGTGTATTGAGCGAAATTCCAGAAAATAAACAATGGGTTTGGGTTTTTGATTCAACAGATTTTAATATGAAACATTTTTTACAAATAGAAGTGGGAATAGAATTAGCCAAACTGATTTCAAGTAAATTCAGTAATAATCTACAAAAAATAATCATTATCAATCCCAATATGTATATTTTATATGTTTATAGATTAGTAAAACCTTTTTTGAATAAAAAACTAAGATCCATTATTGTGATGAATTATGAATGTAAGAATATAAAAGATGTAATGTATAAATTAACAAAATAGTATTTTAGTATATATATACTATATGAAGACAAAACTTTATTTTTATGTTACATTAGTTATATCAGTTATTATACAGATAGTTACTGGTTTAATTGAAATAGGAACGCTTTTTATCGATGTTCCAAAACAATACAATATAATAAGGCAACTTATGATATTAGAAGTAATTGTCCAAATAATCGAAGGCACATTCTATATATGGTTGGTATATAATTTCAAAAAAGAATCAAATGTAACTCCAAAACGGTATATAGACTGGTGTATCACAACACCTACTATGTTAGTAACATTAATTGTATATTTAATTTATTTGGATTATAGAGAAAAAGGATTGGATACTTCACAGCTTGATTTTTTTGATATAGTATCTAAAAATGTAACACAAATTTCCACAATCTTATCATTGAATTGGTTAATGTTATTATTTGGTTATTTGGCTGAGATAAAAATTATTAATACTACATTGGGTGTTATTATTGGATTTATTCCATTTATTATATATTATGTTATGATATGTGTCAATTATGCTCATAAAACAAAAGAAGGTTGGAATTTTTTTTGGTTTTTTGTTACATTCTGGTCGCTTTATGGTGTAGTAGCAGTATTGCCTTACAATATAAAAAACGCGTGTTACAATATATTGGATTTATTTGCTAAGAATTTTTTTGGTGTTTATTTGAGTTATATATTGCTATCAAACAGTTTTTGAAACTCTCACTAGGAAGAAACAAACTCTTTAATCATAGGGAAAATAGACTCGATTGCTTTTGCACATTCCATTGCAATAATTCGGTGTTCTTCTTGTGTTCCATTTCCACTGCGTAATTGGATATAATGAATCCATGATCGTAATGTTCCATTCATATACATTTTGGATGGCGTATTTCCTTCTGGTAAAATAGCCCTTGCTTGTTCCTTTGCAATACCATTAGAAATTGCCCAATCATATGTTTCTTTTACTTTCACAAAGACATTGTCTTGTTTTTCTCTCCATTCATTTGCTAATTTTTTATTTTTTGAGTAATTACAATCACATTCTATACCTTCTTTGGAATATAGGCAATCTTGACAATTTTGACATTCACTCTCAAATTCGACTAATTTAATGCTGTTTTGTCTATTTTTCATATCTTGTAATCGACATTCCCTACGTTCAAACACGTTATCAACAACTGCGTATCGCTGAGAAAATTCTTGAAATGAAAAAGATCGATGTCTAAGTATTTGTCTAGCAATATCTCTTGTGGTGACAATTTCTAAACAAATACTTACCATTTCAAATGGAGACCAATGTAAATTATTAATGAGATACCTTAGCAACTTTTCATTTTTATTATTATCTGTAATATTTTGATTCGATGGATTAGAAACACGAGCACAATAACAAACTAAATCTTCCAATGATTTGATATTATTATCACAATTACATGTGCATTTCTGATTATATTTACACATACAATCACAATCGATTATATTATTATAATCCGCGTTGAAGTTGGTGTTAATAGGATTAGAATAACTTATTAATTTTGCAGACATTTTACACGATATATAAAACAGTATATACGAAACTTTATATTATTTTATTTTTAGAATAAATAAACTTATAATATATATAAAACATGTCTGATTCAAAAAAAATGAAAAAAAATGTTAAATTTAAATTGAATGATATCACCGATTTATCTATTCAATCAATCATCCACACACCATCACCATCTCCATCACAATCACCATCTCCATCACCTGTAATATTTAATCATTCCAATATTAATAACGACGATAAAATACGATTTATAGAGAGAAAAAAACTATTTTTTGAATCAGTTATACAAAAAACATCATTACATATTCAAATTCAAAAACAAAAAGATATTATTAGTATAGAAGAATACGATAAATGTATATATTGTTTGTGTGATGTAAATAAAAAAATACAAACTATAGAAGGTTATAATAATATAGATGATATAATAAATTTATTGCAAAATATAAACAATGACATTTCTTCAATACTGAGAGAATATGGAACAAAATCATTGGAAGATTTGATTAAAATATGTTGGAGTGTTAATAATTTAACATTTCATAATAATGAATATATTCAAAAATATACTTTATTAAAAGAGTATTTTCATCCAGTAAATTATAAAACAAAAATTTTATCTCAAAATAATAATGATAATACAGATATACAATGCACTATGATATGCAATGATATTGATACAAATTTATATCCAAATAACAAGACATTTTATATGAAAGTATTTGGTATACAATTTGAAATAACTAATAACCAGAAAAAAATAATAATAACTGGCTATTTGGATAATGTAGTATTAGAGCTATTAAATAATACTTATATAAATAATAAAAAAACTGATATAATAAAAAATATGCCAAAAAGTAAAGAATTTAAAAAACAATTGTTTTATAATTTTATTGAATCATTATTATTGAAAGATTATTTGTTATACAATAAATCAGAAATTTATAACAAATATATTGGATATAATAGTCAATATAATCTAATAAAGCAACAAACAATAACAACTTTGATTCAGGATTTTTTGAAATATGATTTATATACGAAACGAATTATTTTAATACAATTATTAATTAAAACTACAATTGATAATGATAATATTTTGAATTTGGCATCTATGTTATATGATATTCTCTCTATAGAGTTACCTATGAAATCAAATATAAATGAAAAAATATGTTCAAAAGACCAATTTCAGTTGTATGAAAGTTTTCCTCGTTCGATTCAACGTTTTTTAACCGATGCTATGATGAATACTGTTAAAAATATAAATTCATTGTTAAAATTTGATATTAATAAAATCCCATTAGAACAACAGATATGTTTAATGAATGTAAATGATACAATAAAGGAAAAGGCTATGATTAAATTGAGAGAAATAAAATCAAAGACAGACGATTCGGCATCAAAAGCAAGACAATATTTGGAAGGTTTATTAAAAATACCATTTGGAATATATAAAAAAGAACCGATATTTGAGGTTATAAATACAATAAAAGAACAGTATACTGCATTATTGTATACTCAAAACGAAAATCATCAAGAAAACCATCCTATAAATATTATTGAAATAGGTAAGAACATAAAAGAATGGAAGTGTAATATTGGTAGTTCATTACAATCATCAAGTGAATCTAACATAAACATTATATCAGATTTATTATATTATAATACAAAAAATCATTGTCTAGTTTCATTAGATAATATAAATTATTTAACAATACCCAAAAAAAAGTATGAAAAATGTATATCAAACATACACAAATTTATTAAATTTAATATAATATTTAAGGATATTGAATCGTATAAAACAATAATGAATAATTTAAAATTACCTCAAAAAAAAATAACAAAATTGTTATTAAACAATTCAATAATAGAATTTATAAGAGAATTATTTGATTATGATGAAACTGATTATAATTTGAAAAAAAACATTATTACGTTTGTTAGTGAAATATTTGACGAGTTAGGAATGACTACATATAATAATGCTATTGATGATACTATAGATGATAAAACACCAGATGATAATATCAATGAAATAATCAACAACAACAACGACAACAATAACGACAAGAACAACAACGACAACAATAACGACAAGAACAACAACGACGAATATGTTATAGATCAATGTGAAGCAATAGAATGCAAATTTAATGAGATATCCAACTATTTTATGGATGTAAAAAAAACATTAGATGAATCAATATATGGACATGAAAATGCAAAAAAACAAATAGAGAGAATCATTGGTCAATGGATTAACGGTTCAAATGAAGGATATTGTTTTGGATTCGAAGGTTCACCCGGGATAGGCAAAACTTCCATTGCCAAAAAAGGATTAGCGAATTGTTTAAAAGATAACAATGGTATTTCAAGACCATTTGCAATGATACAAATAGGTGGAGATAGTAATGGAAGTACCTTGCAAGGTCATAATTATACATACTTAGGATCTACATGGGGCAGTATAGTTCAAATAGTAATGGATAAGCAATGCATGAATCCTATTATATTTATTGATGAAATAGATAAAATAAGCAAAACAGAACACGGTAGAGAATTGACAAATATATTAACTCATTTATTGGATCCAGCTCAAAATGATTGCTTTCAAGACAAATATTTTAGTGGCATTGATCTGGATTTATCAAAAGCACTTTTCATTGTTTCATATAATGATCCAGAAGCTATTGATCGTGTTTTATTAGATAGAATACATCGAATTAAATTTGATAATTTGTATTTAAAGGATAAGATTGTAATAGCAACAAAATATCTGTTACCTGAAATATATAAAAAAATGGGATTAGAGAATATGATAATAATACCAGAGGATGTAATAGTTTATATTATACAACATTACACGAATGAAAGTGGTGTAAGAAAATTAAAAGAAAAATTATTCGACATCATAAGTGAAATTAATTTGATTGT
>Ga0114968_10004497_pt1 | contig 10394 bp, 9 predicted proteins | sample M_130807_EF_Meta_FD_87020 | JGI IMG/M metagenome (GOLD analysis project Ga0114968, IMG submission 87020) | Freshwater microbial communities from Lake Montjoie, Canada to study carbon cycling - M_130807_EF_MetaG | ecosystem: Environmental > Aquatic > Freshwater > Lake | place: Lake Montjoie... | reverse complement strand
CAAACTAAAGGCAATGAAGAACCAGGAAATTATTAGTTAAGCGCACTTTTGGGTGATGAAACCCAAACCAAGTGTGCTGATGCCCTTCGCGAGAGCGAGGGGTTTTTTGTTTACTGGAACCAGCAAGAATAAGGAGAAAAGAAAATGACCAACAATTCTTCTCTAGATGCTGCTGCGTTTCATATTTATGACACCACTTTAAGAGATGGTGCACAACAAGAAGGTTTAAACCTTTCGGTACAAGACAAATTAAATATTGCCAAACATCTTGATGCATTAGGTGTGGGTTTCATTGAAGGTGGTTGGCCGGGAGCTAACCCTAAAGATACAGAATTTTTTGCGAAAGCACACACAGATTTAAAACTTAAACACGCAACTTTAGCAGCATTTGGAAGTACTAGAAGACCAAACGCAAAAGCCCAAGATGATCCTCAAGTTAGAGCTTTACTTGATTCAAAAGCGCAAGTAATTACTTTGGTTGCCAAATCTTTTGATCGACATGTGGAATTAGCACTAAAAACAACACTTGAAGAAAACATTGCCATGATTAAAGATACTGTGGCATTTTTAACCTCTGAAGGAAGACGAGTTTTTCTAGATGCTGAACATTTCTTTGATGGTTATAGAAGTAATAAAAACTTTGCTCTTGAAGTGGTAAACGCTGCCACTCAAAGTGGAGTAGAACTTGTGGCCCTTTGTGACACAAACGGAGGAATGCTTCCAAATGAATTAGGGGAAGTTGTTCACGAAGTTTTAAGTGCCACAAAAGCAAGAATTGGAATTCATTGTCATGATGACACCAACTGTGCGGTAGCAAATACTTTGTCTGCAGTTGACGCTGGTGCCACACATGTACAAGGAACAGCAAATGGATATGGCGAAAGAAGTGGTAACGCCAATTTATTTAGCGTGGTAGCAAACTTACAATTGAAAAAAGGCAAAATCGTTGTGCCAAGTGATGCGATAAAGGAAATGACTCGAATTGCACATGCGGTAAGTGAAATAACAAATATTAATCCTAATCAACATCAACCATACGTTGGTTTTTCAGCCTTTGCACATAAAGCAGGACTACATGCCAGTGCCGTAAAAATTGATCCAATGCTTTACCAACATATTGATCCAATACTTGTGGGAAATGACATGAGAACTTTAGTTTCTGACATGGCAGGCAGAGCTTCCATTGAATTAAAAGGTAAAGAAATGGGATACAACCTGGAAGGAAACAAAGAGGTATTAACTTCAGTTGTTGAAAAAGTTAAAGAAATGGAATCTCGTGGCTACACCTTCGAAGCAGCAGATGCCTCCTTTGAATTGTTGTTAAGAAACGAAATGGGTGAACACGATCCAAAATATTTCACGGTTGAATCTTGGAAAGTAACTGTTGAGCAAGCCGAAAACGGTGTGGTCACAACTGAGGCAAAAGTAATAGTTAATGCCGGTGGTAAACATCTCGAGCAAACTTCGCAAGGAAATGGTCCCGTTAATGCACTTGATAAAGCATTAAGAGCTGCTTTAGAAAAGATTTATCCAGAATTAGCCAAATTAGAACTTATTGATTACAAGGTTCGTATCTTGGAAGGTGTTAAAGGAACAGGCGCGGTAACAAGAGTTTTGATTGAAACTACTGATGGTAATTCCCAATGGGACACAGTAGGTGTGCACGAAAACGTTATTGCTGCTTCTTGGAACGCAATTTCAGATGCTGTTACCTATGGATTGTTAAAAGCTAATGTCAAATAAAGTTCGCGTTCGCTTTTGCCCATCTCCTACCGGAGATCCACATGTGGGAATGGTTAGAACAGCTTTGTTTAATTGGGCCTTTGCAAAACATAACAATGGAACTTTTGTGTTTAGAATTGAAGACACCGATGCTGCTAGAGACAGCGAAGAGTCTTATCAAGCACTGCTTGATTCGATGCGTTGGTTAGGACTTAATTGGGATGAAGGACCAGAAGTGGGTGGATCATTTGGTCCCTATCGTCAAAGTGAACGCATGGATATTTACAAAGATGTTGCAAAGAAACTTCACGAAAAAGGTTTGGCTTATCACTGTTATTGCACTCAAGATGAAGTGGAAGAAAGAAGAAAAGCTCAAAAAGAAAAAGGTCAAACTCCAGGATATGACGCCCATTGTCGTGAATTAACTGACACTCAAGTTGCAGACTTTAAAGCATTGGGTCGCGAACCAGTTTTAAGATTTAAAATGCCCAGCAAAACTATCACTTGGAATGATTTAGTAAGAGGTGAATTAAGTTTTGAACACGAACATATTCCTGATTATGTTTTAGTTAGAGCTAATGGTGATCCGCTTTACACTTTGGTAAACCCCACAGATGATGCACTGATGGAAATAACACATGTGTTAAGAGGTGAAGACTTATTGTCTTCAACTCCCAGACAAATTGCGCTTTATGAAGCTTTTAAAGAAATTGGGGTAGGTCAAGGCACAACACCAGAATTTGGTCACCTTCCTTATGTGATGGGGGATGGAAACAAAAAACTTTCCAAACGAGATCCAGAATCAAGTTTGTTGATGTATAGAAGAGAAGGATTCTTACCCGAAGGATTGCTTAACTATTTAGCACTTCTTGGTTGGTCATTTGGTGATGACATCGAATTTTTCTCCATGAAAGAAATGGCAGATAACTTTGAAATAAGTAGAGTAAGTGCCAATCCTGCTCGATTTGATATCAAGAAATGTACTGCAATTAATGCTGACTGGATTAGAAAACTTTCTGTTGAAGAATTAACAAGTCGTATGGAAAAACAATTAATTGAAGTTGGGGTATTACCTACTTCTCCAAGTAAAGAACAAAAAGAATTACTTCTTGCCGCAACTCCTTTGGTGCAGGAAAGACTAGAAACTCTTTCACAAGTTCCAGGGATGCTTTCCTTCCTATTTGTGGAGGAAAAAGATTTTGTGGTTGATCACGAAGATGCAGAAAAATCTTTAACTCCCGATATTTTGCCCGCATTGCAAGCAAGTGTGGAAGTTATTAATTCATTGTCTGATTTCAAAACTCAAAGTTTGCATGATGAATTAAACAGGGTTTTAGTCACAGAAATGGGCTTAAAAGCCCGCATCGTCTTCACCGCCCTGCGGGTAGCAGTTACGGGCAGAAGGGTTTCACCACCTTTATTTGAAGCAATGGAAATAATGGGAAGAGAAAAAGTATTATTGCGAATTGAAAAACATTTAAAGAAGTAAGCCAGTGGGGTATGGGGTAATTGGCAGCCCAGCGGTTTCTGGATCCGCTCGTCTAGGTTCGAGTCCTAGTACCCCAGCAAAATAAGTGATGTAGTAATTTTTGGGTCAACGTCATGGTTTAGGAATAGGACAACATGGTTAAGCGCAGGCTACCTCGTCCTTTAGAAGTAATTTCACTTATTGGCTTTAGATGGCCAAATTTAAATCGAAAACAAGTAAAACTTAATCAAGCAGTTAATATCTGGGATATTCGAGAATTAGCTTCTAAGAGAACTCCTCGCTCAGTTTTTGATTACACAGATGGTGCATCTGGATCTGAAGCAAGTTTAAATCGAGCTCGAGAAACATTTAATAACGTTGAATTTTCACCCCGAGTTTTAAGAGATGTAACAAATGTTGACACCTCAGTAGATATTTTAGGAAAAAAGAATTCGTTACCTTTTGCTTTTGCGGCAACTGGTTTTACGCGCATGATGGGTTACGAAGGTGAACCAGCAGTTGCTCGAGTGGCAGAAAAATATGGAATTCTTTACGGTTTATCAACATTAGGAACCACCTCACCAGAAGATTTAGCAAAAGAAGTACCAAACGTAAGACGTTGGTTTCAGTTATATGTTAGACGCGAAAGAGAACCAAACGAAAAGTTAATTCAAAGAGTAAAAGATTCAGGTTATGAAACTATTGTTTTAACAGTTGACACTGTAGTTGGTGGGGTTAGATACCGAGACGTCAAAAATGGCTTAACCATTCCACCTAAACTGACTTTAAAAACACTTATTGGCATGGCCAAATACCCAAAATGGTGGATGAATCTTTTAACTACTGAACCACTGGTTTTTGCTTCCCTTGATATGAAAGATAGTGGGGGAACTGTTGCTGATTTATTATCAAAGATTTTTGATCCTTCTATTACTTTGGAAGACATTAAATGGCTTAAATCAGTTTGGGATGGAAAGTTATTAATTAAAGGTGTGCAATCAGTTGAAGATGCTGTAATACTAAAAAACGCAGGTGTTGATGGCATCATTCTTTCCACTCACGGTGGCAGACAAATGGATAAAGCTCCTGTGCCATTAGAACTTCTTCCAGAGGTCAGAAAAGCAGTTGGTAAAGAATTCACAGTGTTAATTGATGGTGGAGTAATGGCTGGCACCGATATTTTGGCTGCCATTGGAATGGGTGCAAACGCAGTATTAATTGGCAGAGCTTATTTATATGGCTTGATGGCAGGTGGCGAAATGGGTGTTGATCGAGTTGTGGCATTACTAAAAGCCGAAATAGAAATGTCGATGAGACTTCTAGGTATCACAAAGTTGGATGAACTAACACCTGATCGTGTGAGAATTCGCTAACTACGGTTTTCGCTTTTTGGTTACGCTGTTAGAATTACGGAAACGGATTTTCCTACAGCCCCGTTGTGTAGCGGCCTAGCACGCTGCCCTCTCAAGGCGGTAGCGCGGGTTCGAATCCCGTCGGGGCTACACGAGGCTAAAAAGAGTAAAAAGGAGAAATAAAAGTGAGTCAAACACTTGCTGAGAAAGTTTGGGATGCACACATTGTGCACCAAGCAAGTGGTGAACCTGATTTACTTTTTATTGATCTTCATTTAGTTCACGAAGTAACTTCACCACAAGCATTTGATGGGTTAAGAGCAGCTAATAGAAAAGTTCGCCGCCCTGAGTTAACTCTTTTAACTGAAGATCATAACGTTCCTACCCAAGATATTGATCAACCAATTGCAGATTTAGTTTCACGTGCTCAAGTTGATGCCTTAAGAAATAATGCTAAAGAATTTGGTTTAAAGATTTATTCTTTAGGTGATATTGATCAAGGAATTGTGCACGTAGTTGGACCACAACTTGGTTTAACACAACCAGGTATGACAGTGGTGTGTGGAGATTCTCATACTTCAACGCACGGTGCTTTCGGGGCACTTGCTTTTGGTATTGGTACCAGTGAAGTAGAACATGTGCTTGCTACCCAAACTCTGCCACTAAAACCATTTAAAACAATGGCCATAACTGTTAATGGAAAACTTCCCCAAGGCTCAACTGCTAAAGACATAATTTTGGCGGTGATCGCCAAAATTAGTACAGGGGGCGGTCAAGGTTATGTTTTGGAATATCGCGGTGAAGCAATTCGCTCATTGTCGATGGAAGGTCGTATGACAATTTGCAATATGAGCATTGAAGCTGGTGCTCGTGCTGGAATGATTGCTCCGGATGAAACTACTTTTGAATACTTAAAAGGTCGAAATCATGCACCAAAAGATAAAGACTGGGATGATGCAGTTTCTTATTGGAAGACTTTAAAAACTGATGACGACGCAAAATTTGATGCCGAAGTAATTATTGATGCTAATTCTTTAACACCTTTTGTTACTTGGGGAACAAATCCTGGTCAAGGTGTATCAATTGATGATGTGGTGCCAGATCCAAACTCTTTTACTAATCCAACTGAGAAAACAGCAGCAGAACGAGCCCTTGTTTACATGGATTTAAAAGCCGGCACAAAAATGCGCGATATCAAAGTTGACACCGTATTTCTTGGTTCCTGCACCAATGGTCGTATTGAAGATTTAAGAGCAGCAGCAGCAATTTTGAAAGGTAACAAAGTTGCTTCTAGTGTGCGCATGATGGTTGTTCCGGGCAGTGCCAAAGTTGCTATCCAAGCAGAACATGAAGGATTGCCTGCGATTTTTAAAGCAGCAGGTGCGGATTGGCGTAGTGCTGGTTGTTCCATGTGTTTGGGAATGAATCCTGACAAATTAAAACCAGGAGAAAGAGCTGCTTCAACATCTAACAGAAACTTTGAAGGTCGACAAGGACCAGGTGGTAGAACTCATTTAGTTTCACCATTAGTGGCAGCAGCAACAGCTATTACTGGACATCTTTCAACTCCAGATGAGATTAAATAATGGAAAAGTTTCTCTCCCACACAGGCTCAGCACTTCCCTTAAGAAGAAGTAACGTTGACACCGACCAAATCATCCCAGCCGAATATTTAAAACGCATTACACGTCACGGTTTTGAGGACGCATTATTTAAAGCTTGGCGTGAAGATCCCAGTTTTGTTTTGAACAAACCTGAATACAAAGATGCCACAATTTTGGTGGCCGGACCTGAGTTTGGGACCGGATCTTCTAGAGAACATGCTGTGTGGGCGTTGATTGATTATGGTTTCAAAGTGGTTTTATCTTCTCGTTACGCCGATATTTTCAGAGGTAATTCTGGTAAAGCCGGATTAGTCACCGCAGAAGTTTCCCAAGATGTGATTGAAAAGATTTGGGCATTGGTGGAAAAAGTTCCAACTACTCAAATCACTGTGGATCTAGACAAAAGGCAAGTAAAAGCGGGGGATTTGGTGGCAGATTTCCAAATCGATGACTATGTCAGATGGCGTTTACTGGAAGGTTTAGATGACATTGGGCTCACTTTGCGTCACGAAGCAAAGATTACTGAGTTTGAAAAATCAAGACCAGCCTATAAACCAGTAACTGTTTAAAACCCATCTGTAACATTTTCATTCCAGAATATGATTTTTTTGAAAACAATAATTCAAATTTCCCTTATAAAATAAGGAAAATTTGGGTGTGTCGTGTTAAAAACCCTTATTTTATTGACTATTTTTAGTACACGCAATAAAAAACATTTATCGCCGGCCGTAAAAAGCAAAAATCTTTCGAAAGGTTAGAAAAGTTGAAAAAACCAGACTTAGCAGATTTAGTGCAAGAACATTTTGAAGCAAATCGTCGTCAAGCTCTAGATTTCGTTGATGTATTTTTTGACACAATCACCAACGCAGTTGCCTCAGGTGACAAAGTTTCAATCGCAGGATTTGGTATTTGGGAAAAGAAAAACCGCCCAGCAAGAATGGCACTCAATCCTATGAAATTAAAGCAACTCAAGGACCAGGGAATGTCAGACGAGAGTGCAAAAAAAGCGGCAAGAGTGAAGGTCGCAGCTAAAACAGTTGCAAAATTCCGTCCAGCAGCAGATTTTAAAGCAATCGTGCTAGGTGGCAAAAAAACAGCAACCAAAGCAACCAAAGCAAAGAAAACCAAAACTAAGAAAAGTAAGAAAACTAAGAAAGTTGTTAAGAAAACAGCTTCTAAAAGAAAATCAATTCTTGGTTTGAGGAAGAAAACAAAAAAGAGGCGCTAAATCACTTATTTTAAGTTGATGCCCGGTTGCAGCTACTGCCGCCGGGCATCTTGCTGATTGGATATTGGCTATGTCTTATGTTTCAAGCAAATCTCGTTTGGGATTTGTTTATCGATTTGTGGTGGTCGTTTTAAAACCTTGGTTAGTTTTAATTACCAAACGCGATTATCGTGGTGTTGAAAATTTAAAATTTAATGGTGGAATTATTGCTGCAATGAATCATAATTCTTGGTTTGATCCATTTGTGGTGGCTCAATTTATGTGGGACAACGATCGTCCACCAAAGTTTTTAGCTAAAGCAGCTATTTTTAAAGTTCCAGTAATAGGTCAATTAGTTTATTTAGCTGGGCAGATTCCAGTTTATAGAGAATCACGTCATGCCAAAATTGCTGTGAGAGGCGCAATTAGTGCAGTTGAAAAAGGCGAAGCAGTAGTAATAAGTCCGGAAGGAACATTAACTAGAGATCCAAATCTTTGGCCCATGGAAGGAAAAACTGGGGCAGCCAGAATTGCGCTAGCAACTAAAGCACCCGTTATTCCTGTTGCGCATTGGGGAGCACATTTAGTACTTGCCCCGTATTCCAAAAAACTAAAACTTTTTCCTCGCAAAACAATGATTGTGGCAGCAGGAAAACCGGTTGACTTGAGTGATTTGTATGACCAAGAGATCACAGCCGAGGTCTTGAAGATTGCTACATCTAGAATTATGGATGCAATCACTAACGAATTAGCGATCATCAGAAATCAAACCCCACCAGCAGAAAGATTGCCTTGGACAAAGCAAAGACCTTGAAAAGTGTTGCAGTTATGGGTGGTGGCGCTTGGGCGACATCTTGTGCCCAAGTTTTAGCTGACGCTGGTCACAAAGTTACCTTATGGGCGCGCAATGAATCAGTTGTTAAAGAAATAAATGAAAGCAATAAAAATTCTAGTTTTCATCCGGGCGTTAAATTGTCTTCTCGCATAACCGCGACTACTTCTGCTCAAATTGCTTTAGCAGATCAAGAAATGGTGTACTTGGCATTGCCAGCCCAATCATTAAGAGAAAATTTAGTGTTATGGCAAGAATTTGTTTCCCCAACTTGTGTTTTTGTTTCCTTAATTAAAGGTATCGAAAACTCGACTCGGATGAGAATTTCAGAAGTTATTATGGACGTTTTTAAATGTTCAGAAAATAGAGTCGCAGTGGTAAGTGGACCAAACTTGGCTGGTGAAATCATTCATCGTCAACCCACCGCAACCACGATTGCTTGTGCAGATGAAGATGTGGCAGCTGATGTGGCAAATTCTTTAGCCACTAATTATTTTCGCGCATTTTGGACCACAGATGTTATTGGTACCGAATTAGCAGGGGCAGTTAAAAACATTGTCGCAATAGCAAATGGAATTGCTGTTGGTTTAGGACTAGGTGAAAATACCCAATCAGCATTGATCACCAGAGGATTAGCAGAAATGACCAGATTAGGTGTAGCACTTGGTGCTAGAACTGAAACATTTTTAGGTTTAGCTGGCATTGGTGATTTAATTGCCACCTCACAATCACCTCTTTCGCGCAACAGATCATTTGGGGAAGCTTTAGGGCAAGGAAAAAGTATTGAAGAAGCACAATTAAAAGCGCATGGAACTGTTGAGGGTGCAAAAAGTTTGGCTCCACTTTTAGCAATTGCCTCAAAATATGATTTAGATATGCCAATTGCAACTCAAGTATTAAGAGTCATTCGCGATGGCGATGATGCCCACGATGTGATGGCAGCACTACTTGATCAACCCATAACTGCAGAAAACGAATAGCATCAGAATTATGGAAAAAATAAGAGTAGGTATTTTATTCGGAGGTCGCTCCTCAGAACATGCTATTTCTTGTATTTCAGCAAATTCCATTATTAAAGTAATCGACAGAGACAAATATGAAGTAGTTCCTATTGGAATCACCACAGATAATTCTTGGGCAGTTTTTGAAGATAAGAAACCTTTTTTAACTTTAAGTAAAGGTGAACTTCCGGAAGTAACACAAACTGGAATTCAAACAAATAAACCTGTCACTTTCTCAAAATTTCCACCGGATGAACTTATTTCACTTGATGTAATTTTCCCAGTACTTCACGGACCATATGGTGAAGATGGAACTATTCAAGGACTTATTGATTTACACGCGATTGCATTTGTGGGATCAGGGGTTTTGGCATCAGCAATTGGGATGGATAAAACAACCTCTAAAGCACTGCTTAAGACTGCAGGTTTTCCAGTAGGAGATTTTGTCACCATCCTTGATGCGCAATGGAAAAATGATAAGCAAAATATTTTAAAAGAAATTGAAAAATTAGGTTTGCCAGTGTTTGTTAAACCTGCTCGCGCGGGAAGCTCACTTGGTATCCAAAAAATAAAAGAGGCTTCTCAAATCGAATCAGCAATTGAGCAAGCTCGAGTCCACGATAAAAGAATCATTGTGGAGGCAAGTATTGAAAATGCTCGTGAGATTGAATGTGCAGTTATCACAGGTGAGGAAAAAAAACCAAGCAGAGCATCATTACCCGCTGAAATTATTGTTAAGAAAGATCATGAATTTTATGATTTTGAAGCAAAGTATATGGATGATTCAGCTGAACTTGTGGTGCCAGCACAACTTGATAAGAAAATTCAAGCAGATTTACAACTACTTGCCACCAGAGTTTTTGATTACTTTAACTGCGAAGGATTAGCAAGAGTTGATTTCTTTCTCACCAAAGATAATGAAATTATTGTTAATGAAATAAATACCATGCCCGGATTTACTTCAATTTCAATGTTTCCCCGAATGTGGGAAGCAAGTGGTCTTAAATATGACGAATTAGTTGATTACTTAATCCAAGAAGCACTAAATAGACCAATTGGTTTGCATTAACTACAAGTTAACGATTGGGCAAGTAAGCGTTCTGGTTATCCCTTTTACTGTTTGAACATTTGTTAAAACCACTTTGGCTAGCTCATCGATAGATTTTGCTTCAGCCCTCACAATGACGTCATATGGACCAGTGACGTGT
>Ga0114968_10004492_pt1 | contig 10399 bp, 10 predicted proteins | sample M_130807_EF_Meta_FD_87020 | JGI IMG/M metagenome (GOLD analysis project Ga0114968, IMG submission 87020) | Freshwater microbial communities from Lake Montjoie, Canada to study carbon cycling - M_130807_EF_MetaG | ecosystem: Environmental > Aquatic > Freshwater > Lake | place: Lake Montjoie... | reverse complement strand
TACGACACGGGTGTGGAAGCCGCCAAGATGTTGGACGTGGAAGCGGTCAAAGCGGCGGCTGTGGAAGCCAAGAAAAATGGCGCCAGTCGTTTTTGCATGGGTGCGGCCTGGCGCGAGCCCAACGACCGCGACATTGACAAAGTGGCCGAGTTGGTTCGCACCGTCAAGGCCTTGGACATGGAAGCCTGTTGCACGCTGGGCATGTTGAGTGCGGCCCACGCCGACACCTTGAAACAAGCGGGCTTGGACTACTACAACCACAACCTCGACACCACGCCTGAAATTTACGGCGACATCATCAGCACACGCGACTACCAAGAGCGCCTGGACACCCTGGCCCATGTGCGATCTGCGGGCATGCATGTGTGCAGCGGCGGCATTGTGGGCATGGGCGAGAGTCGCGCCCAGCGTGCGGGTTTGATTCACCAACTTGCCAACCTCACGCCCTACCCCGAGTCGGTGCCGATCAACAACCTGGTGCAGGTGGAAGGCACGCCCTTGCACGGTACCGAATCCCTGGACTTGCTCGAATTCGTGCGCACCATTGCCGTGGCGCGCATCACCATGCCGCAAGCCCGCGTGCGTTTGTCGGCGGGTCGCCAACAAATGGGGGAAGCCATTCAAGCCCTGTGTTTCATGGCGGGTGCGAATTCGATTTTTTACGGTGACAAATTGCTCACCACCGGCAACCCCGATTGGCAAAAAGACCAGGCCTTGCTCTCCAAGCTGGGGATCAGCACGTCGTGATGGGTTGCCTTGGCGGCTCAGGACATTGACATGCGCCACAGCATCCGCCACTTGGTCATCGTGTTGGGCGATCAGCTCAACCAAGACGCGTCGGCCTTCACCGACTTTGACCCGCAGCTCGACGCGGTATGGATGGCCGAAGTAGATGAAGAATCTACGCATGTGGTGTCGGCCAAGCAACGCACCACGGTCTTTCTGAGTGCCATGCGGCATTTCGCCGCGGACTTGCGTGCCAAGGGTTGGCGCGTTGATTACACCGAACTGGACGCCCCCCACAACCCCGGCAGCTTAGGTGCAGCACTTGCGCAAAGCGTGGCCCAGCACCAACCCAGCAAACTCATCATGACCGCGCCCGGTGAGTGGCGGGTGTTGCAAAGTTTGCGTGCGGTGGCCGCGGATCAGGGGGTGGCGTTGGCGCTGCGCGATGACACGCATTTCTTCAGCACGGTGCGTGAATTCGCGGCCCATGCAGCCGGCCGCAAACAAATTCGCTTGGAATTTTTCTACCGTGAACTGCGCTTGAAAACCGGCTTGCTGATGGACGGCAAAAAACCGGTGGGTGGTCAGTGGAACTTTGATGTGGAGAACCGAGGCAGCTTCGGCAAAAACGGGCCGGGCCGCTTGCCTCCACCCACGCGCTTTGCACCCGACGACACCACGCAAAAAGTCATGGCCTTGGTGAACGCGCGCTTTGCCCACCATCCTGGGTCTTTAGACACGTTTGGCTGGCCCGTCACGCGCGCGCAAGCCTTGCAGGTCTTGCATGAATTTGTGGCGCATCGCCTGCCGAGTTTTGGTCTGTATCAAGATGCGATGTGGGAAGGCGAAGTTTGGCTCTACCACTCCCACCTCTCCAGCAGTTTGAATTTGAAATTGCTCAACCCGCAGGAAGTTTGCAAGGCCGCTGTCAAGTCGCATGAGGATGGCCATGCGCCCCTGGAGGCGGTGGAAGGTTTTGTGCGCCAGGTGTTGGGGTGGCGCGAGTATGTGCGCGGCATCTACTGGACCCAGATGCCCCAGTATCTGGAACTCAACACGACCAACGCGCAAGCCAGCCTGCCCGCGTTTTTTTGGACTGGCGACACCGACATGGCTTGTGTGCGCGACGCCATTTCACAAACCCTGAACCACGGCTATGCGCACCACATTCAACGCTTGATGGTGACGGGCCTGTATGCCTTGTTGTTGGGCGTGAACCCCAAGCAAGTGCATGCCTGGTATTTGGGGGTGTATGTGGATGCGGTGGAATGGGTCGAGTTGCCCAACACCCTGGGCATGAGCCAGTTCGCCGATGGTGGCCTCATGGCCAGCAAACCCTATGTGGCCAGCGGCAAGTACATCGACCGCATGAGCAACCATTGCAAAGGCTGCAAGTTCAAACCCGCAGAGTCCACCGGCGACGACGCTTGCCCCTTCACCACCTTGTACTGGGATTACCTGAACCGGCATGCCGACAGCTTGGCGAAAAACCCGCGCATGTTGATGCAATTGAAGAATTTGAACCGGCTCAGCCCTGGTCAAAAAGACGCGATTGCTGCCAAAGCCCAGCAGCATCGGGGCCTTGTGCTGTCCTGACTCGGCCCAAGCAACTTGCATTAAAGGAAACCCCGCTTCATACCGATCCTGTAGGTATGAAAGCAGAACAATTTATTCAATTTGCCAATGAATTCGCGCGGGCCAGCGCCAAAACATCGACCAATGAAATTCACCAAGCCTATGAGGACAACTTGGATTGCTTGGCGCGACCCGGCGACGAGGTGGTGGTGATTCGCAAACCTTGGCCGGTGGGTCAATGGGGCAAAGTGATTTCATTCACGGAATTCAATCCTTGCTATTTCCGCGTGGAAGTGGCGTTGCAGGGCAAGACGATTCACATGCCCGCGTCTGCTTTGTCACGCTGGGTGGGCGCCCCGGACTGCGAAAAGGCCGAGCTGCAAAATATTTATTTGCTGATGAAGATCAATGGCTTGAAGTTGGCGCATTGATCAGCAGTGCTCTAATGCAGTCCTTGAAACACTGCGAACGACATGAACCTGATTGCCCGACTTTTCATGCTGCTGTTGGCCACCATGCTGCTGCTGTTTGCGATGGCCTTCATCAGTGTGGTGCTGTTGCTCTCCAGCTTGCGTTGGATGCTGACTGGCCAAAAACCGAGTTTCGTGATGTATGTGCAAGCCTATCGGCGCTGGAAAAACATGGCGGCGGGGGGTGGCCAGCCCTTCCCCCGCAACGATGACATCATTGATGCCGAAGTTCGGGAGGTGTCGCGCAAGAGCGCATTGGAATCACCTGACAAAACCCGATCAAGCGACTGATGGATGTCAATCGGGAGAAGCTGGTCTGGATGACACCACAATGCCACCGGCTATCAACACAAAGGCCACCGCGTGATACAGGTGCGGCGCATCCCCCAACAACACGGTGGACATGACGGCTGCAAAAAGTGGCGTGAGGTTGGCAAAAAAACCCGCGATGTTCGGGCCCACACGTTGAATGCCCAAACCCCAACTGCGGTAGGCCAGCAAGGCTGGGCCCAGCGCCACATACAAGAGCGCGGCTGCCAAGGGCATGCCCCAATCGATGTGGGGGTTTGCGGTGAAGCGCCACTCCAACGCAGTGAACAAGCCGCTCCACATCAAACCAAACACCATCTGCGCCATCAGGAAGTAAGCCCAGTTGCTGCGAATCTCGGGTGGGTCTTTGGGCAAGGACAACAACCAGCTGTAGCTGGCCCAACACAACACCGCGATCAAGATGTACACATCGCCCACCACCCATTGCACTTGCAGCAAGCTGTGCAACTCGCCGCGCCCCAACACACACAGCACACCGGCGATGGACATCAGCGCCCCCACCACTTGACGCTGTGTGATGCGCTGCTTGAACCACAAGGCCCCAATGGCCAGCATGAACACCGGCACACTGGACCCCACCAGCGTCACATTGATGGGCGTGGACGTGTGCAGTGCCAAGTATTGAAAGCTGTTGTAACAACCCACGCCCAGCAAGCTCAGCACCGCATAGCGCTGCCAATGTGCCCACAAGGCACTGCTGGGCAGCAAGACACGCCATGCCCACGGCAGCAACAACAATGACGCCAACACCCAACGGAAAAAATTCAGGGTGATGGGCGGCACCATGTCGGCCACCACATGCCCCAACACCGCATTGCCCGCCCACACCAAGGGCGGCAACAACAGCAAACCGATGGTGGCGGGTGTCAGCAAGGGGGCTTTGTGCAAGTCAGTCATGCACAGACTCTAACGGACGAGCGCCTGGCGCTTCGCACTCAAAACACCGCGTGGTCACCACGCTCAGGGGCACTGTCGGTGTGAATCCACTGCGCATAGGCCTCAAACAATGTTTGCGTGCCGTGTGACGGCGTGGCGTCGGCGTCATAGCGTTGCGTATCGGGGTTCCACACCAACATGGATTCGGTGGCGTAGTAACGGCCAATGCGGGCCAGCTCGGCTTTGTTGGCCGCAGCGGGAATCAGCTTGCCCAACACCGACAAAACACCAATGATCAGGTCCAACAACGCCACCGGCACGCTTTTGAATCGGATGGGCAAACCCATCAGCGCAAACAACTTCTCGCCTTGCTGACGCGGCGTGATGGCGGGTCCGGGACCACCGATGGGCAAGATGCGGTTGTGTTTGCTGTTGTCGGTGATGCAAGAGACCATGAAGTCGGCCAGGTCGTCGTCACTGATGGGTTTGCAAGCGGTGCCTTGGCCATCGCCAAACAACAAAAAAGCTTGGCCCTGCTTGACGCGCTGCAACTGCCCCGACAAGGACTTGAAAAACGCGGTGGGCCGAACGATGGAATAGGTCAAACCCGAGGCCATCAAGGCCTGTTCAAACGCCAGCTTGGCCTGTTGAAACGCCAGCATGGGTTTTTGCACGCACATGGCCGAGAGCAACACCACCTGCCCCACACCGGACCGCTTGGCCGCTTCCAACACCTGCACATGCGCTTGGTGGTCCACGCGCCAGGCATCCGCAGGCAAGCCGGTGCGTGAGGCCATGCACGACACCAGCACATCGAATTGGGGGCCTGCAAAACCATCGCGCAGCACAGCGGTGGCGTCACAAGGATCGATCCAGCGCACCTGGGCACCGGCCAATTGGTGTTGAATGGTTTGGGAGGCAGCCAAAGCGTTGGGGCCTTGGCGGGGACGCAGCAAGCACACCACCTCGTGGCCTTGATGCAGCAAGGCGCGTGCGGTGGCCGCGCCGATGGTGCCGGTGGCACCCAACAACATGACACGCATTGGTGAAGCCGGCATCGGAGGGTGCCGCGCGAAAGAGATGGCTTAGCTGCTGTTGCGATTGACGATCAGGATGATCGTGGCCACGATGCTGACCAGTGCTGAAAAGCCGACGATGCCTGCGACGTAAATCGTGGCCGTTTTGTCTCTGATTCGGATGGCGAGTGAATTTTTCATACGTGAATTTTGGCACCGGCTTGGGCCCCGCCGTATCAAGGTAAATCCTTGGTTTTTGTCCACAACAAGGTTTCAAAAAGCACTGTCTTCATGCCAAAGGCAGTGTGTCCCAGTTGGTGGTGTAGTTGGGCGACTTGCGTTCTTGCCGCATTTGCCAGCCCGTGTGCGCCCCTTGGGTGGACACCTTCACCGTGCCGCGCCCATAGCGTTGGTTGAGTTTGTCCAAGGTATTCATCAAACGGGTATCGGTGGCTTGGGCCGGCTCGAGCCAATCGGTTTGATAGCGCCCCACCGGCGAGATGTCGCCCAGCATGACGCCCGCTTTTTTGTACGCATAGCCGGGCTTGAACATGCGCCCCACCAGGTGGTCGGCCCAGCGGTTCACCACCAAGCTGTCGTTGGTGGGTTGTGGCAAGGGCACGGTGATGCACGGGTTGTATTGCGGCAGGTCTTTGCGAAAACGGTTGGTGTGCAAAAACACTTGCAGCAACGCGGCATGCGAGCCTTGGGCGCGCAACTTGACGCAGGCATTGGCGACAAAGGTGCTCATGGCGTCCTTCAACACCGCCACATCGTTCACGGTGTTGCCAAACGAGCGGCTGCTGATGATTTGTTGCTTGTCGGGCACCACCTCTTGCAAATCCACACAGGCCGTGCCTTGCAACTCGCGCTGTGTTTTTTCCAGCACCACGCCAAACTCGGCACGCAAGGTCGCCGTGTGCGCGATGCGCAGGTCTTGCACGGTGTAGATGCCATGCTCGGCCAAGCGCGCACTGATGCGCCGCCCCACGCCCCAGACCTCGCCGACCTCGATGCGGCTGAGCATGGTTTCTTGTTGCACCTCGCTCAGGTCGTTGAAATTGAACACGCCTTTGGAACGCGGGTGTTTTTTGGCGATGTGGTTGGCCAGCTTGGCCAGTGTTTTGGTGGGTCCAATGCCCACGCACACCGGGATGCCGGTCCATTGCATCACCTGCGCACGCATTTGGTAGCTGACATCGCGCAGCTTGGGCGTGCCAGTCAGATCAACGAAGCACTCGTCGATGGAATACACCTCGTGCCTTGGTGAATAGTTGCTGAGGATGGACATGACGCGGTTGGACATGTCCGCGTACAACGCATAGTTGGAGCTGAGGGCCAGGATGCCATGCGCTTCAGCCAAGTCTTTGCATTCAAACCAAGGCTGCCCCATGCGAATACCCAGCGCCTTGGCCTCGTTGGAGCGCGACACCGCGCAGCCATCGTTGTTGGACAAGACCACCACCGGCACGTTTTTCAAGTCGGGGCGAAACACCCGCTCGCAACTGACGTAAAAGTTGTTGCAGTCCACCAAGGCCAACTGCGTTGTCATGCGGCCACCGGCTCTAAGCGCAGGCTGTGCAGCATGATGGGTTTGACCAAAATTTTGTAGCTGTCCAAATCGAAATCGGTGGGTTTGAAGTCCACCAGCGGTGCGGCCGCCCCAGCCCGCGAACACCAGGTGCCCAGGTAGCACCAGTTGTTGACGCGGTGTTTTTGCACCCACTCACCCGTGGTTTCAATCAGGTCCACCGGACCGCTGAACGGCCACACCTCCACCTGCGAGTCCACCAAGGCCGACAACAGCCGCGCGTCATGCTCGGCGCGGTCTTCGCGGCCAACGCACACCCCCAAACAGGTTTTGATTTGCAAGCCAAAGCAGCCGCGTGCCGATGTTTTTTCCAAGCCCAAGGTGGCCAAACACAAGCGGTGTTGTTGCGCCAGTTCCTTCAGCTTGCCGGTGGCCGCGTGCCGCGATGAAAACAAACCATACAGACCCGGCGTGGCCCCCAGATGCACCGACTGGCCATCGACGATGACCGGCACCTGGCCTTGCGGCGTGGTGTGCAACTGCAGCGCACACAGGCTGCGCACACGGCGCAAACGTTGATTGAACAAGGGGTGCTGCGTTTTGATGAGCCGCGACTCAAGCAACAAAGCGCCAATTTCACCAGCGGTTTCAATGACATCGATGCGCTGGGTTTGCGCCATCATGCTGGCTTCATCAGGGGCACGCAGGTGGCTCAGGACACGCGCTCGGATGTCGACGCTTTTGCCGATGTACAAAGGCAGTTGGCCTGCGCCTTGAAAGATGTAGACGCCCGCGCCGCGCGGCAAAGCGGCCAGGTTGTCGGGGGCGACGCTCATGCTGACAGCAACACCCGCCATGGTTCAACAGAGTTTGTGGATGTTGTTGGTGACCACACCCCAAACAATGAAGTCGTCTTCTTCTTTGATGAGCCGAGGTGGGTACAAGGGGTTTTCGGCCATCAGCTTGACCACGCCACCCCGGCGGTACAAACGCTTGACGGTGAACTCGTTGTTGAGTTGGGCAATGACGATGCTGTTGTGCTTGGGGTCGATGCTGCGGTCCACCAGCAGCGCGTCACCTTCGTAGATGCCAATGCCGGTCATGGAGTCGCCCTTGACGCGGAAGATGTAGGTGGCGTCTTTGTTGCGAATGAGTTGCTGGTTCAAATCGATGCGCTCTTGCGTGTGGTCAGCTGCTGGCGATGGAAAACCGGCCGGCATGGCGCTGCTGCACACGTCCAGCCACAACTGACTGGACACCACAGGCACCGGCGAAGCATTGGAGATGGACTTGGTCGACATGACGCCATGATACTGGATGGATAAACAGTCTTTTGAATACCGTCGTTCTCAAAGGATGACGCGAAAGCGGCCTCAGACCGCCACGGATAATGAAGCGATGCAACAAGAGATCCGCAGCGCCATCGCGCAACTGGGCCTTGGTCAAGGCCAAACGCTGCGCCAGATGGCGCAGCTCAACGGTGGCGTGTCATCGGACATTTGGCGCATCGACTTCGAGGACCACAGCATCTGCGCCAAGCGGGCCTTGGCCAAGCTCAAAGTGGCCGCCGATTGGCACGCCCCACTCAGCCGCAACGCCTACGAATACGCGTGGTACGAGGTCATGTCGCCCCTGTTTCCCCAAGCCGTGCCCCGCATGTTGGGCCGCGATGAAGCCTCAGGCATGTTTTTCATGTCGTATTTGGACGCCGACACACACCCGGTGTGGAAGGCGCAGCTGCTGCAAGGCCACATCAGCCCCAGGTTTGCCAAGCAAGTGGGCCAAACCTTGGGCCACATGCATGCGGCCACGGCCCACAACGCCAAACTGGCCCAACGCTTTCAAAGCGACGCCGAATTTCATGCCCTGCGCCTAGATCCTTATTTGTTGGCCACCGCCCAACGCCACCCTGCCCTCGCCCCGCGATTGCATGCCCTCTACCAACAAACAGCGAACGCGCACATGGCCTTGGTGCATGGTGACATCAGCCCGAAAAATATATTGATGGGGCCGCAGGGCCCGGTGTTTCTTGACGCCGAATGCGCGTGGTACGGTGACCCGGCGTTTGATGTGGCTTTTTGCTTGAACCATTTGTTGCTCAAAGCGGTGCACATGCCGCAGCACCAAGGCTTGCTGGCCGACAGTTTCACGCAGTTGTCGCAGGCCTACTTGAACCAAGTGAACTGGGAGCCGGTGGCGGTGTTTGAGCAACGCGCTGCCCAACTCTTACCCGCTTTGTTGTTGGCCCGGGTGGACGGCAAGTCCCCGGTGGAATACCTCACCAGCACCCACGCACAAGACCAAGTGCGGCACATCGCCACGCATGGCTTGCAACACATCTACACCCACCTGCAACAGGTGCTTGCCACCACTTTGAAAGCCCTAGCCCCATGAGCCGCATCCAATCCGTTCAAGCCCGCACCGTTTGGGATTCACGCGGCCTGCCCACGGTCGAAGCGCAGGTGACGCTCAGCTCTGGGCAATCCGGTCGGGCCATCGCACCGGCTGGGGCTTCCACAGGTGCGGGTGAAGCCAAAGAATTGCGCGATGGCGGCCACCGCTTCAAAGGCATGGGCGTCGATCAAGCGGTGCGCATGGTGAACGAACACATCGCACCGGCCTTGCAAGGCTTGGACATCCACGACCAAGCGTTGATTGACGAGACGATGTGCCAACTGGATGGCACGGCCAACAAATCGCGCTTGGGCGGCAACAGCACCACGGCCGTGTCGCTCGCGTGTTTGTGGGCTGCCAGTGCGCAGGCAGACCTGCCCTTGTGGCGTTATTTATCCGGCTCCGATGAGGTGACGCTGCCCTTGCCAGAAATTCAAATTTTTGGCGGCGGTGCACACGCCAAAGGCAGCGTGGACTTGCAAGATTTTTTAGCGCTGCCGCACGGGGCCAGCAGCTTTGCCGAGTCTTTGGCTTGGGTGGCCGAGGTCTACCATGCGGCGGGCAAAGACCTGAACCAACGCGGCAAGAACCTGGGCGTGGCCGATGAAGGCGGGTTTTGGCCGCAGTTTGGCTCGAACGAAGGTGCCATCGAGGCCTTGCTCAAAGCGATTGAGCAAGCGGGCTTCAAACCCGGTGAACAAGTCTCGATTGGTCTGGATTTGGCCGCCACGCAATACCACCATGAAGGCGTCTACCACTGGCGCAGCGAAGACCGGCGCTTCGACCGCGATCAACTCTTGCAGGTGTATGAACGCTGGGTCAACGACTACCCCATCGTCTCGATGGAAGATGGGTTTGCCGAAGATGACATCGAAGGCATGCGCAACATGACCGCACTTTTAGGTGAACGCTTGCAAATCATTGGCGATGATTTTTTTGTCACGCACGCCCCGCGCATTGCCGAGCGTGCTGCGTTGGGCGCTTGCAATGCAGTGCTGATCAAACCCAACCAGGTGGGCACGGTCACCGAAACCATGCAGGCCGTGGCCACCGCCAAACAACACCAGTTGGACAGCATCATCTCGGCGCGTTCAGGCGAAACCGAGGATGTCAGCATCGTGCACTTGGCCGTGGGCTGGGGCGTGCCGCAGTTGAAGGTGGGCAGCTTTTCACGCTCGGAGCGCATGGCCAAATGGAACGAAGGTTTGCGCATCGAAGCATCGCTGGGTGTGCACGCTGGGTTTTCAAACCAAAACTTGTTTGCGTGGCTGAACCAGCGCTGACAAATAAGCCCCTTGTTACAGGGGCTTATTGATGATCAGACGGTAGCGACGGCTTCTTCCTCGATCTGCACCACGGGTGTGCGAATCAGGTAGTCGAACGCACTGAGCGCGGCTTTGGCACCATCACCGGCGGCGATGACGATTTGTTTGAAGGGCACAGTGGTGGCGTCACCGGCGGCAAACACGCCAGGCACATTG
>Ga0114968_10004491_pt1 | contig 10400 bp, 10 predicted proteins | sample M_130807_EF_Meta_FD_87020 | JGI IMG/M metagenome (GOLD analysis project Ga0114968, IMG submission 87020) | Freshwater microbial communities from Lake Montjoie, Canada to study carbon cycling - M_130807_EF_MetaG | ecosystem: Environmental > Aquatic > Freshwater > Lake | place: Lake Montjoie... | reverse complement strand
AATTTATACACCGAGATGATCAAGATAGTAATTAAATTTGCCTGAAGCGTAGATTTAACATTGCCCAATTCCAAAAATATTTTTCCAAATCGGCTAGCTTTTCATTATGCCTATGGCATCTTATTGCACCATTTTGCAATGTTAAGAATCCCATTTTATAGTCGCCTCTAACGAGTCTTTGAAGTCTGTAACTTGGAATTTCAATACGTAGGTCATATGTTTGGGACTTATCACCTTCAGAGGTCAACGCTGGAAGATAATGATAAAAATAATTAGGCTCCCCATTAGGCCCTGTTACAACCCACAATACTCTATATGACTCATTTGCCCATACCGAAGTTATGAGATCTAAACTTGACCGAATATCTTTTATATCACCGTGATAATCTTCATACTCATAGCATCGCTCTTTCTTCTCAGCCTCTAATACATCAAACCTTTTTTTTACTGCATATGCTCCAAGCTTTTTGGCATCAAAATCATGGTCACTTAGTTCAAAAGAAATTTCTCTATTATTTATGTTTATAGAATCGCCAGGCCCCATCAAGATAACCTGAAAGGGATCGCCCTGCTCTTTTATGAAATTTTTATAATCTTTTTTATTTGTCTTATGAATGTCATTTGCAAAATATAGTTGCCCTAAATAGCATAGGTCAGTTGCATATGGAACTACATAAGTAGCCCCCATTGCCTTAGCTATTTCGCAGCTATATTTATAACTACTGAACTTTTTATCGTTAGCCAATCTAACCATTTGATCAACTTCAAAATCAAAAAATCCAGGGTAGATTCCCGTCAATGATGTAATTGAAAACATAATATCTATATTATGTTTTTTTCCAATTCTTTTAGCCTCTTCTAGACTGAGAATATTATCGGTTTGAAAAAAAATATTAATGCCGTTAAATTCAACGAGTAAAGATGAATCATGATCACCCTGATCATTAATATACATTTTTGCATTTGTGCTATTTGATAAATTTAATGTCTCACAATGTTTTAACATTAAGATATTTAAAAGCCCATTTGCCTGGACCGCTTTTTCAAAATAAGATGCTTTGAAGTCAGGGATTATTACTTTCGCTCTCTTAACCCGGTTATTTAGTCTTGATAGGGATTCGGGATGCAAATGATCATCATGAGCATGAGATATGTAAATATAATCAACATGGTCTATTTCTTCAGGACTTATCATTGGGGGAGGGTAATGCCAAATATTCCCACCCCAACATGGCCCCGTTAACCATGGATCCATTAACAACTTTTTATCATCAAACTCAGCTAAGATAGCCGCTTGAGCTAAATATGTAATTTTCACTTATGTTTACTTATATGATGACTAGTTTATTTTTTTGAGATAACCATTAGGATTAAAAGTCATCAAAAAACGCTCTCTATTTTTATCCACTTCAAAATTTTTATATTTTTTTATAAATTGCTGCACGGCCTCCCATGGACCTGGTCCATGAGATGAATAAGTGGGGTGACCGTTTAAGTTACTATCTTCAACAATCATGTAACTCCCAACAGACACATATTTTGAAAATAATTCTAATTCTTTTATTACATGCTGCTCAGAATGATCTGAATCTAAAATTACTAGGACTTTTTTTGCAGTTGAGTTATTTACAAAAATAGCTTCCACTAAGCTTGGATCTATACTTGACCCAGTTATATACTCCACTCTTGGGTGATCACGTCTTTCACGCTTGTCAATGTCTATCGTAATTACTTTTCCATTTTGGAGAATATCGCATATTTGCGCTAAATATAATGCACTCCCCCCCATATATGTACCCGTTTCAACAATCAAGTCAGGCTTGATTTCCAGTAAAATTTCTTGGTAAATCCACATATCGAGAGGGCATTTGAAGCAAGGAACGCCCATCCAGGTTGTAGATTTATAAATACTTCCTTTTCCGGATAACCCCATATGGTATAGGTTGTGAAAATCATTAATTATCTTAAGCTCAGCGTCCTTCATTTATTACCCATTTTTAGCATTCTATTTTAGGTTATCTTTTAACAAAATAACAGCGAGCCGGCTCAAAAGGAAGCTTTTTCAAGGCAACATCTTTTCCTTTGAAAAACTCAAGAAATGCTTCCGTTTCCCCCGGCCACATAGGGTTATTTATTTCATCAAATGCTATTATTCCGCCGCTAACAACACGATCATATAGCTGATCTAATACCAACTTTGTTGGTTCATACAGATCAAGGTCAAGATACAGTAGTGATATGAGAGTATGCTTATTATTCATTAAAAATTCAGGCACAGTATTCATAACATCACCTTTGACCAACTCAATTTTTGGTAGATGATTTATCAATCTGTTTACATCAAACAACTCAACTGAACGCTCAATGTCCTTAAAGTGAGTATCAGAAACATTAAAGCCGCCCTTCTTCATTTGTGGTGATTCATACAAAGGACTTCTATCTCTATCGGAAACGCTTGGAAAACCCGCAAAAGTATCAAAGCCAACGACCCTTCTTTGATAGTTATACGGCTCTAAAATGGAGCTAAAGGATGCAAAAGAAAAAAGTCCTGATCCCATGTAAACACCAAACTCAAGAATAGATCCATGCACGTCTTGAACTTGCTTAAACAGCTCCCACTTATATAGATATATTGCCTGCTGCTGGCGTGAGACAAACCTAGGAAAGGATTGTAATTTCTGGGTGATGGTGCCTGAAGCCTCGATAAAATGATTCTCAAGAAAGCTTGTGTAATTATCATTAACTGTGCTACTAAATTTTTTCACTTTATGTCCATTTTGATAGTTAATTATTTAAACCAGTATTGACAGCTATTAGGTCATTTTCTTTATCATAGTAATATCGCCAGGCTTCGTTATTATAAAATCAGCTTGATCGACAACGAATCCAGACTTTTCATACGCCCTAATTGCAGATAAGTTGTTCTTATCTACCCCTAACCCCACTAACCGTATACCCCTGTATTGGTAAAGCCATTCAATACTAGCATTTAACACCTCTGAAGCAACCCCTTTACCTCGCCACTCTTTCTCTCCTATCATAATACCAAAAGTTGCATTCCCATCCTTTATGGATACTGGTTCAAATTTTAAGTTGCCAATATGGTTATTACTATATTTTTCAAAGATACCAAGAAAAAATACATTCTCACAATCTAGCTTTGAAATAACGTACTTCTGCAGATCCATAAGATCCGGTTTTGACTTAGACATTTTGATAAATTTAATAATATCCTCGTCTTTAAACCAGTCTACATATCTTTCTGTTACGTCATCAATTGTGATTGGTCTTAGATAGAATCTTTGTGTAGTTATTGAATCCTTCACTATTTAATTAGATCCCAACACAAGGCCGTACCTTTTTTTATATCCTTATTAACTCTGTGACCCAAAAAATTTTCTTTAAATTTTATTGGAGCACCGTACCCCGGTCTTATTGCTCTTATGTTTTTGTCTGTCAAAACTTCCCCCTCTTTCAAATCCTCAACTATATAAAGCGATCGCCTAAACAATATAGATTTCTCTTCATCCTTGGAAATGCCGTAACTTACTCTTCCCAAAGACTCCCAGGCTCGTCTTGTCTCTATAACCAATTCTGTTAGCTCTGCGGGCTCCAATGAAAATGTGCTATCGACACCACCGTCAGCTCGATCTAAGGTGAAGTGTTTTTCAATAACTGTGGCACCCAAAGCTACGCTGGCGACAGGAACTCCAATCCCCATAGTATGATCAGAAAGCCCTATTTCACATTGAAATAATTCACGCATATGTGGAATAGTCAATATATTCGAATCTTTTGGGCTTGAGGGGTAGCTACTAGTGCATTTTAGAAGGATTAAATCTTGACACCCGGCCTCTCGCGCAGCCAAAACTGCATCGTGAAGTTCTGCAATATTTGCTAAGCCAGTGGAAATAATTAGCGGTTTTCCAGTTTTTGCCAATCGTCGTATTAACGGCAAATCAGTATTCTCAAACGATGCAACCTTATAGCAAGGAACACCTAGACCCTCTAAGAAGTCAACCGAAGTATTATCGAATGGGGTGCTAAAAGCCAAAATACCTAATTCTCGCGCCCTTTCAAAAATATGCTTATGCCACGCCCATGGAGTATGGGCCTTAGCATATAGACTGTACAATGAAGTACCAGACCATAGACTTTGATTATCAACATGAAACTCCCTTTCATTCAAATCTAGTGTCATAGTATTTGGAGTGTAGGTTTGAATTTTCAATGCATGAGCACCTGCTTTAGCGGCACCCTCAACAATCTCCAATGCACGCTCAAGAGACTGGTTATGATTACCGGACATCTCAGCAATAATGAATGGTGGCTGACCCAATCCTATTTTAAAATCTGCAATGTTAATTTCCTGTTTATTATTCATTTATTATTTTTTCAATTTTTATAAGATATCTATTTTCTTTAAACTCAAAAAAAGCTGGAAATCTTTCTGAATCTACTACACGTAACAAATTAAATTGCTCCGCTATAGTTTTATAAGGATCTAATTTACTATCTGCAGGCAATCTTTTAGTCATGTATAAACCAGGGTCTCCAGTTTGCATATAAGGCTCTATTTCAAAGAATCTGTCGACGGCCTCAGTCATTAGCCCCAACTGCGTCTTGAAAAGTTTTTCATTTATCTCAGGGAGAAGCTCATGCCCCGAAAGAAAAAAACTGCCTTTAAGCCATATATTCCCGCTATCTACAATATTCTCGGCCTCTATGAGGCTTACAGTTATCTCATTTTCGCCGTCCAATATCGACCAAATATGTGGGGACCACCCCCTTCGCTTAGGCAAGTCACTTGCGTGAAGCACAAGAGACTTCTTATATTTCTTTCGAGCAGACTCTTTTAATATTTGAGCACAAGAAACAAGGAAGAGAATATCACCTCCAGCCAACTGAGATTTATCATATACGACTGATACAAAATGTCCCTTTGATGAAAATTTCTTTGCCCATTCAATAAGATGCTCAACTATTGGATGACTTTGATTAGTACACAATACAGATATATTCATAATTAATATTTAATTGCCTCACACACCCTAGAAGAACCCAAACCATCAACTAGTGAAGATGCATTTTTTGATATTTCTAGACACATATTTGGGGCATTTAATAATTCAATCACTTTTTTTTCAATACTCAATATGCTTGATTTATTTGCAATCCCCATATATATACCAGCATTAATTAGATGAAGTGACGTAGCGATTTTTGTCTGATTATCTGCCAAGGAGAATATTAGGGAAGGCAACCCCAAGCAACACCTTTCCCAGCTAGTGGATCCTCCCGCTCCAATTGCCAAGTCTGCATTGGCCATCAACTGAGCCATAGCATCTGTTTCAATGAAACAAGAATATTTATGGTCCCTGCAATATTTTTTAACATGCTCCTTCATTGGATGTCGCTCTCCAATCACGACATCAATGGCGAGAGATTTTTTTAATTTGGTCAAAACTCTTATTGCTTGACCAGTATAGTTAAGCTCATCAACACCACCAAAAAATACTAATATTTTTTCAATATTTTTTGTTCGTAGAATTTTTTTTTGTCGCCATAATTCAAATTCATCCCTTAAAAGTGCATAGCGAGGCCCTAAAAACAAACGGCAATTTTTTGGCACTTTTCCATAATATCGGGATTCTAAATCTTCATAAAAATTTTGATCTAATAAAATATCACAATCGTGATTTCGATCCGCCAAATCATCTATCACCATTATCTTTTTTACTATTGAGCGGACTATGCTTTCCCATCGCATATCTATTGCATAGTGATCAATAATCATCCAATCCCAAAAATTATGGCTCAATTTATTGATTGTTTCTGCTGCATCTATTTCTTGGGATGTCCCTAGCCAGCGCGAATGCTTCAAATAACCAGCAAAATCATTTGTTGCATTTTTATCTAAAAATATACAAGGAATTTCATAATCGCGAAGCAACTTTAATAAATGCTCTGGTAAATTTCGACAAATAAAGTGCACTTCCGAACCATACTGTTTTATTTTTTTTGCCAAGGTAAAGCACCGCATAAAATGCCCTGTACCAATTTGATGCGAAGCATCTGTTCTAATTGCTATCTTCATATGAAAATACCGTTTAATTTAAACGCTTAAATCCGCCATGGCATATTGGGCCTTTTAGGAAATTGTTTACATCAGCCCCATCCTCACATTCCTTTATGACATAAAAAATTGAGTCAAGTACTTCAAAGTAATTATCTAGAATTTCATTTGTATGTTCCGTGCATACATAAACACTATTGCCAGATAAATACCCATTTGCTAGCATTTCTTGAGTGATTAGGGTTTTATAAGCTAATGCACTGCGACTTTGAATAGTGAATCCAGCTAATGCAGGTAAGCCCCAATGCTCGATCCCAATTTGATATTTATCTGCGATTTTTTGCCACCCATTACGTATGCAATGGCCTGTTTTAGTAATAGTTTCCCAAGATTTAATTTTCTCCATAACCTCCAGAGTCTTAAGTGCCGCAGAGGGTCCAATGCGCTCAGTCCAAAATGTACTGCTAATAAATGTGGACTGAGCAGCTTCCATCACTTCTCTCTTGCCGATGGTAGCTGTAATACCATATCCATTTCCCAGCGCTTTCCCAAACATTGCCATGTCAGGATATACGCCATATTTTTTATGTAGCCCACCGAATGTCTCGCGAAAACCAGATGTGCACTCGTCAAAAATTAACACAATGTTGCGATCGGTTGCTAGCTTCCGAACTTTCTGCAAGAAGTTATTTTCAGGACCAAGGTTACGAACTACCTCCATTTTAATTACGCCAATATCTTGCGTATTGGCAATCATTTCAAGCTCATTAAAGTTATTATAGTTAAATGGGAAAACTGTATCTTTTAAATTTCGGGGAACACCTTTCGGCTGAAGCCCAGGCAAAAGGTGTCCATCTAAATTTGCGTTATCGCCCAAATTAGCTGATAGATACCAATCATGCCATCCATGATAACCACAAACGGCAACCTTATCTTTTCCAGAGGCGGCACGAGCAATCCTAATCGCAATCGCATTTGCCTCTCCCCCCGATCTTGCCAATCTTGCCATGTCAGCCCAAGGATGGAGCTCAATAAGCTTTTCAGCCAAATATACCTCCTCAGGGCAATTGAGTGTTGACATATTACCTGATGAAATAGTTCGCTGAACTGCGTCATCCACTTCTGAATTTCCATATCCTAGGATATTCGTACCAACCCCCATGATTGACATATCGATATACTCTTTGCCATCTAAATCCCAAACCGTACATCCTTTAGCTTTACTAAAATAAACTGGCCATTGTTCAGGCAAAAACATTTCAGGCCTTTTTGAAAGCAGCATATTTCCGCCGGGAATAACCCTTTTTGCTCGCTTCCACAGTTTTTGACCTGTACTCATTACCCCCCCTTCATTTCTAGATAGGCAATTATTAGCGCTAAATAATTCTGGTGACTCTCTTTGCAATTCAAGAACATCTAACCATGAAAAATCAATCCGAGGAGAAAAATGTTCAAATATTCTATCTACCACATTAAAGTCTGAAATTTCATCTACGGTCCATCTTAGGGCGGATAAATCCTCAGAAAAAAGCATTGATCCAGTTTTAAATTCTCCAGAATTTCTTAAGTATGGAGTTACATGCTCTCTATCAAATAAATCTGAAGTTTTTTCACTTGACTTCTCTAGCGCCGTAAAAGTAAAAACTTCTATATCTAATCCGTCTGGGTAGCTAGGCGGATCTATATTACTAAAGTAATCCACCTTAGACTCTTTAAATTGACGTATAACCTCATCAACTAAATTGGGGTCAACAAGAGGGCAGTCCCCAGTAATTCTAACAATTACATCGGCCTCATAATGTTTAGCGGCTTTCAGATAGCGATCTAAAACATCATCCTCACTACCCCGCTCGCAGGCAAAACCAAGTTGCTGAATATAATCTACAAGAGGCGCATTTAACTCGGCAACCGAGGTTGCTACGACGATATCGCCGATCTCCTTTGACCTTGATAGGCGACTAAGTAGCAACCCGATCATAGGTGTTCCGCAAATAGGCTTCATTACCTTATTTGGCAAGCGAATAGACCCCATCCGAGCCTGTAATATTGCGATTATTTTTATAATTTATACCAGTTAGAGGGATTGATTAAATCTTCATCTTCACACGTTAAGTTGGGTAATTCCCATGGACAAAGTCTGTGTTCAGCATTCAAAATTTCCTGTAGCTGGTTGCATCCATCACAGCCTACAATCACTTGATCAATTTCTGGAAAAGAAAGTGGATATCCCAAAGATGCTTGGAGCGCAGAAAACTTACTATCTCTTAACCACTCATGCCAAGATTTCCACAAAATTTTCCAACGCAAAAACTTAATAGGAATTGAATTTTCCTGCATGAGCAATAATCCCTGAAGAAATGTGGATCGAGTATGCACCTCAATTCCAGCATCTTTCAATTTAAATAACCAACCAGATTGGTATAGCCTGCGATCAATTAAATTAAAAGGAGCCTGAACAATATCGAAGTTAAATCTTGGCATGAGCAGTGAGAGTTCATCTGGAGAGTATATAGAAATACCAAACTTTTTAATCAATCCACTTTCTTTTAAAAACGCCATTTCATCATAAAGTACTGAACCTTCTGAACTCAGTAGATCCTCAGAGCGATGAAGCAATAATCCGTCAATACTCGGTACTTGCAAGCGAGATAATGACCCCTCCACTAAATCTCTTACCCATAATCCTACATTCGCTATTCCATCGGGAATTGCTGGTAACTTGGTTATAACTTTAAAATTTTTAACACCCAAGCTGCCCAAACAAGCTTCACTTTCACCATAGGCAATCGCAGTATCGATGACCTCCAATCGATTGCTCTCCGCCAAATTTAAAATAGACCTAACCTCGTCAGAAGAAACCTGACCCACCTTGTTAGAGATTCCATAAGACATCCCAAACTGAGCTCCTCCCAATGCAAGTCTCACACCAAAAATTCCTTTATGGATTTAACCACATATAGTTGCTGTTCATCCGTCAGACCATAAAATAATGGGATGCTAAGAGCTTTTTCGTAATATTTTTTTGCATCTGGATAGTTATTAACTTCAAAGCCAAGTCTCTTATAAAAAGGCTGTGCAGGAACTGGAATATAGTGCACTTGAGTAACAATTCCCAAGTTTTTCAGCGCCCTCATTAGTTGGCCCCTGGTTATACCTGAGGCCTCGAAGTCAATACTGAGTACGTACAAGTGATGGCCGCTTTGATCTCTTCCGGTGGATTGAGCTGGATGGCAATTTTTCATTCCAGAAAACGCTAAATCATAATTCCGAACTAAATCACGACGTCGAGTTAAAAAAGCTTCAAGCTTCTTAAATTGAGATAAAGCAAGGCCGCATTGCATATCAGTAATTCTGTAATGGAAACCAAGCTCTTGCATCTCATAGTACCAAGGGTTAAGATCGTCACCACTAAAAGCCTCAGATAGAAGATAATACGGATCATCCAATTTATTAATCCCATGACTTCGAGACCTTAATAATTTTCTATAAATTTTAGCATCATTGGTTGTAATCATCCCTCCCTCACCTGCAGCGATTGTTTTTACAGGATGGAAAGAAAAAGTAGTCATCAATGAATACTCACAACATCCAACTCTCTTACCATTGGCATAAGTTGCACCAAGTGCGTGAGCTGCATCTTCAATAACTACCGCGCCAAAATTGTCTGCCAACCCTTTTAGTGCGACCATATCACAAGGCAAGCCCGCAAAGTGAACCGGTATAACAGCACTAACATTTGAATTTTTTCTCATCACCGCATCGAGCGCACGTGGGGATATGTTTATAGTTTGAGGATCTATATCTGCAAAACGCACATCGGCCCCAACATAAATTCCTGCATTAGCGCTAGCAACAAAAGTTATTGGACTGGTAACTATCGAAGTACCAGGACCAACACCTGCAGCCAATACGGCAAGATGAAGTGCAGCGGTACCACTTGAAACTGCAATTGCATACTTAGCGCCCACGTAATTTGCTATAGCACACTCAAAAGCCTCAATCGCAGGGCCTTGAGTTAATTGCCCCCCCCTCAGAACATCCACCACAGCCTGGATATCATCTTCATCTATAAAATGTTTTCCATATGGAATCATAATGCTCTTATCTCCTCGAGATTCCCATTTAATTCTTGTTGACGCAGCCTAGTTATGTGCTGATCTATTTCGCCCACATGTCTACCAAGAAAATTAATCAACTTTATATTTGAAAGACTCATATCATGCGGACGTGTAACAAGATTGGGTTGATCGATAATATGTCCCGACATTATTAGACGATAGTCCAGATTAAATTTTTCGGCAATTTTTAGGCCAAACTCATACTT
>Ga0114968_10004487_pt1 | contig 10402 bp, 8 predicted proteins | sample M_130807_EF_Meta_FD_87020 | JGI IMG/M metagenome (GOLD analysis project Ga0114968, IMG submission 87020) | Freshwater microbial communities from Lake Montjoie, Canada to study carbon cycling - M_130807_EF_MetaG | ecosystem: Environmental > Aquatic > Freshwater > Lake | place: Lake Montjoie... | reverse complement strand
GCTCCGGCGCACTGAGTTTTTCAAGGGCGATGGACGGCAGGATGACGGTGAGCGCGAGGTCGAGAAGTGGGTGGGGCTGTTTTTGGGTCACTGAATACTGTGGAATGACGAATGACGAATGTCGAATGACGAATGACGAATGACGAATGACGAATGCGTTGGGAGAGCCGCCGAGTGGATCCGCCTGCAAATTCTCAGGTCTTCCACCCAACATCGGCCAGCGGGCCTATCATGACCCAGAACGAGCAGGACGCGGACGATCCAGTCCCCTCACGCTCCGCGCAGCTTGGACACGTCGTAGAGCGACAGCATGGCGGCAAGGACTTCGTCCTTCTTACCTTGCTTGAGCTGATCAAAGGAGACGTGCTTGCCGGGGAGGAGTTTGAAGTGGCCGGAGCGGGTGCGGCGCAGGGCGCTGAGGTGGGCACCGCAGCCGAGCTTCTGGCCGACGTCATGCGCATACGTGCGGACGTAGAAGCCTTTGCTGCACACGACGCGGAAATCCACGAAGGGCGGCTCAAAGCGGGTGATCTCGTAATCGTACACGCGGACGAAGCGGGGCTCGCGCACGACTTCCTGGCCTTTGCGGGCGAGCTTGTAGAGCGGGACGCCGCCGATCTTGATGGCGGAGACCATGGGGGGCATCTGGTAGAAATCCCCCTTCATGGTGTCAAAGGCGGCCTTCACCTGCTCCAGCGTAAGGTCTGCGGGCACGGGCTTTTCTTCCACGGTTTCGCCTTCGGCGTCCTGGGAGTTGGTGGTCTTGCCGAGGGTGAGGGTACCGACGTATTCCTTGTCCTCAGACATGAGGAGATCGGAAAGGCGGGTGCCGTTTCCAAGCACGAGGATGAGCATGCCAGTGGCCATGGGGTCGAGCGTGCCGCAGTGGCCGATCTTCTTCATGTTCAGGCAGCGCCGTGCGACGGCCACCACATCGTGCGAGGTCATGTCCTGGTCTTTGTCCACCAGGAGGACACCGCTAATCAATTCGTCTGACTTCATGTTCGAGTGCTTGCAAAAATTTGTCTGCTGCTGCGCCGATGGGGCCTTTCATGCGTGCGCCTGAGGCCATGCGATGACCACCGCCGCCAAACTGGGCGCAGACGGCGGAGACATCGACGCGGTTGTCCTTGGAACGCGAACTGACGCGCACCTTGCCACCGGGGATGTCTTCAAAAATGACGCAGGTGATGACGGAGTCGATCATGCGCAGGGTGTCGATGAGGCCCTCGGTATCGCCGGGCTCCATGGAGATGGCGTCCATGACTTCCTGCTTGAGCTGCCAACTGACGATGCGTCCCTCGGCACGAAACTCCATGTGGTTGAGCATGTCGCGCATGAGCTCCAGGCGGCGCACGGGGTAGCTCTGATAGATGAGCTTCGCTAGGTGGGCGGTGTCCAGCCCGGCATCGATCATCTCCGCCACGATGCGATGCGTGCGCGCATTGGTGCTGGAATACTGGAAGGAGCCGGTGTCCGTGGAGATGGCGATGAAGAGATTCTGCCGCACGGCATCGTCGATGGGCAGGCCGTGCTCGCTGAGCAGATTGTAAATGATCTGCCCGGTGGCGGGTTCAGAAGAGACGATTAAATTGAGCGCGCCGTAGCCCGGGTTGGCCGGGTGGTGATCGATGTCCACCAGCAGCGGTGCGGCATCCAGCAGGGCCTTGGTTTTCTCCCCCACGCGCTCATGCGTGGCGGTGTCCAGCGCGATGGCGAGGTCGATGTTCAGCGGCTCGGCGCCGGGCTGAATGACGGTGTCGGTGCCGGGAAGGAAGGTGAGGTTGGCAGGCACGCCATCTTCCAGCATGGCGATGACGTCCTTGCCCATGGCCCGCAGGCTGAGCGCGAGGCCGAGGACCGAGCCCACGGCATCCCCATCCGGCCTCACATGCGCGACGATGGCGATGCGCTGCGCAGAGCGCATGGCGGCGACGATTTCGGCGGTGGTGGAGTTGGCAGGCATCCGGGGGGTAGGCACAAAGCACCGCCGCTGCAAAGCTGCAAGGTGAAGATGCGGGGGTGGGTGGAAGTTTGGGGCGGGGCAGGCTCTCGACAGCTTTGTTTTTCTTTCCATATTTCAGGTCTGCTGAGCAGTGCCCCAAGACCATGACGAAGTTGCGTTTCATTCGGAATCTCATCGGCGCAGTGCTCCTTGTCGGCGTCGGGTTCCTGGCATGGTTCGACTACGATCTTCATGAGTCCATGAAGACTGATTTCTGGAATCGTGATGGCAAACCCGATGCCAAGGCCATGAAGCGGCATGCCGATGGTAATTATCCAGATTCCATTTTTCGGGTTGTCGAGGTTGGCAACTCCTCCCGAGCCAATGGTGACGGTGAGGAATTGGCCATCTTCTGCTTTCCCCCCACAGATGTTTCGAGGATGAAGGCCTGGCTTGGACATTCAGTGGAGTGGACAGCAGGCTTTCCCGAATTAGTCGGTTGGCGCTGGCATATTGAGCAAAATGCGCCGCGTGATCTGGTCATCGACCAGACAGCGCGTCCCGAGGACCTCATTCACATTCCAACATCACCGACAAGTGGCCACTGCACCCTGATCGACGTGGTACGCGGCATCAGCTACGAGATCAATATCCGCATGTAAGCCAAACCCCTGCCCCATGAAGCCCCTTATCGCCGATCAACTCATGGCGAGCCTGAGCCGCTGGAACACCGCCTGCACCCTCAGCGATCAGCCCGAATACCGCACCTGGCTCACTTCACGCTTTCCGCACTGGCCATTCGCCGAAGATTTCAGCCGCTTTACAGCGGAGACATTGGATGACACCGGCATGGACATGCTTTGGAAGGACGACCTCGCATGCATCGGCTGGCAGACGCCAGCAGGCGTCATGGGCACCCCAGACGAGTTTGTGCGTGAGGGGCTTCTCGTCATTGGCTCCAGTCCTGATGGGAACCCTCTCGTAATTAACACCCACGAAGCCTCCGGCCTTCAGATGGGCTTCGTTTCGCACGAGGTGCTCTGGGAGCAAGAGGCAGCGCCACGAGCCGCCTTTAGGCCGTGGCCCGATTCGTTGCTGGTCTTTCTCGACAAGCTGTGGGCCGATCCAGGCAAGGTACATATCTAGTTCACTGTAGGTCGAGCGGCCTTTCGGTTCACCAGCCCCACCCTCCGGTAGGGTTACACCCCATGCAATTGGCTCTGCGGGTAAGCTATGGATCGTGGGGCCCCAGATCCACAAGGCCGTCGCAGGCCGGGGCTGCGAACGAAGAATGACTGCATGAACGAACCCATCACCCCGGCGGATCGCATCGCGGCCAAAGAAAACTTCCGCAACACGGTGCGGCAGTTCCGCTCCATCACCCGGGCGTTCTTCAAATCGGAGCGGCGTGGTAAGGCACGTGGCTGGCTTGCGCTGCTGCTCGCGCTCTCGGTGGCTTACATCGGCGTCATCGTGCTCACCAGCTACGCGGGGCGGGATCTCATCACGGCCATCGAGAAAATGGATTCCGTGGCCTACTGGGAGGCCATGGGGCGCTATGCCGCCACCTTCGTGGTGGCCATCCTGATCAATGTCTTCTACCGCTGGACGCAGGAGACGCTGGCGCTGCTGTGGCGGGAATGGATGACGCAGCACCTGATCAAGCGCTACTTCAACAACCGCGCCTACTACCGCCTGCGCGGCTCCGAGAGCATCGACAACCCGGACCAGCGTATCAGCGAAGACGTGCGGAATTTCACCTCCGACTCCCTCACCTACGCGCTGATGCTGGTGAACTCCGTGATGACGCTCATCGGATTCTTCGGCGTGCTGTGGAGCATCTCCGGCATGCTGGTCAGCGTGGCGCTGGTGTATGCGACGTTTGGCACCTTCATGTGTTTCGTCATCGGTCGCAGACTGGTGTCCCTGCAATACGAAAAATACCAGAAGGAGGCCGACTTCCGCTACGGGCTGGTGCGCATCCGCGACAATGCGGAGTCCATCGCCTTTTATCGCGGGGAGAAGCGCGAGCACCGGGACCTGGTACACCGGCTTTCCGCCGTCGTGGGAAACATGCGGACCATCATCTTTTGGAACCGCAACCTGGGCTTCTTCCGCAACAGCTACAACTACCTCGCGCTCATCCTGCCCATCCTCATCGTGGCGCCCATGTTCATGAACGGGTCAGCGCCTTTTGGCGTGGTGACGCAGACGATCGAATCCTTTGCGCAGGTGCTCGGCGCGGTGTCCATCGTGGCGAACAACTTCGAAGACCTCAGCACCTACCTGGCCGGCGTGCAGCGCATCGGCATCCTGTGGGATGACCTGGACGACTTCGATGCGGAAGAAGAACGCAGCGCACGTGAAAGCCTGCAGCAGCTGGATGAAGCGGGAAGCACGGTGAAGCTGTGCAAGCTCACCGTGCTCACGCCTGACAAGGCCAAGGTGCTGGCGAATGAGCTGACCTTTGAGCTGGGCCCCAGTCAAAGCCTCATGATCATGGGCGCGAGCGGCACCGGCAAAAGCTCTGTGCTGCGCACCATCGCCGGCCTGTGGCCCGGCGGTGCGGGAGCGCTGGAGCGCCCCGCGCTAAAGCACCTCATGTTTCTCCCGCAGCGCCCCTACATGGTGCCTGGAAATCTGCGTGACCAACTGCGCTACCCAGACCACAACGGCAATGTGGATGACGACACCATCCGCCGTATTGTCGAGCAGGTGAACCTCTCCGATGTGCTCGTCCGCGTTGACGGCGATCTGGAGCGCGTGATCGACTGGACGAACGTGCTTTCCCTCGGCGAGCAGCAGCGCGTGGCCTTCGCCCGCCTCTTCCTGCGCCAGCCGAAGTTTGCCTTCCTGGATGAAGCCACCAGCGCGCTGGACGAAGACAATCAAAGCCGCCTCTACGGTCTCCTCCGCGCATCCGGCATCGGCTTCATTAGCGTCGGCCACCGCGAGACGCTGCGACCGTTTCACGAGCATGTGCTGCTGCTGAAGAGCGTGGGCGAATGGGAGCTGAGCGGGCGGGGCCAGACTAGGCCTGATGTTCGAGATACTTGAGCACGGCTTCGGTGCGGGAGCGGACGTGCAGCTTGGCGTAAACCGATTTGATGTATTCACGCACGGTCTCGTAACTGATGCCGAGCTCATAGGCGAGCTCCTTGGGCACCATGCCCTGGGCGAGACGCTCGATGATCTGGCTTTCGCGGGGGCTGAGGCCGGGAATGTCCTTCTTTTTCGGCGTGGCGGGCGTCTGGAAGGATTTGATGAGCAGGCGCGCGATATCCTGGCTCAGCGGCGCGCCACCTTCGCTGGCCTGGCGGATGCCGACGGCGATTTCGTTGGGACTGGCGGATTTAAGCAGGTAGCCGTTCGCACCGGCACGGAGGGCCTCGAAGACTTTGTCCGGATTGTCATGGATGGTGAGGACGACAAAGGCGGTCTCGATCAAACGCGGTGAAAGCTGGCGGATGAGCTCGACGCCGGAGATTTTTGGCAGTTCGAGATCAACGACGACGACATGGGGCCGACTGTCGATAAGCGGCTTCACCGCTTCCTCCGCTGTGGCCCAGGTGCCGGCTAACTCAAAACCATAAGATGGCCGCTGAATGAGCTTTTGCATGAACAGCCGCAAGGTGGCGTCATCTTCGATGACTGCGACACGGAGGGGCTTCAATGCGGGGGAGTGGCTGATGGGCTCGGACATTCCACCAACTAACGGCACTGTTGCCGGAATGAGCAAGGTGATTTGGTGCGCTGCTTTTGATGGGCGGTCTCCTGCCGTTGTCGAGTCTGCCCTCAGGGCTATTCTTTGGCACCGGCCTGGGAGTCCTAGCTGAGGCACAGCATGAGCTTCCTGAGTTCCGGTGTGGAGGACTCGTACGACTGCTTCAACTGCGTGATGAGGCCGCACTGGCTGGAGCGAAGATTTTTTTCGGTGGTTTGCTCCAGTTCGCGGCTGAGGGCCTGGATGGACGTGAGGCCAAAGAGAGAACTGGTACCTTTGAGGGAGTGGGCGGTGCGCCGCAGCGCTGCCTGATCGTCGGTGCCTGCGAGCTGTTCGAGTTCCAGGATGCGCTCGGGCGTGTCTTTGAACCAGTTTTCGATGAGTTCGAGAGTGTTTTCAGTGCTGAGTTCATCGGCAAGCTGCTGGAGGGCATCTCGTGCAGCGGAGGTGTCCGCAGCGGTCCATGGCGGTGTTGAGGCTTCAGCGAGGACATGCACATGGTTCAGCGCTTCCAGGAGCGTCTTGGAGCGGAGCGGTTTGGCGACGTAGTCGTCCATGCCGACAGCGAGGCAGCGCTCGCGTTCACCTGCTTGGACATTGGCGGTCATAGCGATGATGCGGCAGCGCGGGCGTTTCCATTGCGGGCTGGCTTCGAGCTGGCGAATGGCACGGGTGGCTTCGTAGCCATCCATGTTGGGCATGTGGCAGTCCATGAGGATGCCGTCATAAAAGCCGCTGGCAAAGCGCTCCACGGCGACTTCGCCATCGCGGGCGACTTCTCCAGGGTAGCCGTTTTTTTCGATCATCATCATGGCCATGCGCGCATTCACCTCGTTGTCTTCGACGAGGAGGAGGCGGGGTTTGATGCCGCCGACTGGCGGGTGTGGTGCGGTTGCTGCGCGCATGTCTTGTTCGTTTTTTGCGAGGTTCCTCTGGGTTTCGACGGCACGCAGGGGCAGCCGCACCCAAAAGCGCGATCCTTTGTGGCGCTTGCTTGCAACACCGATGGAGCCGCCCATTAAATCGACTAGACGTTTGCTGATGGCGAGTCCAAGGCCGGTGCCGCCAAAGCGGCGCGTGGTGGAACTGTCCACCTGAGTGAAAGGCTGGAAGAGCTGGCTTTGCTGCTCCTCGGTCATGCCGATGCCGGTGTCCGTGACGCTGATTTCGAGGTTCACGTGTTCGGCCGAGGTGGAGCTCAGGCAGCAGACTTCGATGCGAATGCTGCCTTCATCGGTGAATTTGATGCCATTGCCGACGAGGTTCATGAGGATCTGCCGAAGTCTGCCGGGATCTCCCAGGAAGGAGTCTGGCGTGTGGGGAGCGATACGGACCACGAGGCCGATGTGACGTGAAGCGGCCTTGTGCTGCAGCAGATCAACGACACCGCTAATGACTGAATCCAGCCGGAAGGCTTCTTCCACCAGCACGATTTTGCGTGCTTCGATTTTGGAGAAGTCGAGAATGTCCTCAATGATGGTCATGAGGGAATCGCCGCTGTGGCGCACGGCATCGATCATTTCGCGCTGCTTGGGAGCAAGCTCGGTGTCGAGCAGGAGAGACGACATGCCGATGATGCCATTCATGGGCGTGCGGATTTCATGACTCATGGTGGCGAGGAAGTCACTCTTGGCCTGGCTGGCGGCTTCGGCTTTTTCTTTTGCGACCTTGAGCTCACTTTGGGTGCGCTTGAGTTCCGTGATGTCTGACTGCACGGCAATGTAGCGCTCGACGATGCCATCCTTGCTTTTGATGGGGGTCACATGAAACTCCACCCAGTAAGGCAAGCCCAACTTGGTGTAGTTGAGAAGCTGCGCCTGAAAGGATTCCCCCTGGCGTAGTTTTTGTCCGATGCGGGCAGTCATTTCCCGATCGGTGTCAGGTCCCTGCAAGACCCTGCCGGGCTTGAGTCCGACGACTTCTTTGAGGGTGTAGCCCGTGTGTTTGACGAAGGCTTCGTTTACCCATTCGAAGCGGCCGGAACCGTCGGTGATCACAACGAGGTTGTCGGTGAAACTTGCCACTAGAGAGAGTTTCTCGAGTTCCTGCTGGTTTCGCCTCTGCTTGGTGACGTCATGCATGGACCCCACAATCCCGGTGCCATTCAATGCGGAGATGGCGATTTCCATGCAGACGATGCCGCCGTCGGAGCGACGCATGTGGATGGCAGGGCGGGCCGGTCTGGATGCAGCACCCTCTTGGATGATCTTTGCCAGCAAGGGCCGGTCCTGTTCTACGACGTAGTCACTCAAGCGAGTCTCTGCGGACGCTTCGAGGGTGTAGCCCAGGGTGTCCGTCCAGGCTTTGTTCATGAAGACGAGTTTGCCAGCGCCATCGGTCTCGAATACGACCTCAGAAAGACACTCCACACGCCGCCGCATCCGTTTCTCGGACTCGATCAGAGCCTCGGTGAGGCGATAAGTCGCCTCAACATGGATGTCTGTCAGCAATGTGGAATGGTCTTTCATGGACGAGTCGCCTGCACAGCAGACCAAAATCGTGTGCGCACTAGGCCGCGAGCGCAGCGGCCATCAGTCCAGCAACGGGCATCTCTGCCTTGAGCTTTTCGTTGGTCGCCACTTCGCCATAAAGGGGGAAGACATGGCTGCAGAAGAAGTCCTGCTCCACGGGGGTGCGCGCAGAAGTGCAGTCGGAGAGGATGTTCACCTTGTACCCGCGCTCGTATCCGGCACGACCGGTGGAGTCGATGCACAGGGAAGTGACCATGCCAGCCACGAGGAGGTTCTTCATCCCGCGCTCTTTGAGAACGTCTCCGAGGTTCGTGGCTGAAAAGGCGTTAAAGCCGACCTTGCCGGAGACATAGGTGATGCGGTCGCCAAAGGCGAGGAGTTCGGGAATGGTGTCGGCACCCACGGAGCCTTCTTTGAAGGCACCGACTTGCTTGATAGTGTCCAGAATGCCCACCGAGTTTGCCAAGGCCCTGTAATCGGGTTTGAGGATGATCGGCGTGGAGATGATGGTCAGCTTCGAAGCGGCGTAATGCTTGATGAGGTCAAGGGTATGGTCGAGGGTGCGGTCAACCCGATCCGCTTCTTCCACCACACCGCGAAGGATGCCATTTGCGGCAAAGTAGTCGTTTTGATAGCCTACGAGAATGAGTGCGGTGGATGCGATGTCGAGCATACGGATGGAATGATTGAGTGTTTGTGGTTCCTGGTTCTTAGTGGCGCACGGTGGTGCGCACTCATTCATCGCTGCCAGCCAGGAGGCATCATCCTCCGCAGTTGAGGGGGGGGGGGCTTTTATGCGGCGGAAAGCCTGTGCTAATTCAGACTTAGCATGAGCTTCCGGAGCTCCGGCCCGACGGACTCGAAGGACTGCTTCAACTGCGCGATGAGGCCATGCTGGCTGGTGCGGAGGTTGTCCTCGGCGGTTTGCTCCAGTTCGCGACAGAGGCTGTAGATGGCAGTGAGACCAAAGAGAGAACTGCTGCCTTTCAAGGAATGGGCGGTGCGCCGCAGCGAGACCTGGTCGTCGGTGCCGGCGAGTTGTTCGAGTTCAAGGATTCGCTCAGGCGTATCTTTGCACCAGTTTTCGATGAGTTCGACGGCGTCAGCGGCGCTGAGCTCCTCCGCGAGCTGCCGGATGGCGGCCTCTGCGGCGGAGGCATCATCTACAGACCAGTGGGGAGCGGCGGTGTCTGCGGTGGTTTCAGGGAGAACAAAGACGTGATGCAGCGCTGCCGTGAGCATCCTGGCTCGCAGGGGTTTGGAGACGTAGTCGTCCATGCCAGCGGCAAGGCAGCGCTCGCGCTCACCAGCCATGACGTTGGCCGTCATGGCGATGATGCGGCAGCGCGGGCGCTGCCAGAGCGGGCTGGCTTCGAGCTCGCGAATGGCGCGGGTGGCTTCATAGCCGTCCATGTTGGGCATGTGGCAGTCCATGAGGATGCCATCATAGACGCCGCTGGCAAAACGCTCCACGGCCTCTTCGCCATCGCGGGCGACTTCGGCGGGGTAGCCGTTCTTTTCGAGCATCATCATGGCCATGCGTGCATTCACCTCATTGTCCTCGACCAGGAGCAGGCGCGGCTTGATGTCGCCGGCGGTCGATGGCGGTGCGGGTTCTTCGGGGACGCACAGGCCGTCCTTGATCTGGACGTTCTGGCTTTCGACGACTCGCAGCGGCAGCCGCACCCAGAAGCGCGAGCCTTCGTGGCGCTTGCTCTCGACGCCGATACTGCCGCCCATTAACTCGACCAGACGCCGGCTGATGGCGAGGCCGAGGCCCGTGCCGCCGAAGCGGCGTTTGCTGGAGCTGTCCACCTGCGTGAAGGCCTGGAAGAGCTGGCTCTGCTGCTCCGCCGTCATGCCGATGCCGGTGTCGGTGACGCTGATTTCAAGACTCGCGGGGCTGGCTGCGGTGGCGGTCAGACAGCTCACCTCGATGCGGATGCTGCCTTCATCGGTGAACTTGATGCCGTTGCCGACGAGGTTCATGAGGATCTGCCGAATGCGTCCGGGATCGCCCATGAAGGAGTCGGGCACATCGGGGGCGATCCGTACGATCAAACCAATATGGCGTGAGGCGGCCTTGTGCTGGAGGAGATCGATGACACCGCCGATGACGGAGTCCAGCCGGAAGGCTTCCTCCACGAGGTCGAGCTTGCGGGCCTCGATTTTGGAGAAGTCGAGAATGTCCTCGATGATGGTCATGAGTGCATCGCCGCTCTGGCGCACGGCATCGACCATCTCGCGCTGTTTGGGGGCGAG
>Ga0114968_10004478_pt1 | contig 10415 bp, 9 predicted proteins | sample M_130807_EF_Meta_FD_87020 | JGI IMG/M metagenome (GOLD analysis project Ga0114968, IMG submission 87020) | Freshwater microbial communities from Lake Montjoie, Canada to study carbon cycling - M_130807_EF_MetaG | ecosystem: Environmental > Aquatic > Freshwater > Lake | place: Lake Montjoie... | reverse complement strand
GGCACTCAAGGTGATGAATCCAAAGATGATTCACAGCACCTTTATGGAGACTGTCCACACTGAATTCAAGGACCCTATCATGCGCCAAGATGAGGACTATCTTGTACGCCGCGCTCATGAGATTCTGGAGTCACAGTACTCCGATATGGCGTTTGCCTTCTGGATTTTCGATAAGCACTGGAAGACAATGAGTGACACCAATAAGAAGGCAGTTTGGACGCATTGCAAGGTGCTGATTATCTTGGCAGAGAAGGTTTTGGCTGCGAAGACAGCCTAAGTCTTCAGCTATATATTTTTGTATCATGAATCATGACATAAAAATATTTCTACCGTCAAATAACAAATTTAAGAACCTCCCAGGAGGGGTACTTAAATTTAGTATAAGACGTTATGGTTCTGATTAACGACGGTATTTTCTAGTTTTGCTCTTTCTTCTGCTGTTTCTTTTGCCTCCTGTTTGCCTTTTGCAACGCCTTTGTGGTTTATCGCCTTTAGGTTTTTCCGTATTAGGATTTTTGTTATAAGTCGACCAAGAACTTCTAGCATTAATAGGAGTTCCTTCGACATATCCAAAACTGATACTTTCAAGATATTTTACTACGTCGTATAATTTTTTAGAACAAGCAAGATTGTATAACTTTTCTGTATCATTTTCAAGTAAAGGATTTGTTCCACCATCATCCATAGCGGCAATAATCACGTTTTGGTCGGGATTAGGCATGTTTATCATAAGGCTGATTCTTTTAAAACTAGCTGTTGCATTATTACTGACCCGCTCACTCACATGGTTATAATTAGCATTTGGGTCAATTGGTACTGAAATTCTTGTGTTATTATTCTCACCCATCCTACATTAACCAAAGACTTTCAAATTCTGATTGTCTTACTTAAGAGTTATTTTCGGTACAAAGTCAGACATGAGCAAGAAGCAGCAAGAACAGCCAACATTCAAAAAAGTGTATGCGCAGTACATGTGCGAAATGGGTTTGACATTTCCCGAGCTTGAAAAGGCATGTGACCGCGCGCTTTCCTTAGGCTCATGGCGCGACTACAACAAGGCAGTAGCGCCGATTCTTCACCAGATTGCCACACGTGACGATAGTGTTTTTAATGATGCCGGGATACAAATTGCACCCAAGGTTTTAATGACCAAGAAGATGTGGGCTACAGCGGGCAAAGACACACAAAAGGCTATTTGGGAGTTCATGAGCAGTCTTGTGCTTTTAGCGACCTTTGAGGAGAAGAAAGCGGCTGCCTCAGCCCAGGAACCTGGTGTTAAGCGTAACACTGTTGAGGAGCCCGATTTTAGCAAGTTTTTCGATGTGTCAGGCGCTGACGTAGATTTGAAGAAGATGTTTGAGGGTTTAGGCTCTCAGTTTTCCGACAAGTCCTTCGGCAGCTTCTTTGAAGGCATTAAGGGTGCCGCTGAGAATTTCAAGGAGAAGTTTGCGGACATGAGTGGTAACATGCCTAAGATTCCTGAGCGCCTATTCAAGGGTCACATTGCACGTATTGCGCAGGACCTTGCCAGTGAATTCAAGCCCGAAGATTTCGGTTTGTCACCTGAGCTCCTTGAGTCCAAGGACACTGGTGCCACATTTGAGTATTTGCAGCAGATTTTTACCAAGAATCCCGACCTGCTGATGAAGGGTGCTAAGAAGATTGCACAGCGCATCCAGGACAAGCTCAAGAAGGGTGAAGTGCGCCGTGAGGACCTTGTTGCGGAGGCGGAGGAGCTAATGAAGGAATTCCAGGATAACACAATGTTCAAAGACATTTTTGAGCAGCTGGGTTCACAGCTTCGCGGTATGGGCGGTGATTCTGGTGCCAACAGCCAATCTGAGCGGTTGCGTAAGACACGTGAGCGCCTACGGAAGAAGGCTGAGGAAAATAAGAAAAAGAAGGAGGGTGGTGGTCAGTAATTTTTTTCTCACTTGATAGTAATGATTCCTAAAGATTTGGTTAGGGCAAAATCGTTCGCTACCGCTAACTTTGATATGTTAATGAAAATTAAGCTTGGTTTAGTCAGAGCAAGTGACAAAGCTGCTGCACAGTCTGTTGAAAATGCATTAAAAGCAAAGGCTGCGGCAGTAAGATTATTTAGTTCTGATGCATCCGATAAACAGAAAGACAAGGCTATTAGTGCAGCTGAAAAGGCACTAGTTTATTCCGAAGCATTAGTTTATCCTTTTGATAAATTTATCAAATTATAAGACGTTACAAAAAGTTAAATTTTGAGTTACTAACTCCAAACTTAAATAATAAATGAGATTAGAGGCTAGCATGACTGATATAAATTCATGTGCACATTTCTGGGCTGATAAACCCAATGTTTTATTTGAAGATGCATGGGACTTTTTCCCATTTTCTAAGAAAGCTGTCGTATGCTCAACAAATGCGCTTAATAGTTTAACGCGATTCGGTATATATTTGGGTGTAGCGCTGTATATATTGACAAGCAAAGGCGTTTATCTTGGCATCCCGGTTCTTGCTGCGATTTTTGCAGTGGCTCTCTACTACGGAATGAAGAGCAACAATGCGCTACGTCAAGCTCCTGAGATTGTTGAAAAACCCAGTTTCAAAGAGGGCTTTGCTAATAATAATATAATAGAAGGAAGTGCCGCAGCTGATAAAATTATAGTTGATATCATTGGCAGCTCAGAGCGAACGGTGCCGTCTAAGCCCAACCCATTCATGAATGTTCTTATCAATGAGATTTCAGACTATCCCAAAAAGCCCCCTGCTAAGTATCTTATAAGTTCTGAAACAAGTAGCCTTTTAGAGTCACAATTTGAGAATAGAGTCTATGCCGACCCAGGTGATGTATGGAATAGAAACCAGGGGCAGCGTGAATTCTACACAATGCCTTCTACTAGCACTCCAAATGACCGCGACAGCTATCAAAACTGGTTATATCGTGTTCCCGGTAAAACATGTAAGGAGGGCAACACTGCTGCCTGCACTACACAGGGCAGCGACGGCTCACCTATTGTGTATCTAGGCGGATAATGATAAGCTTACAGTTAGTTTTAAACTCAAATGCCATCAATGTTTGATGACATTTGACGGTGGATTCATAAAAAAGGAGTATCTGATAGATATAGGAGAATGTCGTCCACAAATACTGTTCCAAAAATGGATGCATTCAAGCCAATGCCAGGTTCATTCAAAATTAATGCCTTTACACGCGAACATGACGATGTTTGCTCATACAACCACGATTATCGTGAGTCTGTTGGTCCCGGCAAATATGCTGTAACAAATCTTGTTCCTGACCGTGCCACAGTGGTCCCCCAGGCGCTTTCCAATCCTACAGTTATTGCCGCTGAGGGCTTCGGCTTTGACATGCAAAAGATTGACGACGACAGTGTTTTAAGAAACAACCCGACACTTGAAGGACGCGCCCGCTGCCCGTTAAGAGTTCAGTCCCGGCCATTTGCGACTGTTCCTTTCATGGCATCCGGTCGCGGTAACCAGGAATTAGAATCCAGACTCCAGCAATCCGAATTCGTTCGCACTGGCAAGGATTGTGGCACGGTCACAGAAGTCTTCTTCTCTACACAGTTTTACCCGCTTATCCCCCACCTTCAATCAAATATCCAAAATCCCAGAAATTTAGTTCCCGAAGTTGCTGCAAATGGATGGATACACGGCGGCATTCCCAGTCGTCAATACGTGCGCGACCTGAATGTTTAGGCTGATTTCAAATAAATATAATTACTTGCATTTTCATTGTAAATAATTATATGGGACAGAAAAAAATCGGCTAGATACCCAGAGAGATGAGTTCTAACACGTACGCCGAACTACCCAAGAAAGGAGAAATCATCAACCCCGCTTCCCAGACCCCGCTGTGGACTCTCAACTGGACACGCATTGGTGCCACTGAGGGTGGCAACGTTCGTGACCAGCAGAGTGCCGACGCCTATTCATTTGTACAAATCCCCGAAAAGTGGGAGAATCCTAGCAAGTGCCGTAATGCGCTAGGTCTTGTTGGCGGCTCTGAGGTCAGCCACGTCAAGGGCAACCTGATTGACCTTGAGTCTGACTTGTACGGAATTACACGCCCTAATTCCAAGTGCAATGCTAAGCAATACGTTCCTTCTTGCCCCTTAGGCGGTGCCGCGTGCCCCGACTACCCGGCTGACATCCAGTTCCGCGACAAGTCTACAGCTGAGTTCAAGAGTGTCAGCACAGAGCCTTACCACTTGAAGACATGCCAGACATGGTCCTACCCTGGCACGCCTGTCCCCAAGCCCTACGGTCAGGAGACATGCGAAATCACACGCTTCTAAACACTCACTTTTTTTCTAAAAAAGTGGTTCAAAAAAAAGCGGTGTCCGTAGTAACCTATATTATAGTACTGTATCATTGATACAAGACTACAATTATCTAAAAATATATCCTATAATCCCTTTAATGCTTTATTTTTTTGTCCCACTTTTTTTCTAAAAAAGTGTTTTGCTCCACTTTTTTTTTAAAAAAGTGATGTAGAGATGGCTTCACTTGCATCAACTGTAACCCCGGCTTCAAGAAACTGGACACGCGCACGCACAGACGACTGCCATATTACGGATGATACGCGCATCACTACAGGACCCGGCAGATACATTCTGGAGGCTCCCAACGGCTATTGCAATGCCACATTTGCGCCCGAACCTACAACACGTCAGCAGAAGTGGGGTAGCGCACAAGTTGATTCATACGGCAAGACAGATGTAGAGTCCGACTTGTGGAATATCAATCGTAATACAACAAAAGAGGTTTGCGGGCAATATGACCCCAATGACAATCGCATGAACAAGGCGGACAAGCGTGCGATTAAAGAATCTTCCTTCCCTCAAACATTTGCCCGCCTTAACGACCCTCCTTGCACGCTTCGTGGTAGTGGCTGGAACCGTTTCCAATGGCTCTGCCAGAATCCCCAAGAAAATGTAATGATGCCCTTCGACTGGTACATTCCTGGTCGCATTGTCCACAAGGATGCCCACAGACCTTGCATCCCCACGCCCTTGAGCCCTGAGCCCGTCATTCCTGCCAGCCAGCACGTTGGCATTACAAAGGTTGACGTGCCCGGTGCTTATGGTGTTACAATCACAGATGCAACATCACTGAGTGTAGAGTCTGCCCCGGCTCGTGTTCTTGCCTCTAATGCTGTCAGAGATGCAAGCCCCGCTGGTATTCCCATGAGCAATGAGAGCCAGAGCTTCTTGTTAGACACACGCGAAGTATCTTGGCCTGAGGCGCCTTCTTTGAATGCTGTTAAGTTCCCTGTTCCTACTGGACCACCGTCTGTTGGCTGGCAGCGCAACGACTATGCACAGGGAATCTACAACACCAACACTATCCCTACTACGACGCTAACTGGCAGAGTATTACCCGGTCCCGCTTTGCAGACTTCCAACTAACACTTTTTTCAAAAAAAGTGGGTCAAAAAATTGGTAGGCTGTTTATAGTATAAAATAGACTTTACAAAAGGCTATTCTATTCTCCATTTACCTTGAAGAGGCTACCAAAGCCCTAAAAAGGCTCTTTTGTTTTTGCCCCGCTTTTTTCTAAAAAGCGATGTAAAGTTAAAATATAAAATAACTAGGAGACCGACAGAGACATGGAGACTGCCGCTTTTTTAGGCATGCTTGGTTTGGGCTATGCCTTTTCTGAAAAGAAGCAAACAAAAGAGGGGTTTGAAGTACAATATGAACCCGTCACAAATACACCTAATAACTATTCATCTATAGTCCCAGGTGTTGCTGTCAAGCAGCCACCGCTAAAATACGAAGCGCCTCTTGGTGTACGTCGGACTGCTGCCAAGGACCTAGACTTAATGTATAATTTTCCCGCTAGTTCACGCATTGACAGTGAACCACACCCCGATAAACAGGGCGGATACTTAGGATTTCCCGTGCCTTCTGCTTCATCGGTACCACAACGTCCTTCCGATGCTGTAATATCCAATGTTCGACAAAACACTAGCGGACAAGAGAAGACGCCTGTTTTAACAAAGGAAAAAACTATTATTTCACCCCTTACTGGACTTGCTATGAAGCCCGAAGAATTTACACATGCAAACATGGTTCCATTCTATCGCGGCAACCTAAAACAAAACATGTCTGACACTGCTAATCGCACGCTACTTGATAACTACACTGGCGGCGGCGTGGTACAACAGGAGAAACGTGAACAGGGTCCCATGTTTGAGGCTTCACGCGCCCCTACAGGTGTACCTTATGGGTCAGAGATTGCGACGGACTACATGCAGGAGCGTGTTGTTGCGCCTACTAATCGCGCCGGTGAACGCCCTTTTGAACAGGTTCGCGTCGGCAAGGGCTTGGGTCAAGGCTTTACCAGCTTGCCCAGTGGTGGTTATCAACAGGCGGATGCACTACATTATGCTAGACCGCGTTCCACAGATGAACTGCGCACGGCAAATAACCCTAAGCTGACATACGAAGGACGCGTTGTTAAGGGCGCCCATTTTGTTACGGCGCCAGGAAAGCTGGGTGAGGTTCGCAAGCACTTGCCTGATAAGTTCTACCTGAACAAGAATGGAGAGCGCAACTTTACAACCACTGGCGCAAACCTCAAGGCAACTGAGCGCCCTGTCCAGGTGCTGCGTGAAACAACCCGCCCTGAAACCACAAAGGAATACGAAGGTCCCGCCAAGTCACAGGATTTCAACGCCACATACACGGTGGCGTCGACACGGGCGCCAATGGTCAAACAGGCTGGCTCTTGGGGTTTCAGAAATGCCGATTCTACAAGCTACGCTGACAAGGACACCGAAAAGGGACAAAACGACTACGGTAAGGCAGGTATTGAAATCAGACCTAATGAGCGCTATTTCACCGGTGAGCGTGGTCAGACACTCAACCCTAAGCCCCAAGGAACAGGCAAGGTCTCATTGCCCTTACAGGACGGACCGCGTCAAACACGCAAAGACGAAAATCTGGGCAATCCCAATCAAGCCGGTTACGTCAATACAGGAAACGCCAGAGGACCCGCTTATGACCCTAATGACGTGGCACGTACCACAATCAAGGAGACCACACTGGATGGCGATTACATGGGTACTGCTTCTGGTCCCCTGAAGCTGACAACATATGACCCTGATGATATTGCAAAGACGACCATCAGAGAAACAACTGAGGACAGCGACTATGTTGGTGTTGTAGCCGGTCCCGCCAAGTTAACTGTCTATGACCCTGATGAAACGGCGCGCACGACTATCAGAGAGACTACGGAGGACAGCGACTATGTTGGTGGTGTTGCAGGTCCAGTGAAGTTGGCGGTCTATGACCCAGATGATGTGGCAAAGACCACAATCAGAGAAACTACTGAAGACGATGACTATGTTGGTGTAGCCTCTGGTCCCGTCAAGCTAACAGTCTATGACCCCAATGATGTTGCACGCACTACAATCAAGGAGACAACTGAGGATAATGGCTATGTCGGTATTGCATCACCGAACATGCCTACGCAACTGACAATCTATGACCCTGAGGATGTTGCAAAGACGACTATCCGTAACACGACGGACAACTTTGATTACACCCGTAACTTGAAGCGTGCTGACAATCCAGAGGAGGGCTATGTACCCTACAGTGATATTGCGCGTGTGACGGACAGAGAGGCGCTTTCCGCGACCTCTGAGTACTTTGGTAATGCGGATTCAGAGGTGCCCAAGGAGATGGTCACACCCTTTCCTGATGGCGCACGCAAGACACAAAAGGCGTCCATTTCCGCTAAATCTGCATACACTGGCTCCGGTTATTCTGAGGACAAGAAAGCGTTAGTCAATCCTTACTTGGATGGTGCGCGCCAGACACAGAAAGCGGCGATTTCAGCCAAGTCTTCTTATACTGGTGCCGCTGGCACAGCTAATGCAAAAGCGCCCCGGTCTTCAGCGGCAGAACAGGCTATGCGTCAGTACCCACAGAAGGAGAATATTGCGAAGGGACGTGCACCGGCGGGTAATATTGCAGTATTTAACGGTGAGGACTACGTGAATTTGAAGTACAACAAGATTGAGTCTGATTACATCAACGACCGCAGCCCTGTTGTCAGTCGTGTTCTTAACGACCCGCCCAGTGAGGCGCAGCTGGGTTTGATGAGACCCCGCGCTGTTCTCAAACTGGACCAGTCTGCGGAGCGAAATAACCCCGAAGTCGTTGAAGCGCTGGAAACGAATCCCTACGTTATTCCACTGAGACCGACGGCTGCCAAGGCGTCTGCTGGTGAGCTGGCGTACATTAATGGCTCTGCGCATGTGAAAGGTGGAATGGATACGCGCTTTGTGGAGGGTGGTCCGGTGATTGACAGAGTGGCAGTCAAAAAATACAGCAGTTAATTCGGGTTTTTTGGATTTTAATATTGGAACATTTTATGTTGTATTATTAGAAATATTAAGATGGCTACAATGGATATTGGTGTAATCTCATACAATATGAGTGTGTTTAGTGCTATGGGTAATAAGGAGGCTAAATTTGCCAGCGAATACAGTTTCTTACAAAGAGCTGAGGTCATTGATGTAGGTGGTTTAAAAACCAGTAATTTTTTTATGAATTCTTTAGAGCATTTAGAAAAAACACGCAAGTTAATCGATGCCAAAGTAATTGGTATCCAAGAGTTTCACCAACCCACGCTTGAAATCATAAAGAATGCATTAAATAATAGTAATTTTGTCTATCACCCGTTTTCTAAGAAAATTACAAATGATGCTGCTGTGTTGACTATTTGGGACGCAAGCATTTTAGGAGAAATGGCTTCTGTTTACGATGCTGACCTGGGCTTAACAGAAGGCGTTGCTGGATTACTTCCTAATGACAAGGGTCGCCCTATCTCTATTATCAAAACAACAAAAGGCTTTGCTCTGATTAATTTTCATGGCATCAATCGTCCTAAATACGATGCCAATGGAGCTGAAACGGGAGTAGATAATTCGGCAATTTTGAAGGCTCTAATCGCCAAACATGCCGAATTAGCAAGTTTAGATAGCGTTGATCCTAATAAAATTATTATCATGTGCGATTCAAATGATAGAACACACGGACTAATGGATGGTGCGAATCTACTGAATATTAATGGTGTCACCTTTAGCGACGGACATATTGGAAAAAAAGGCGTAAAGAGCTGCTGCTACAATTGGGATTCGTGCGGTATTATCCCTGACTGGGTAGATGGGGAATTTGGTGCTGCCACAAATGCCGCAAGGGCTGCTAAAGGAAAAATATCTTTAGGCGTATCAGGTAGTGAAACCGAATATGCTTTTACAGGCGACTATGTATTAGGCACGAATATTAAAAAAGCATTAATAGCAGAAAACTCTCTTTCTGATAGTCAGGGTGCATCTATGGAGAGCGACCACAAGTTAGTTTATTCTATATTGTCAGTACCTATAGCTGGAGAAAAAAATGTATTTAGACCAACAGCAAATTCAGCATTTTCGGCTGAGTCTCAATTCCAAAGTGGCGGCAGACGCCAGACAAGACGTAACCAGCGCCAACGTCAAAGTCAGAGACAGAACCAACGTCAAAGTCAGAGACAGAACCAACGTCAAAGACAGAGCCAACGTCAAAGACAGAGCCTGAGACAAAACCAAAGACAACGTCAGAGCCAGAGACAAAACCAAAGACAGAGCCGTCGTTAAATAAGTTCGTATTTTAGTATATATTCAAAATAACATAATATGTTATTCTGAAATGAGCAGTAAAGGGTCTAAACCTGTATGTCATAAGGTCTATAGATGGATTCAAAAATACACGACCCCTATTCTCCACAAACAGTCGCCGATATTGTCGGCAATACCGACCTGTGGACCAGTATATCAACCAAAATAGAAAATAAGAATTGTCCCCACTTAATCATTTGTGGTCCTGCCGGTATTGGCAAGTCCACCTTTGTGCGCAACTGCCTGTATAAGCGCGGTTATACCTATCTAGTCCATAATTGCATTGCCGATTCTGGTTTGCGCGATGTGCGTGATGCCATTCGCTCCTTTGCCCGTGGCGGCATTGACAGTAACAAGAATCACCGCTGGATTATCTTAGAACATGCCGATTCCTTGACTGCAGATACACAGGCGTTTTTGCGCCGTCTTTTAGAAACCGCATCTGGCTCTACACGTTTCGTCTTTGAGGTGCGTGAAAGCGGTGCTATTTCTGAGCCTATTTTATCACGCTCCTGGCTTTGCACTGTTGATACGCCATCCCAGCCCGAAATTCGTTATGAGATTCTGCGCCGCACCAACCATGAAATGAGCTTTGAGGAGGCGGACCGTATTGCGTATGAGTGCTGTGGCAATGTTCGCAGTGCTATTCACCAGGCTTTGGCGATTTGGCGTAATAAGATGCCCAGTGACAATATTGGCAGCGGCGCCACTATTATTAATGAGCGATGGGCATGTAAACCTGATTCGG
>Ga0114968_10004475_pt1 | contig 10415 bp, 14 predicted proteins | sample M_130807_EF_Meta_FD_87020 | JGI IMG/M metagenome (GOLD analysis project Ga0114968, IMG submission 87020) | Freshwater microbial communities from Lake Montjoie, Canada to study carbon cycling - M_130807_EF_MetaG | ecosystem: Environmental > Aquatic > Freshwater > Lake | place: Lake Montjoie... | reverse complement strand
TCGCGGTCCTCGGCAGCAGCCGCTTTCGCCCGCCCCGTGGGGGTCTGCGTGCCGGGGTGAATCCAACCGCCGGTCACCTTCTTTCCCTTCACGGTGAGCGGCTTTCGGCCCTGTACCGTCACGGCGGCGAACGCACGGCTAACGAGCCGGTCTACGTCGTCGCGGGTTAGGCGACCCGATTCCAGCGCCAGAACGTCGATGCGACCCTTCGGCGTATAGAACTCTTTGACTTTGAGTTCCTGCTTGACCAGACCTTCGTACACGCGCTGACGCCAGCGACGGAGGTGGTCTTTGTCCGGGTCAACGTCGGTCAACGACTTCGCAGAGCGACGCATGACCTGTGGGGCGTCGTCGAATTGGACGTCGATCATCCCCTTGGACGCAGGAATGCGGACCACCGTTCCCGGTCGCCCGTCCTCCCACACGCGAACTCCGACTGCGAGGGCCGCTGGCATGACTACCTCTTGTGCTTCCGCGACTTGTGTTTGCGGCGCTTCATCTTCGGGCTAGGATTCGCAACCACGCGCTTGCGCACGGTGGGCGACAGGGCGATCACCTTGCGTGCAGCGGCGGCAATCTGCGGAGGCGGTTCGAACAACTGTCCGATGATGGACTCGACGTGCCCCGTCACGCTTCGGTCTGCTTTGCCTCCGGCCGAACGAAACGCGGAAACCAACAGATTCAGCGACGACCGGAATTGGTCGGGCGCGTATGACGAGAGAGGTGCCGCACGAAGACACTCACGCACAGCGGAGTCCATTATATCGAGCAATCGTCGGTCATCGTTTTTTCGGCCTGCGGATTCCGCTTCTCCCCGCTTCTTGCTCATCGGGAGCAGAATGTCAAACGAGCGCAAAGCCGTTTCGCCTCGGAATGCGCTCGCGGTTGCGCCCCGTCTGCCCGTGTTGAATTTCAGCGTGAGGTGTTTCGTGTGCTGAGCCAACAGCGCATCGAACACGCGAAGGCCGTCAACGGCGGACTGAGGGCCAATGGCCTCCAAGTCCGACTCCAACTCGGCACGAATCGCCCGTGCGTCTGAGAACGTCGGTGCTTTCGACGCCTCATGAATGGCGCGTTGGATCAGTGCTTCTGCGCGTTTCGTCAACATCACTCACCTCGTCGTTCAGCCGCCACCGTCGCCAATGCGTCCTGCATCGAACGAAACTCACCCCGGCGATACCGACTCGCTGCTTCCTTCATCATGTTTTGGCCCTGAGCCAAACCGGGATTGCGGCGACGCTTCGGGTTCGCCACACGCTTTGCAGCAGGGGCTTTGCGAGCCGGAGCTTTGGCCTTAGCGGCGGGCTTGCGTCCGCTCCCCTTCTGGTGGAGCCGGTCGAACCGAGCCATCAACGTCTCGACGCTGACGCCTTCGTGATGGGCGAGCAGTTCCAGCTGCTTACGAGTCAGATGAAATACGGGATTCCTGCGCATGATGAACTCCTACTGATGGACGGTAACACGAACACCAAGCGGGAAAAGCACATGCCTAAACTTGCAGTGCTACCGGCGTGGGCGACGGGTCCACAGCAGTGTTCCGACCGTTCCGATCACCGCCACCGCAGCCACCCACCAATACCGCCGGGCGAGCGTGGCTGCGAGTTCCGGATTCGCCGCTGTGCGGACCACGGCGTTCGAATCGTAGAGGAATTCATTGACGGAGCGTTTGGCGTCTGTCCCGAACCGAGTAAACGCCAGCTGGTCCCGCTTGGCCATTTCTCCGGAGATGTCGGCAGGTCGCTCCACAATGGCGGCGAACCGCGCAGCGAAGGCGCCTACGCTGGTGTTGCCTTTGATCATGTCGTGTAGGGAGATCGGCGTGGTGTAGTTGCCGATTTTGCCCGTCTTCGCGTACAGGCGCTCAAACTCGCGAAGAATGGCCTTTGCGTTGGCGTACGGGTCTTTCCGATCAAAGTCGAACGTGACCTTGCCCCCAATGTCGTTCAGCTGGAATAGCCCGACGCTGTGCCCGTTGTCGCCGACGGCGTTCGGGTCGAGGCCACTCTCCGCGTCCGCGTTGATGATCGCCGCCAACGCCACACCGGCTGGGAAGCCACCGACCAGAAACACATCGAGGATGATGCCTGCCATCTCGCGCTTCTGCGTGCTCACGCCATACGCGGCGTCCAGCACTTTGTTCGCCGAGAGGTACACGGCTCAGGCCGAAGCGGAGAGCGCGATACGCACCGTCACCGGATCCGTTCCGCTGGTATTCTCCACAAACATCGTCATGTAGTCGGTCACGATCGCATTGACCGTAAACGTCACGAAGCCTGTTGCCGGGCTGAGGGCGGGCGGAGCCACCGGCGTGAAGATCGCTTGCGTCCAGTTCGCATCCAACGGTTGCGAACCGTCTGGCCGGTAGAACACGCCGGGGACAACCTGAACCGGAGGGGAAATCGTCGGATTGGTCACGGTGACTGACCACGCGAGGCGGGACATGCCGTAGACCTGCAAAACGGGGCTTGCCGCTTCGCCCGGTGCCAACACCATGTCGAAGACGTTGTTCACGCCTGAATCGGCACCGCCCACGATGCCGGGACTGAAACCGACGACAGGCATTAGTAGTACACCGCTTGAAGGTTGAACGTGGTCGGAGCCGGGTCAGCAGGGAACGCCGATTCGAGCCGGAGGAACAGCAAGTTACAACGCCAGTAGCGCATCCCCGAACCAAACGGAGCGAAGTTGAGCGTCGTGCTGTACTGCTGTCCTGCGCCGAGGTTCGTTCCGGTCAGGTACGCGGCGGTGATGTTCTGGCCGGGCGTGTAGGTGATCGGCTGGATTTTAGCCGGATCGATGATGTGCCCTTCCTCGTATTCGTACACCGCGAACCGAGGGGTGGACGGAGCCTTGCTGAACGCCACGCGCAGCTGCTTGCCGCCTGAGCCCCAGATAGGCGTCGCACCGAACCCACCGAGGGTCGGACTTCCCGCCACACCGGAGCGATTCGACATGTTGTTGCTGACGCCGCGCAATTCCGGCTGCAAATCGAACACCGGAGATGACCACAAGGCCCAACCGGTCACGACGTCCGTCGGAAAGTAGGGCAAACCGAAGGGCGGAGGAGGGGCCACGCCCTTGAATTCGACCCGGACCTCGTCCCCCAGCCATACGCCGACCGGCATGTCTCCGGGGTGCGGGAACGGCATGGTGCCCGCAGGATTCCGGAACTGCGCCGAGTCGTCGAATTGCCCCGACCGCATCGGGTATGGCAGGGGATAGACCGCCATGGGCGATTACCGCCCGCCGACGAAGTTGGACGAACCGCGGATTTCGAGCGCGTGGAGCGTGATGTCGATGCGCCAATCGGTCGTGAGGCCGAGGCTGGCGAGCGGGGTGATGCCGATGATCAAGCCAGCGCCCTGATCGACCGTGTAGCCCGTGCCACCGAGTTCGCTCGGACGGCTGCCCGTACCGGTGACGGTCGAGCCGAGGCGCGGCGTGATGTGGAGCTTGTCGCCGGTCGTGTATTCCATCCGGAACAAGAAGAAGTCACGCGGATCGAGGCTGAGATTCCACGGCTCTACGACAAGAGCGGCCGTGCTGGTCGGAGCGGCGGAAGCGTTGATCGCCACAACGCGACACGGGATGTCGAACTGGATCACGCGGATCGTTTCCGAGCCGAGCGAAACGTCCGTCTGCGTGCCGGTGATGCCGGTCGAGTAGTAACGGATCTGGTGACCGACGTTCGGGTTCGTGGAGTAGAACGGAGACGTCGGGAAGAAGGGGAAGCGCACCCACGGCACCTGCCCCTGACCGCCCAACTGACCAACGGTCGGCATGACCGTACGGGCCGTTGGACCGCCCATTTGAGCGCCGTCCGCCGGGGACTCCGGACCAGTGGCAGCGGTGTAGCCGTATTGCGGCGACGTGTGTTGCAGCGGTCGCCCGTATTGGTCGTAGCTCATGCGAAGACTCCTCTGAAACTTATAGGTCAGGCTAACCAATTTTACCACAGCTGCCGCAAGATCGAGTGCTATGACTCCAATTTGACCTTCCGATGTTGATTCGCCCGCGTGACATAGAAGGCGATCTGCGACGGCGTGAGGTTGTATTTGGCTTTGACCCCATTTCGATTGTTCACGGCCGGATGATCGTTTATTACCGATTTTTGCATTTATGATGACAGAAAGTGCAGTACATGGCTCGAACTGCGCACACGGAGGAATGGGGCCAGCCCGACCGTTATACAGGCGCTGAATTGTTCTTTGACCCGTTGGAGGTTCATCATGCCGTCTGCGAACATCCCCCCCGAAAATCTATTCCCCTTCAACTCCCCAGTGCAACTTTTCTATTCCCGCTGGGAGGAGGTCTTGCGGATTTTTCCAGCGTTGGAACAGGGGCATGTCACGTGTGGAGAGGGATCTTCTCCGCATTTCGAGTCAGCGCGGGGCATGGCGGTCACACGGCTCGAACACGGACAGGTCAGCGTGGTTTTGTCGTCCAAAATGCGCAGTCTGCCGCTGGCGAATCAGGACGCTATTCTTCGGCACGAAATTGGGCACTTGGTCGATATGTTTTGCCCGAAATCGTATTTGGACTCCTTGGCTTCAGAACGCGGGTTCGTTTTGGCTTCCACACTGGAACGCAGGGCCGATGACATCGCCTTTTGGCTTTGGGGCGATCGCATCCACTACGACACCCATGAAGTGCAGACACTTCAACCGGGCGTTTCCCCTCGTCCAGAGCATCTAGGTGTGTAAACGCAAAACCCCCAGTGCCGAAGCACCGGGGGCCTTACGAACTGAGTAGGTTTGTGAAAACCTAGTTCAGTTGCCGATTTCCACTACGTTCTTGTAGTAACCAAGAAGCGTGATGCGGAGAGAAACGCTGTTGTTGAGCGCAGGAGCGCGAGAGCCGATGCGAACGAGGATCGCAAAGGTGCTCGTGCCCGGGAGCGCAACCGGGTGCTTGCGATAAAGCCAGATAGATCCTGCACCGTTGTTCATCTGACCGGTCGAAGAACCGGCCGCGTTCTGAGCGAGCGCGCCGAACAGACCGCCGCCAGCGCCCGCGAGGGTCACGGGGCAGATGTCAACGTTCGTCTGAGTGAAATCCCAGCTTAGAACGGAGTTATGCTGAACGTTGAGGGCGTCCTTGACTTCGGGAGCGTCAGCGGTGAGGATCGAGCCGATCTCAGCGCCACCCGCCGTAGCGAGAACGATTTCGGAAGCGACACCGAAGACGTCGTACGCAACGCCGTTCGGGACCATTCCCGGCTGCTTAAGGTTGGTTTCCGCGATCGAGAGGCCGCTCGAGAAGCCCTGACCCTGACCGTTCAGCTGGGTGCTGAACACGCGGAACTGCTGGTTCGCGATCGAGGGAGCTTCGAGGAGGAGGGTAGACCAAATGGTCTGCTCGCCGAAGCGGAACACGTTCATCGGCTGCTGGAAAGGAACCGGAGGAATCTGGCCCGCACCTTCGATCATCATCGGGAGGCCGGGAACGCCATAGTGAGCCATTGGATACTCCTAAGTCAACTTTGTCAAGGGTTAAGGCGCGGTTTAGTACGCCGCGCCAGCGTAAACGAGAGAACCGTAGTCACCTGAAACGATCGTACCGTAATCGGGGAGAGCAGCGGTCGCATTGTCCACCGCAGCCATCGCCTGCTGGCGGAGTGCTGCGATCGTCTTCAACCGAGCAGCGGGCTTCATCGCGGCAATCGCTTGCGTGCGCTTCAGACCGACCGCCTTGATCAACCAACCCCAACGGTGCATGTGCTGACCGGCGAACCGGCTGTAAGCACCATCGTTCTTCCGGAGGCCCTGAGCCACCGAGGGAGCCGGAGCAGCAGCCGCAACCGCCGCCGGACCTTCGATGAACGCTTGACCTTCCGACTCGGAGAAGTCGGGGCCGCAAACTGCAGCGTCCGCCATCTTCGCATCGGCGTAACCGTATTGAATCGCACCGTAACCGCCGTCACCAGCGATTTCTACAAGACCCGCATACCCGCCCGAACGGGGTTGAACCGACACCGCGGCTACACCGTCATAGACGATGCCAGCCATGGAAGCAGCGGGAGCAGGACCGGTCGCCGCTTGAGCGGACATGCCAGAGCTGACATACTTGGACGCGAGCGAGAACGCATCCATCGACATACCGGCAACCGCAGCGGCTCCGCCGAGCGCGTAGAACTCAGGGCGCTTGGTGAAGTAGCCAATGGCGGTCGTAGCGGCGAGGGCGAGGAAGCCCGTGGTCGAGTACGGAATGTGCTGCTGAATCCATTCAGAAGCGCCCGCACCCATGCCGATCTTTTCGGTGGTCCAATCCAGACCCTTCGCGACGTAAGGAGCCACGAACGCGTGGGCCACACCGGCACCAACGTAGTACGCGGTGTTACGGAGCGTGTATTCCGAGCCGATCTGCGCCTTGATGTCGCCGAGCAAGCCTTCCGGATTGCGGCGGTGGCGAGCCTTAACCCTAGCCCGAATGGGGTTGCGGTGATGACGAGCCTTCACTCGCGCCCTGCCACTGAAAAAGCCGTTTTCCTTCGCGCCAGCGGCGAGAGCCTTCTCTTTCGAGACGAGCTTGCCGTCGATATAGTACATCTTGCGACCGGTCTTCGCGGTCTTCACGACGACCTTCGAGGCAGGAGCGGCAGCAGCGGCGGCCCGACGACCGCGACGACGCGGTTCAGCCGGAGCAGCGGCTTCTTGCTTCTTGGACTTCTTGCCCTTGCGACCGGCGATGGCGTCCGCGATGATCTTTTTCCGCTTGGGAACGATTTCGTCGCGGGTCTTCTTCATCGAGGCGAGCATCTTCTTAACGGCGGCGGACTTGGACTGAGCCGCAGTGGCCGCGTCGCCACCGAGGGTCTTCGCTTTCCAAACGCCGTATTGCTCGGTGCGCTTGAATTCCGCGATCTTCTTCTTGTTCTCAGGCGAATTCAGCTTGCCCGAGAGCTTCAGATGTTTCGCCAACAGCATATTGAGAGCGCCGTTGTGGCGACGCTTCATACGCCGAGCAGGATTCGTAACGAGGTACGCCATGGTGCTCTCCGTGAATAAACAAATCGGTGATTACCGATAGCCATTACTTTCCTTCGGTCAGGTTATGGTTTCAAGGTGCAACCACAAATTCGGCCTTGATGAAGTGCTATGTAGAGTGCTATACGCGCACAGGCACGCGGGGGGAGTGAACATGAGTAGTGAGGAAAACGAGCCTTCCAGCACGCACCATTTGATGCGAGTGCGTGTGCGGACACGGGTGTTCAATCGCCTCCGTGAAATCGCCGAAATCGAAACGGACAAGACCGGCGAACACACGTCCGTCTCCGACTTGGTGCGGTCCGCACTGTCGGACTACATCGCGGTTTACGACGCAACGGACAAGTTGGAGCAGTTAAAGTTGCTCTCCGTGTCCATGAAGCCTTAGTTGTTGATCCCCGCCGTATCGCCCCAGTAGTCGCCGCCCGCGAAGTACAACTGCCCCGTTCGATCGATCGTCAACACCGGCTTGATCCCAGTTTCCTCGCCAAGCTGGTGAATGTAGAACGAATACCCGTCCGGCCCTTTCTCCGTCGCATAGGTCACATGGGTCGCCGTGCCGAGCGGCGTCACATCGACATCCGGATAATCCCGCTTGGCGTGACGCCCGCCGGTGATTTTGGCCACTTCGACGAGCGGCATGTACCCGTAGGTAGCTGCCGGATTCTTCTTTTTGTTCGTGATGAACGTCTCTTTCATCCGAGTCTTGAACGCCGGAGCCATGCAAACGTAAAGACGTTGATTCGCATGGAGTTTGTCGTACGCCAACTCCGACCCACCGGCTTCGGCCCGAGTGCAGCTGATTTTGCTGTCGCGGAGTTTGCGCGGTTCACGGTAGTGGATTTCGACCATGCGGCCCCAGCCGTCCAGCATCAAATCGAGGCCGTCGTCGTAGTGCATGACGCCGAGGGGCTTCGAGCCCCAGTGCTTGTCCGTGTAGTCCCGATAGAATTCATTGTTCTTGAACTCAGCGGGAAGCTGGTCAAAACGGATCAACTTCGACATGCAAACTCCGAAACCGGATGTATCAGCGGCGACGTTTCGGGTTTAGCCGAGTCGGTTGGCGTCGGCGATACAATGCAACTCCGGCGAAAATCGCTAACGCGCTTCCACCGACGACGGCAGGCCAGAACCACGGTTCGGACATGATGCCTTTGCCCGCGTCCGTGCTCGTGTTGGAGGCTGCGTTTTTCTCCGGGTCGGCAACAATCGGATCGGCCACAGCGGCCAAACGACCCGTGCCCGTCACTTTCGTGCACGGAGCGCCGACTTCACCGAGCTTCGCCCACGTGTCCTGCCCGACGATTCCGTCGATGTTGAGGCCATTTTCCATCTGGAAACGCCACACGATGTCGCGGAGGGCCGTCGTGAACTGATTCTGACCCTGCGGTAAAACCATGCTGCTCGGGATGTACTTCTTCACCGCGAGCGCGTACTTCAAGCGGTAAACCGCCCCGCCGGAATTGGCATCCGTCGCACCGACGGTGATGCAGGGTAAACGAGCAGGACCAGCGTATCCTCGCACGAGCACGCCGTCGTTGCTGGAAAAGTGGGGAATTCCTCTGTGCATGTTACCGCCCTTGACGCTTCTGATAGTACATGTACCCAGCAGCGGCGAGGCCCACAGCGGCGATACCGACTGCGACCTTGTTCTCTTTGACCCAATCCATCCAGCCCATTTCGGCTTCGGCTGCTACCGTATTGCTGGCGGCGCTTTTGGTTTGATCTTCGTAGGTCGTGAAGTACGGAGCATCACCGCCGCCACTTGCCGGAAGCTGGTCGGTCATGTAGCCGGGCGTGCCCTGTGCGGTGTACCCGTCATTGACGGTCGCCGGAGTTGTAGTCTGCTGCGTCGTCGTGGTAGTGGTTGTGCTGGTGGATGCACGAGGACTCACCCCAATTCGCGGCACCGTGAACTTGTCTTTCGGCGGTCCTTGGAATTTCGGCTTGGGCTTTTGTCCGCCTACGCCAATCGTCAAGTTCGGGCGCTTGATAAGTTTGGGCTGCGCAGCGCGAATGCTATCTTCCAATCCCGGACGGCTGGACTGAAAGTACTCGCTTTCGTTCATGCCGCCGGAGAAGTTCGTTATGCGCTTCACCGGGACGAGCATGTCCAAACCACCGTAGGTGGCGTCCGCCGAAACCGGCTGCAAGAAGTAGAAACCGCCATCGCCGTACATGCTCACCTCGTTACCTTGTAAATGACGAAACCGACGACACCCAGAGCGGCCACGCCACCCGCGATCTTAGCCCACGTCGGAATACCGCTTTGTTCATCGCTCACGTTGGATGCGGCGAACGTGTCAACAGGCTCCGTGCCCATTTGGCCCTTGAGCCTTTGCCAGATGTTGTAAACGTCGCTGGCGGCTCCGCCGATCGCAGCTCCGTTGACCTGCCCCCGCTGACGCTGAGTCGGCGTGACGGCCTGTTGAATCGGAGTGGACGGCAAAAAATAATCGACCGACGGATCGAAATCGTCCCCGGCATACGAAGGCAAAATGTCCAGCGTCCCCGGCAGCGGAGCGTATTGCCAGAGCATCGTAAACGCCTTGCGGCGATCTGCTTCTGCGTAGCCGTAACTCATGATCAATCCTTATTCATGGCGGAGATACCCCACCACACCAATCCAGCGGCGGCCAAACCGCCAACGGTCCAAAGGGCAATCTTGCCGAAATTCGAACCGGACTGCGTGTTGGAAGCAGCGGCCATGTCGGAAGCGACGTCCGTGCCCGACGGTTCGAACTTCGCCCCGATTCCCGTAGCGAAAGCGGAGAGTGCATCCGCCGCCGACTGCCAACCACTCGCCTTAGCGGGCGAGAAGGCAAGGTCGTTGTCCGCTTTCGCGCTTTGGATTTCCTTGACCCAACCCGACCAAGAGGCTTCTCCGGGAGAAGCCGAGCCGATCGAAAGGCCCATTTGGTCCTGAGCGGCGATCGTGCCGGTCGCGGACACGGCAAACGTGCGGCGATTCGACTTGATTTGGTAGATGCCCGGCGCGATGGTCGGCGAAGCCGCTCCGTAGGTCGGGAACTGATGAAGCGGCTGCGTTTGGAACGGCGGCTTCATCGCGTGGCCTTGATCTGTGAATCCCGGAGCCGCGTACTCGGGCTGGAATTGGGGGATAGGCTGGGTCTGGAATGGGGGCTTCATCGCGTGACCTTGATCGGTCATCCCGGGGGAAGCGTATTCCGGTTGAAATTGATGAATGGGCTGCGTCTGAAAAGGCGGCTTCATCGCGTGCCCGGCATCGGTCATACCGGGAGCCGCATACTCAGGTTGAAATTGATGAATCGGTTGCGTTTGGAACGGAGGCTGCATGGCATGACCCTGATCTGTCATGCCGGGAGCGCCCATGTCGTTCATATACTCCGGGGCACCGAAGTTCAAATCCCCGTAGCTCGATTCCTGTTCACCCAACATGCTACCACC